>Ga0075431_100000677_pt1 | contig 29152 bp, 15 predicted proteins | sample RhiMetdeltSRZDD5_FD_75297 | JGI IMG/M metagenome (GOLD analysis project Ga0075431, IMG submission 75297) | Populus rhizosphere microbial communities from Tennessee, USA - Rhizosphere MetaG P. deltoides SRZDD5 | ecosystem: Host-associated > Plants > Roots > Rhizosphere > Soil | place: USA... | reverse complement strand
CCCGTCCCCGTCGTCGTCGATGAGATGGGCCACGGTCACCACGTCGCCGTCGGCGATGGCGATGGCGCTGCCCGCCACCTGCACACCGTTGACCGAGATGACGTAGTTGGCGCGCAGATCCGAGAACTGCGCGGTGTCGAAGTCGAGCGTGGTGTTGTCCGGCAGGATCTCGCGCACGATCACCAGCTGGCCGGGGTTGATGAGGCCGGCGAACACGTCGTCGACGAGCTCGGTGATGCTGGTGACGCTGCGAATCTCGGCACCGGTGCCGTCCGCGTTCTCGCGCACGGAGATGCGCACGCTGAGCCAGTGGTCGCCGTCGATCAGGTCGTCGCCGCCGCGGCCCTCGATGATGTCGCTGCCGGCGCCGCCGAGGATGATGTTGCCGGCGGAGAACGAGGTCTGGCCGGCACCGAGCAGGCCGTCCACCAGCGCCTGCAGCCCGAGGATCAGGGCGAAGTTGGTGAGCGTGCTGCCCTGGGCCCCGGAGAACGGGATGGTGGTGGCGTCCTGGTCGTCGCCGCGCAGGATGTCGCTGCGCGCGGAGCCCGACAGCCCTTCCGTCGATTCGAACCGCGACAGCGCCGAGGCGATCGACAGCGGCACCGGCGTCTCGTCGAAGGCACGCAGGTTCAGGTCCACATCGGCCGCGAGCGCGTCGCCCTGGAAGCTCGCCCAGTCGAAGCCCGAGCCGCCTATGAAGCGATCGACCTGGCCGCCCTGGCTGCCGACCATGATATCGTCGCCGCCCTCGCCGTTCATGCGGTCCGGGAACATCGAGTCGATGAACACGTCGTGGCCGACGATGAGGTCGAGGCCGCGGGTATCGAAGTTCTCGCCGGCACTGCCGTCGGCCATGCCGCCTTCGATCCAGTCGTCGCCCTCGTTGCCGAACACCATCTCGTCGGCCTCGTCACCCAGGAAGAAGTCGCTCCCGGGCCCGCCGAAGGACTCGTCGCCGTCCTCGCCGGTGACGATGAAGTCGTTGCCGAAGCCGCCGATGATGAGGTCGACGCCGTTGCCGCCGTGGATGGCGTCGTTGCCGTCCCCGCCCTGCAGGTTGTCGTCGCCACCCAGGTCGGTGATGATGTCGTCGCCCGCGCCGCCGCGGATCTGGTCGACGCCGTCACCGCCGTCGATGCGGTCGTTGCCGCCGTCGCCCCAGACAGTGTCGTCGCCGATGCTGGCGATCAGGATGTCGTCGCCGTCGGTGCCGCCGAGCACGACATGGTCGACGCCCGTGTACTCGAGGTAGTTGGTGGTCGCCTCGTTGAACGGCGTCAACGGGTTGTCCGTAGCAGTCGGGTTGTTGCGGATGACAAGCGGCTCGAGCGGATTGGTGGTGTCCACCGGATCGGCGTTGGGGTCCGCGATGTCGTCGAGACTCTCGTCCTCGGGCGTATCGGGGTCGTCACCCAGCACGCCGTCAGAGCCGGGAAGGACCACGTCCGCGTTGAACTGGCGGGTCTGATCCACCTCGAGGATGAAGGCGGGCGTGGAGAACACGTCGCCCGGCAGGTGGGTGGTGTCCGTGTTCGCCATGATCAGCTTGGCGAACGAGTTGCCTTCCAGCTCGGTCAGGAAGTTGAGGTTCGCCGTGCGCTCCAGGTAGTAGAAGCGGTCGCCGTTCTGCAGCTTCTCGAGCTGGTTCTCGAACACGTAGTTGAAGGTCGAGCCCAGCATCCCGCCGAACGGCATGATCTGCTCGGCCAGGCCGCCGATCCACAAGTCGACGTTGCCGAGGCCGGTGGTGGTGACCCCGTCGAAGTCTTTCGGCCGGCCCGAGTCGTTGGCCCACGTCCCGGCGCTGTAGAGGAAGTCGAGCCGGTCCGTATAGGTCACGCCGGCGATGGTCACGCCGTCCGCGTCGTCGCCGTCGCCGAAGACCAGCAGGTTGGCAGCCTCCCGCTTGCCCGCCAGCGTGGTCGCCGAGGTGATGGCGGCATGCGTGCCGTAGGCGGCGACGAAGTTGACCAGCGACTCGGGGTGCCGCAGGTTCTGCATGAACTCGACCCAGCTCGCGTAGGGCTTGAGCTGGCTGTCCCCGGTCCACGTGAAGAAGGTGGCGCGGGCGGCGTTGAGGGTCGGAACCCCGGTCTCGCGGGCGCGAGTCAGGTTGATTGCAGCGAGGTCGAGCGGCAGGCCCAGCAGGTTGTTGCGCAGGGCCTCGGTCTTGAACTCGTCGATCTCGTTGCCGACCTGCCGCGTGGTGCCCCGCACGATGGCGCCGGCCGCCTCCTCGGCGGTGAGCGCGCCGTCCTGGTCGAAGGCCAGCGGGTTGAGGAACGCCTCGATCAGGCCGAGGCTCGTGTCCTGCTGGAAGGTCGGATCGAGCCGGGCGACCTCGTCGAGCAGCATGGAGTGGCCGAAGCGATAGACCACGTGGGCGAACTCGGCGACGATCGAAGCGTCGATGGTCGTGTCGTAGCCCTGACCCTCCTGCAGGAAGATATCGATCTGCGGCTGGATCTTGCGCGCGAACTCCTCGAACACGAGGTGCTGGTACTGCATCTCGGTGCCGAACCGCGCCGCCTGGAACACCCGTTGGCCGTCCCACACCAGCGTGGACAGATCGGCGGGGACCTCGGTCACGTCCACCAGCAGCCATTCGTTCAGGAACGAAACGTCACCGTCGAGGTCCGTCGCCGTGGGGGCGGCGGAGGCGAGGATCACGTCCTTGATGTGGCCGACCAGGCGGTTGTGCTCGGAGTGGAAGATGTGGTGGACCGCGGTGAGACCGACATTTTCGTTGACCCGGCCGTCGCCGGCCATGAAGTGCTCGCCGAGCAGCTCATCGTCGTAGGTGCCGTCCGGCTGCTCCAGGAAGGGCCTGTTGCCCGGACCAACGGGGAGCTCGGGGTCGAAATCCGGGTTGGGGATCGGTCCAGTGTCCGTGTCCGTGTCGGGGTCCAGCAGGTCCCCCGTCTGGCTGTCGAACGGATTGGCCGAATGCGCAATGTCGGCCAGGAACATGTGGCCGGTGCGGACCGCGTTCGTCAGGTCGATCGGCGCCAGAGGGTTGCCCTCGACCAGCTCCGTCCCGTCGTCCCCGGTGCCGATGACGCCATCGTCACCGGCGGTGCGCATCACCACCTGCGGGAAGCCGTTCTCGCCCCGGATGAAGTTGCCGTAGGCGTCGGTGGCCAGCAGCGGCACGTTGCCGACGTCGGCATCGGTCAGGTCAATGCCGAGGAGCTGGCGCGCCTGGGCCTTCACCACCGCCCAGGTGGACATGCCGCCGAGGTCGCCGGCGAGCGTGCCATCAGCGTTGATGGTGAGCGTGCCATCGGGGTTGAGCGCGTGGTTGGTGATCAGCCGGCCGGTGTCGACCGGGTCGCCGTTGGCGTTGAACGCATACGCGCGCAGGAACACCTGGTGCGAGGCGTGCGAGGCGTAGGTCTGGTTCTGGTCGACGAACGGCGAGGTCTGGTTGAGATGCTCGGTGGTATTGTCGGCGCTCTCATCGACATCCAGCGTATCGGGATCGTCCTCCAGGATGCCGTCCGCGCCGGCGCCCTCGTAGGTCGTGGCGCGCGACAGCACCATGAACTGCTGGCCGGGGTTGGTCAGCTCGTCACCGGTGTTCGCAGTGCCGTCGGGACCCAGCGTGATGAGCGGATCGTCGGGCTGCAGCGGGATGAAGACGAGCTCGGTGTTGGTCTTCTGCACCAGGTCGAGGCCATGGTCGAAGAACTGGCCGAAGAACACGAACCACAGGTTGAATGGCGCTGACAGGCCTACGTCCGGCGCCACGTTGTCGAACGAGAACTGGGCGATGTCGTCCGTCGTGCCCATCACGCCGTCGGCACCGCCCGTCACCCGGATGATGCTGACGCCTTCGTTGAGCTCATCGTCGCCCGTGCCCCAGATGCCGTCGAGGCCCGCGTCGCCCGCGACCGCCACGGCCGCCGGGTTGTTGCTGGTCTGGTCGGCAATCAGGTTGGAGATGATGCGCGGGTCGGAGTCGACCACGTGGCCGGGGAGGCTGTAGTCGGTGTTGGTGACCACCGGTGCCGGGGCAGGACCGAGCGGGAAGGGGCTCTCGTCCAGCTCGTTGCGGAAGAAGGGGTCGAGCAGCCGCGGGAAGGTGTTGTCGGAGGCGCCGAACTCCGACTGGCCCTGCACCAGGTTGTTGAACGAGCCGTCCACTGTACGCAGGCCGAACGCCTGGCGCGAGTTCGGGACCAGGTCGTTCGGGTCTGCACCGCCCGCATGCGCTTCCGCGATCTTGATCTGGTCGAGGATGAACTGCAGGTCCGAAGTGATGAGGTGGATGCCTGCAGTCTGGACGTTGCTGCCGTCCGGCAGCACGGGCGCCGGGGCCGGCGCGGCGCCGGCGGCGACTGGCTGGGTCGGGGCGGAGAACACCGTCTCGATCACGCCGTTGGCGTCCTGGTAGAGGGCCTTGACGCGCAGCCTGAGCCCGTCGAGGTCGGCGGTCGCCGTGAAGCTCGCGCCCACCTGGGTGGCGGGGCTGCCTCCGGCTTCATCGACGATGTCCTCGAACACGCCGGGCGCGCCGGCCGGGTCGCGCTCCACCTGCCAGACGAACGCGACGGGACCCGTGATCGTCCCGCCGCCCGGATTGTCGGGGTCCGTCACGAGATCCACCGAGGCGGTGATCGGCTGCCCGACCGCCGGGGTCGTGTCATCGATGGTGGCTGCACCGACCGGATCGCTGTTTACGCCGGGAACCAGGGTGAGCGAGCTGTCTGCGAACTGCAGCCGCTCGACGTTGATGAGCCGGTCGAGACCGTCGCGGCCGGCGACGTTGTCGACGACGGTCGCGACATCGTCGGTGAAATCGTCCGGCGTGCCGCCGTTGTCGATGATGATGGTGTACTCGGTCTGATTGCCCGAGAAGTGGACGGTATCGAAGTCGCCCACGAAGCCGTTCACGGCGGCGCCGTTCGGATTGGCAATCGGGTCGCTCGAGTCGACGATCTCGCGCACGATTGCCAGCTGACCGGGGTTGAGCTCCCCCGACAGCATGCGCGGAATCAAGTCCACCATGCTCTGCACGGTGAACAGCACCGGCCCGGTGCCGTCCGAGTTCGCGTGCACGGCGATCGCGACGTTGAGCCAGCTGTCGCCGTCGATGACATCGTCGCCGGCGCGCCCTTCCAGGATGTCGCTGCCGTCGCCGCCCAGGAGGATGTCGCCCGAGGCGAACCTGGTGGTGCCAGGGCCGAGCGCGCGATTGAGCAGCTCCTGCAGCCCGTCGACGAGGGCGATATCCTGGGCCTCGAGTGCGTTGCTGAGCGTGCCCGCCACGTCGATGTCCGCGGCCTCGGCGTTGCTGCCGCGCAGGATGTCGCTGAAGGCCGAGCCGGACAGGCCCTCCACGTCCGCGAAGCGGTCGTCGACGCCCTGGTTGGAGGCCGGCACCGGCGGCTCCAGGAAATCGTTGACCTCGAGGTCGACCTTTACGCCGGAGCGGTCGTGCTCGTAGCTCGCCCAGTCGAAGCTGCCGCCACCGGCGAAGTGGTCGGGGCCGTCTGAGCCGACCATGATGTCGACGCCGCCCTCGCCGTCCACCTCGTCGAAGCCGGTGCCCGTGATGAACACGTCGTGGCCGATGACCGGGCTCGTTTCCTGCGGGTCGAAGTTGTCGCCGCCGGCACCGTCGGAGGTGCCGACCTCGATCCAGTCGTCGCCTTCGTTGCCGAAGGTCGGCAGGTTCAGCGGCGCGCCGTAGATGAAGTCGTTGCCGGTGCCGCCGAAGGTCTCGGAAACGTCCTCCCCGGTGATGATGAAGTCGTTGCCGGCGCCGCCCAGGATCAGGTTCAGGCCGTTGCCGCCCTGGATGACATCGTTGCCCTCGTTGCCCTTCAGGATATCGTCGCCGCCGATATCGGTGATGATGTCGTCGCCCGCGCCGCCCTCGATGTTGTCGTTGCCGAAGCCGCCCTCGAGACGGTCGTTCCCGCCGTCGCCCCAGAGCGTGTCGTCACCCTCGCTGGCGATCATGATGTCGTCGCCGTCGGTGCCGCCGAGGACGACGTGGTCGGGCCCGGTGTACTGGAGGTAATTGGCGGTCGCCTCGTTGAACGGCGTCAACGGGTTGTCCGTATCAGTCGGGTTGTCGCGGATGACAAGCGGATTGAGGGCGTTGAGGCCCGTGGGATCCTCGTGGACCGGGTCCGCGCTGTCCAGGCCCGCGTTGAACTGCCGGGTCTGGTCAACCTCCAGGAAGAAGCCGGGGGTCGAGAACACGTCGGCCGGCAGGTGGGTGGCGTCGGTGTTCGCCATGATCAGCTTGGCGAACGAGTTGTTCTCGAGCTCGGTCAGGAAGTTGAGGCCGGCGAGGCGCGACAGGTAGTAGAGCCGGTCGCCGTTCTGCAGCGCCTCGAGCTGGGTCTCGAACACGAAGTTGAAGGTGGAGCCGAGGAAGCCGCCGAACGGCATGATCCGCTCGGCGAGGCCGCCGATCCAGAAGTCGACGTCGTCCACGCCGGTGGTGGTCAGGCCGTCGATATTGGCATAGATGCCGGTGCCGTTGAGGAAGGCCGTGCGGTCGGCGTCGTCGGCGACGAAGGTCCGTTCCTCCAGGGTGCCCTGGTTGATGACGGCGCTGCCGCCGAGCACCAGCGCCATGGCCACCGCGCGCTTCTCGGCCAGCGTGTCCACGTCGGCCGCCGTGAGGTCGGCATGCGTGCCGTAGGCGGCGATGAAATTGACGAGCGACTCGGGGTGCTCGATGCCCTGCATGAAGTCGATCCAGCTCTCGTAGGGCGAGAGCTGGCTGTCGCCGGTGAGCTCGTAGAACTCGCGCCGCGCGGCGTTGAGCGAGGGAACCCCCGTGTCGCGGGCGCGCGACAGGTTGATGGCGGCGAGGTCGAGCGGCAGGCCCAGGAGGTTGTTGCGCAGGGCCTCGGTCTTGAACTCGTCGATCTCGTTGCCGACCTGGCGGGTGGTGCCGCGCACGATGGCGCCGGCCGCCTCCGCGGCGGAGAGGGTGCGGTCGAGGTCGAACGCCAGCGGGTTGAGGAACGCCTCGATCAGGCCGAGGCCGGTGTCCTGCTGGAAGGTCGGATCGAAGCGATCGACCTCGTCGAGCAGCATGGAGTGGCCGAAGCGATAGACCACGTGGGCGAACTCGGCGAGGATCGCCGGGTCGAGCTGGGTCGCGAAACCCTCGGGCGCCAGGAACGCGTCGACGTTCACCTGCACCTTGCGCGCGAACTCCTCGAACACCAGGTGCTGGTACTGCATCTCGGTGCCGAACTTGGCGGCTTGGAACAGGCGCTCGCCATTCCACACCAGCGTCGAGGTGTCGGCGGGGATCTCGGTGACGGGCACGGAGAGCCACTGGTTCAGGAACGCCACGTCGCCGGTGGCGAGAGCGACCTCCTTGGTATGCTCGACCAGGCGGTTGTGCTCGGCGTGGAAGACGTGGTGGACAGCTGTCAGACCGACGTTCTCGTTGACCCGCCCGTCGCCGGCCATGAAATGCTCGGCGAGCAGCTCATCGTCGTAGGTGCCGGGCTCCGACAGCCCGACGGCGTTGTCCGAATCGGCTGCCAACGCATGACCGTCCTGGCTGTCGAACGGGTTGGCCTCGTGGGCGATGTCGGCGAGGAACATGTGGCCGGTGCGCGGGGCATCGAGCGGGACAGCCACGCCGAGGCCGCCGTTGGCGTTGGGATCGCCCTCGATCACGACATCGTCCTCGGTCTGCGGGATGCCGTCGGCGCCGAGGCCGACGATGATCTGGGCGAATCCGTTGGCGCCCGGAATGAAGTTGCCGTAGGGATCGACCTTGAGCAGCGGCACGTTGACGGCGTCGTGGTCGGTGAGCTGGATGCCCAGCATGTCGCGCGCCTGGGCCTTCACCACGCCCCAGGTCGACATGCCGCCGAGGTCGATGTCGTTGCCGTTGCCGAACTCGCCGTCGACGAGATCGCGGTTGGTGATGAGCCTGCCGGTGGCGACCGGCCGGCCGTCGGCGTCCAGCGCATATTCGCGCAGGAACACCTGGTGCGAGGCGGTCGAGGTGTAGGTCTGGTTCTGGTCGACGAACGGCGAGGTCAGGTTCTGGTGCTCGTGGACGTCGTCGGCGCCCTCGTCGATGTCGGGCGTATCGGGATCGTCGCCCACGATGCCGTCGGGGCCGGGCTGGTTGGTGGCGCGCGTCAGCACCATGAAGCGCAGGGGCGGCGGCAGCTCGTCGCCGGTGCCGGCGGCGCCGTCCGGGCCCAGCGTGACGAGCGGATCGTCCGGCTGCAGCGGGATGAACACGGTGCCGCTGTCGCCCTTGGCCACGAGGTCGAGCCCGTGGTCGAAGAACTGGCCGAAGAACACGAACCACAGGTTGAAGGGCGCCGACAGCCCCTCGTCGGGCGCCACGTTGTCGAACGAGAACTGGGCGATGTCGTCCTGGGTGCCGAGGAGGCCGTCGAGCCCCGCCGTCGTCCGGATGATGCTGACGCCGTCGTTCAGCACGTCGTCGCCGGTGCCCCAGATGCCGTCCGTCCCGGCACTGCCCGCGATCGCGGCCGCCGCCGGGTTGTTGCTGGTCTGGTCGACGATCAGGTTAGAGATGATGCGCGGATCGGCATCCACCACGTCGCCGCTCTGGGCGTAGTCGGTGTTGGTGACCGTGCCGCCCGGCGCCGGGCCGTTGATGTCGATCGTGTCGCCGTCCGCGTCGTTGACGAAGGCCGGATCGAGCAGGCGCGGGAACAGCTGGTCGGCGGCGCCGAAGTCCTCGTTGCCCGGGACCAGGTTGTTGAAGGACCCGTCGACCGTGCGCAGCCCGAAGGGTACGAACGCGTTGGGGATCAGCGTCGTCAGATCCGCACCGGCGGCATGCTGCTCCGCGATCAGGATCTGCTGGAGAATGAACTCGAGATCGGACCTGATGTAGCTGACGGCCATTTGCTCCGCTCCTCCACGCGACGCCACCACCCGGTGACGGACACCCGATTGTGCCTCGATCTACCGTCGGCGCACGGTCGCGAACTAGAGGGACTGAAGCCTGCCGGGCCCCGACCGTGGTACTGCGACCTTGGGGAGAAATCGTTCCCGAACGGAGCGTTAACGCCGCGCGCTCGGCTGCTCCGGCGGCGGCATCCGCGCCTCCAGCTCCAGTCGCATGCGCTGCGCCTCGAGGATCGCCTCGACGCGGTTGCGCACGCGCATCTTGCGGAACACCTGCGTCAGGTAGTGCTTGACGGTGCGAACGTTCATCCCGAGGCTCACCGCGATCTCCTGGTTGGTGAGCCCGGTGGCGAGGAAGCCCAGGAGCTGCCTGTCGCGGGGCGTCAGATCGATGCCGCCGCTCGCCTGCGGCGCGTGCGACCGGCCTCTGCGCATCAGCAGGCGCGAGGCCAAGGCCGGCGTGATGTAGGGCTCGCCGCGGTGGATGGCCTCGATCGCGCTCACGAGCTCCGGCCCGCTCACGTCCTTCAGGATGTAGCCGTGCACGCCCATGCTCAGGGCGTCGGTGACGTGCTCCGCCTCGTCGCAGGCCGTGAGAATGACGACCTTGATGCCGGGGCGGGCGCGCAGCACCTCCTCGACCGCACCCATGCCGTCGCCCGGCACCGCGACATCGAGCAGGAGCACGTCGGGATTGCCGCTCTCCACGACCTCGTAGGCGTCGCCGGCGGTCGCACCTTCCGCGACCGGCACCAGCCTGGATCCGGCCAGGGCGTTGGAGAGCCCCTGCCGGTAGAGCGGATGGGCGTCGACCACAGCCACCTTGATGCGATCAGCCACGTGCAAGCCCACGTCCCCGGAACGCCGTCCATTGGGCCAAGCTACCCAGGTCTCCAGCCCGTGCCTACTAGCCCGAGGTCGGGCCGCCGATCGGACCAAAGGGCATGCGGACGCCGTGCGCTTCGGACCCCCATGTTGCGTGCAACCCACAGTCCAGGCTCAAAAATTCTGCCTGGCATGCGCCTGCGCCGCCGCTGGCCGTGCCGGCCGGACGCGCGCTGCGAGCGGCAGAGACCGCTTTCCCGTCACATTGCATCTGCTAACCTCGTACGGATATTGCCTTGGCAGACAGAGGTGCGTGCCTTGCCATTCGATACGACGTTCGATGTATTCATCTCCTATTCCCGCCGCGACCGCCAGAAGGCGGTGGAGCTGGAGCAGGCGCTGGCGCAGAAGAGCTTCTCCAACGGCCAGCCCGTCAAGGTGTTCCGCGACGAGCGCAACCTGGGCGTCGGCGAGCACGTCGACGTGGCGTTGCCCGAGGCGCACAACGCCTCCGCGGTGGTGATCGTGCTTTGGTCGGAGAGCTCGGCCAAGTCTCGATGGGTCTACAACGAGGCCATCGGCGCGATCTTCGGCCTCAAGTACTACCCGCTCAAGCTCGATGACTTCCCCTCGAAGGACCTGCCGGATTCCGTGCGCCCCTTCAACGCCGGCCGCTTCTCTGCCGCACTGGCCGATGTCGACGCCCTGGTCGCGGAGATCGAGCGGCGCAAGAAGGCGCGGCTGCCATCGAAGCTCCGGGTCGCGATCCACAACTCCATGCCGACCTCCGGCCAGGGCGACCTCCTGATCGGCCGCGAGGTGGAGCTCGCCATGCTGCACCAGGCCTGGAGCGAGGGGCAGACCAACATGATGGTGCTCGACGCCATGGGCGGCACCGGCAAGTCCGCCCTCATCAACCGGTTCCTCGCCGACCTCGGCAACCCGGCCGGCCATGCCTGGGGCGGTGCCGAGCGCGTCTATGCCTGGAGCTTCTACAGCCAGGGCACCGACGACAAGCGCCAGGGCGACGCCGACGGCTTCTTCGACGCCGCGCTGCAGTGGTTCGGCTACACGGACGCGCCCGTGAAGGGCGCCGAGCGCGGGCGCCGGCTGGCCAGGCTCATCCGCGACAGGCGCACGCTGCTCGTCCTCGATGGGCTCGAGCCCCTGCAGTATCCGACGGGTCAGCACGGTCTCGGCGGCAAGCTCAAGGACGACGGGCTCGAGGCGCTCATCAAGGCCCTGGCCGACCAGATGCACGGGCTCGTCGTCATCACCACACGCCTGCGCATCCCCGAGCTCAACACCCGCACCGAGCCCGCCGTGATCCGGCGCGAGCTGCACCAGCTCTCCGTCGGCGCCGGCGTCACGCTGCTGAGGACGCTGGGGGTCAAGGCCGACGAGAAGCGGTTTCACGCGGTCGTCGAGCTGCTGCAGGGGCACGCCCTCTCGCTCAACCTGCTGGCGACCTACTGCAACACGGTGACCGGCCACCAGCTGCCCTCCGAGCACGAGATCCGGGAGGCCCTGCTCGACCCGGAGCTCGGCGAGCAGACCTACGTGATGATGCGGCGCTACGAGATCCTGCTCGAGGAGCGTGCCAGGGAGGTGAAGCGCCCGGGCGAGGGCTCCGCGGCGGGCCGCCAGCTCGCCCTCATGTACATCATCGGCCTGTTCGACCGCCCGGCGGAGAAGGCAGCCCTCGACGTGCTCTTCGAGCACCCGATCGAGGGCCTGACGGATGCGCTGGAGGACCTGAGCCCGAAGCAGTGGGCGTTCGCAGTCAAGGCCCTGCGCGATCAGAAGCTGCTGCTGCCTGAGTCCAAGCCCGGCGAAATCGACGCCCATCCCCTGATCCGCGAGTACTTCGGCCGCCGCCTGCGGGAGACCCGCCCGGAGGCCTACAGGGCGGCCAACGCACGGCTCTACGAGCACTACAAGCTGCGCGACATCCCCGAGGCCTTCCACGACCCGGTCCGCTACGGTCTCATGGCTCTTGCGGGCGCGCGAGGCCTCGAGGTGTTCCAGCAGGTAATCACCGCGCTCATGGCGGATCGGTTTCCGGCCGAGTCGCGGGAGGAGCTGCCGTCCACCCTGCGCAACATCGAGACTGAGATGCTGGAGGCCGCACTCGACGGCCTCGATGAGGAAGGCTTTGGAGATGCAATCCGGGCGGCCCAGCCAAACAGTGTCAAAGTCATGGAACCGCTCTTCGCCGCGATTGCGCATGGATGCGCGGCCGGCCTTCAAGACGAGGCGTTCAACGAGGTTTACTGGCCCCGCCTGGCCCGAGGACAAGAAGGCTTCATGACACACAAGCTCGGTGCTCTTGGCGCGGAGCTGTCGCTTCTGGCGCACTTTTTTGAACAGCCTTTCGCTACACCATCCCCCAACCTCACCCCCAACGACCAAACGCTGGTGCTTGGAGACACGGCGATCAACCTTCGTGCGCTCGGTCGGTTGGGCGAGGCGGTCGGGCCGTTGGCGACCAGTCTCAAGCACCATGTTGCCGACGAGGACTGGCAGAACGCGTCAATCGGCGCAGGAAACCTGTCAGAGGTGCTGCGGGCGGTCGGCGAAGTCGGTCGCGCGCTAGCAGCCAGCGTCGACGCCGTCCGATACGCCGATTCCATGTCGGACGATAACGAGGACGCTGTGTTCCAGCGTTTTGCAATGCGTGCTGCCTACGCGGACGCTCTGCACACCGCCGGCGATCTCCACACTGCAGCTGCCGCGTTCGAAGACGCCGAGCGGCGGCAGGCGGCAGATTCCCGATACGGACCGATCCTTACCTCGGCACTGGGCTACCATTACTGTGACTTGCTGCTCTGCCGTGGGAACCCGAAGGACGTTCGGCGGCGCGCGTCGGAGACCATCGAGCTGGCTCGCGAAAACAAGTGGCTTCTCGACCTTGGCCTCGACACGCTGTCCCTTGGTCGTGCTGCGTTGGCGATGGACGACACCCCAGGTGCCGCCACCAACCTCGACGCGGCAGTCACAGCGCTGGAGGACGCCGGCATTGCGGACTTCATCCCCGGCGGCCTGCTCGCCCGCGCGGAGCTGCATCTGGCGCTCGGCAACTGGGACTTGGCCGCTGCCGACCTGAATACTGTCGACGAGCTTGTCGACCGGTCGGGCATGAAGCTCTACCAGATCGAATCTGCCATCGGCCGTGCTCGCCTCACACTGGCCCGCGACGGCGCCGCTGGCGCGAGCGCCGCCCAGGGCCTGATTGCCATGGCCAAGGCGCTGATCCAGGAAACCCGCGGGCGCGACCACGAGGGCAAGGAGCGCTGGTACGCCAAGCCCACGCCGGACATTGCGCTGGTGGAGGCGCGCATCGCGATCCTGGCAGGCACGCCCGACGCCGCTCGCCGCCACCTCGCCGAGGCGAACGGCTGGATCGACCGCGGCTGGAAGGTGCACCTGGGCGAGCACGCCGAGCTTGTCGCGCTGCTCGATGGGAGGACGCGCGGCGCAGACGGAGGGCCCGGCGCAAGGGCCGAACCCGCGGCCGCGGCCGGCGCCGCCGCAGACGGCAAGCCGAAGCGGCGGTGGTGGCCGTTCGGCTGATCGCGGCCCGCCAGCCGTCCGCTCACCGCGTCACGGTCTGCAACCGCAGCGCCACCACCAGGGCGATGGGCCCGCCGTGGGCAGCGTCGCGGGCGATCCTCAGCTCGACGAGGTTGGGGGTGGCGTCGGCGCGAGTCCAGGCGCTGTGCCAGGCGGGCTCGGCGCCGGGCGCCGCGCGGCCGAAGTAGCGCAAGCCCGCCGAAGCGACGTTGCGCACCAGCACGTGGCTCTGCACCGCCCATGGGCCGCCGGTCTCGGCCTGCTTCGCCTGATAGGGCGCCAGCCTGACGACCAGCGCCGCCCGCCCCGCACCGGCGCCCGGAGCGACCTCGAGCGCGTAACGGTAGAGGGCGGCGCCCACGGGTCCGTTGGGCGCCGGGGCCACGAAGCTCACCGCCTCTGAGGTGCCGTGGAACACCACGCGCACCATCCCGGACGTGTGCTGCTCGTAGAGCGCCATGGCCTCGCCCAGGCGCGCCCGCAGGAAGGCCTCCGCCGTCTCGGCGCCGGTCTGCTCCTCGAGCCGCGCCGCCGCATCCCAGGTTCCGCGCGCGAAGCGCACGCCGCCCGCGAGCAGCGCCAGCACCAGCGCAAGGAGCACGAGCGAGACCAGCACCTCCACCAGCGTGAAGCCGGATTCCCCCCTCCACCCGTCATCCCGGACGGAGCCGATGCGAGCCGAAGGCGAGCAGCGCTCCGATCCGGGACCTCGTGAGGCGAGGCTCGACTCGTTCACAGAGGTCCCCGATAGCCTCCCCCGGTCTTTGCCGGGGTGGGCTTCCGGGATGACGGATGGCGGACTCATCGCGCCGCCCCCACCTTCAGCGTCGTAAGCTGCAGCGACCGCGCAGGCCGCAGCACGCCGCCGTCCCAGCGCACGGTGACGGTGACCCAGTAGCCGGCGATCCGCTCCGCAGCGCCGCCGCTGCCGGGGCGCCGATAGCGCTCCGTCCTCACCGTCCACCGCAAGCCGTCCTCCGTCTCCCCCGCCGCCTCGCCCTCGGCGAGCCGCGCCTCCACGCCGGCAGCGGCGAGGCGCGCATGCGCCAACCGCAGGGCCGCGCTCTCCGCCCAGGCGACCTGCGCGCCGCGCCAGCCCACCGACACGCTGTGATGGACGATAAGATAGCCGGCCACGAAGACGACGAGCGCCACCAGCGTCTCGATCAGGGTGAAGCCGGAGGTGCCCCCGTCGCTGCCTGCCCGCATCGCTACCGTCCCAGCTCGATGCGAATATCGCCGTTGAGCCAGTCGACCAGCACCGAGGCGGTCGAGCGGCCGTCGCTCAGCAGCACCTTCGCCCCGCTGGCGCTGCCGTCGGGGAAGAAGCGCACGCGGCCCGAACCCGAGCCGGGGCCCGCCTCGCCCCCGGCGCGCTCGCTCTCCGGCACCGCCAGCTCCACCGCCACGTGGGAGGGAATCGTGCGGACGCCGACGACGCCCTCGGCCCAATAGCGCCGCCCGGCGAGGTCGACCGTCAGGATGCGCTCCAGGTTGGCGGCCTGGGCCGCGGCGCGCGCCGCCCTCAGGTCGGCGGCCAGCGCGTAGGCCGTGCTGCGCAGCGCGAGCCCCAGACGGGCGCGTCCGAGCGACGGCGCCACGACGGCGGCCGCCAGGGCGAGGAGGCCGATCACCACCATCAGTTCCAGGAGCGTGAAGCCTCCCTCGCCGTCCGCGCGGCGCCGATCGGCGGCCCGCCTCATTTGAGTGCCAGCTCGTTGACGCCGACGATGGCGCCCATGACGGACAGCAGAAGCCCTCCCACCAGCACGCCGATGCCGATGGTGAGCAGCGGCGTGACGAGCGTCGTGAGCCGCCCCAGCTGCTGCTGCAGCGCCTGCTCGAAGATGCTGCCCGTACGCTCCAGCATGACGTCGAGCTGCCCGGTCTGCTCGCCGACCCCGGTAAGGCGCAGCGCCAGCTCCGGCAGCACGCCCGACCGCCCCAGCGCCGCCATCAGGGTCGCGCCTTCCTTCACGGCCGTGGCGCAGTCGCGCACGGCCGCCGCCATGGCGCGGTTGCTCAGGACATCGCCGGTGACCTGCAGCGCCTGCAGCATGGGCACGCCGTTGCGGATCAGCGTCCCCAGCGTGCGCGTCATGACCGCGGTCTGGCCGCTGCGGACGAGGCCGGAAACGACGGGCAGCCGCAGAAGCTGGCGGTCGCGCCAGGAACGCCAGCGCTCGCTGCGGGCGAGCCCCACAACCGCCGCGCCGAGCGCCACCACCCCCGCCAGCCCGAGGAGCCAATGCGCCGCCACGGCCTCCTCGACCTCGAGCAGGAAGCCGACGATGAACGGCGGCGCCACGCCCGCGTCCCGGAACAGCGGCGCCACGGTCGGGATCAGCACCGTGAGGATCACCGCCACCGCCATGGCGGCGGCAACGAGCAGGAGCGCCGGGTAGACCAGCGCCGAGCTTATGCGCGCGCGAAACTCCGCCGCCCGCTCCAGGAAGACCGCCAGCTCGTCCAGGGTCTGGCCCAGGGTTCCGGCGGCCTCGCCGGCGCGCACGATATGCACGTAGTAGGCGGGAAAACCGCCCCCCTCCGCCCCCAGCGCCTCCGACAGCGAGGCACCGTCGAGAACCCGGGCCAGCACCCCGGCGATGGTAGAGCGCACCCGCACCGGCATCAGCGGCTGCACCTGCGCGATGCGCAGTGCCTCGTCGAGGGGCAGCTCGGCCCTGATCAGCGTCGCCAGCTCCCGCGTCAGCAGGGCGATCCCCCGCCCCGACAAGGAGCGCGCCGCGAACAGCTCGCGCTCCCACCATCGCAGCTGAGCCGCCGGCCGGCCGCCCTCTGCCAGCTCCAGGGGATAGCGGCCCTGGCGGAACAGCGCCTCGACGGCAGCCTCCCGCGTCTCGGCATCGATCGCGCCGGCGGCCTGCCCTCCCTTGTCGTCGCAGGCAACATAGGAAAACCGCGGCATCAGGCGATCCTCGTGACTCGCAGCACTTCCTCGACGGTGGTCTCGCCGGCGAGCGCCTTGGCGAGCCCGTCGTCGAGCATGCCGACCATGCCCCCGGCGATGGCCGCGGCCTCGATGGCACTCTCGCTGCCCCTGTCGAGCACCTTGCGGCGCAGCGGCTCGCTCATCGCCAGAAGCTCGCTGATGGTGGTGCGGCCACTGTAGCCGGTGTGCCGGCAGGCCGGGCATCCCACCTTCCGGCGCAGCCCGCCGCCATCGGCCCGCAGCCCGCCCATCCGTTCCTGCACGAACGCCGGCGGGACCTCGTCGGGGACGGCGCATCGCTCGCACAGACGCCGCACCAGCCGCTGCGCCAGCACCCCCGTCAGGGTCGACGCCAGCAGATAGTCGTCGACGCCCATGTCCATCAGCCGGGTCAGGGAGGCCGCCGCGCCGTTGGTATGCAGCGTGGAGAGCACCAGATGGCCCGTCAGCGACGCCTGGATCGCCATCTGCGCCGTCTCCAGGTCGCGGATCTCGCCCACCATGATGATGTCCGGGTCCTGGCGCAGGATCGAGCGCAGGGCATGGGCGAAGGTGAGGCCGATCCTCGGCTGCACCTGGATCTGGCTGATGCCGGCGAGCTGGTACTCGATCGGGTCCTCCACGGTGAAGAGCTTGCTCTCCGCCGCATTGAGCCGGTTGAGCGCGGTATAGAGCGTGGTAGTCTTGCCGCTGCCGGTGGGCCCGGTCACCAGCACGATGCCGTTGGGCTGCGCCAGGAGGCCCGTGAACCGCTCCAGCGTCGCTCCGCCGAAGCCCAGGCGCTCGAAGGTGAGCTCCACGCTCGAGCGGTCGAGGATGCGCAGCACCACGCTCTCGCCGAGCATGGTGGGCATGGTGGAGATGCGAAGGTCGATCGGCTTTCCGCGCACGGTGGACTTCACGCGCCCGTCCTGCGGCAGCCGCCGCTCGGCGATGTTGAGGTTGGCCATGATCTTGATGCGCGAGGTCACCGCCGCCCGCAGCGCCGGCGGCAGCGTCTCCACCGTCGCCAGCACGCCGTCGATGCGATAGCGCACCCTCACGCTGTCCTCGCGCGGCTCGACGTGGATGTCGGAGGCCTGCGCCTCCACGGCCCGGGCGATGAGGTCGTGCACCAGGCGGATCACCGGCGCCTCGCTCGCCATGTCCTCCAGGCGGCGCACGTCGTCCTCGCTCGCGGGGCCGGCCTCTGCCGTCTGCGCCTCGGCCGCCACGGTCGCGCCACGGCCATAGAGCCGCTCCAGCGCCCGTTCGATCTCGCGCGCGGCCATCACCCCGCACTCGACCGGCCGTCCCAGCAGATAGCTCAGCGCCGCGAGAGCCTCCGTATTGAAGGGATCGGCGACGGCCACCAGCAGGCTGTCGCCCCTGTCGGCGACGGGCACGATGCGGTTGCTCTGCAGGAACGCCAGCTGCAGGCGGTCCGCCAGCAGCGCCACGTCCGGCAGCGCGTCGGGTTGCATGAGCGGCAGTCCCAGGAAGTCGGCGAGCAGCTGGGCGAGGTCCGCCTCGGCGATCAGGCCGAGCCGGGTCAGCACCAGGTCGAGGCGCTCCCCGGACTGCCGCTGCGCCCTGAGGGCCCGGTGCAGCGCCAGGTCGTCGAGCACCCCGCGCTGCGACAGAAACTGCGCGAGCTTCTCGACGAGCTCGCCGTCGCAGGGGCCGATGCCACTGCCCCGGCCCGAGGCGTCCTGATCGATCATCGGTTCCGTGACGGTAACGAAGCGCTTGGTAAACCTCGGGTAAACCACAACTGTGTCAAGGTTTGCTTACCGGGAGTGGCGTACCCCTCCCCTTGCGAGGACTCCCCTCCCCCTTGCGGGGAGGGGCTGGGGGTGGGGGTCGGGGGTGGTGGAACCGGCGCAGAGGCGGCTGCCCACGCCGCGCCGACGCCAACGGAGGAGTTGTTTGCGCAATGCAGAGGAGTGCGCCCGCGCTCGCATCGATCCTGGACGCCGCCGGGCGATTTCTCGCCTGGTGGCGCGACGAGCTCCTGGGGCTGGTGCCCGAGCGCGTGCGCCGGCTCCTTGCCCCGGCGGACGCCGGCCTTGTCCTGGCCCAGGTCGACGGCGGCTTTGCCATCGTCGGCGCCTCCCCCGGCCGGCACGAAGCGGCCCCCGCCGCCCTGTCGCTCGCCGAGGCGCTCGCGGCCCTGGCGGAACTGGCGGCCGCACGCCGGGTCGCCTCCGTCGGCGTCCGCCTCGCCTCCAGCCAGTGCTTCGAGCGCCGGGTGGAGCTGCCCAGGGCCGCCCACGACGATGTGCGCCGGATGCTGAGCTTCGATCTCGAGCGCGCCACCCCGTTCCGGCTGGCGGAGGTCTATACCGCCCATCTCCCGGCCGGAGGTCCCGCCGCAAAGGGCCGGCAGCGCCTGCGCCAGCTCATCGTCAAGCGCGAGCCGGTCGACGCCCTCCTCGCCGGCCTGCGGGGTGCGGGCCTGGAGCCGGCCTTCGTGGACTGCTGGCAGACGACGCCGGCCGCGGGCCTCCCGGTCGATTTCCTCGAGGCGAGCGGAGCACGGCGCTCGAGCCGCGCCCGCCATGTCACCCTGCCGCGGACCCTCGCGGGCCTGGCTCTCGCGCTCGCTGGCCTGGCCTCCATCGTCGCGCTCTCGAGATACGACACTGCGCTCGCCGAGCTGCGGGAGCGGACCGCCAAGGTGCGCACCGAGGCCGCCGCCGTACGCGGCGCGCAGGAGCGGACCGATGCCGCCGTCGCCGATCTCGCCCGCCTGCAGACGGCGAAGCTCGCCCAGGTGCCCGCCGTCGAGGTCCTGGAGGCGCTGTCGAAGCTGTTGCCCGATTCGGTCTGGCTCTCCGACCTGCGCCTCGATGGCGATACCCTGGACATCAACGGCCTCGCCAGGTCGGGCGCCGCGCTGCCGTCGCTGTTCTCGGGCTCGGCCCTGTTCCTCGACGCGGCGCTTACCGCCCCCGTGACCCTCGACCCCCGCGAGGACCGTGAGCGGTTCAGCCTCAGGGTACGCATCAGGCAGCGCGAGGCGCCGCGCCAGACCTCCGTCGACGAGGAGCGGCCGTGATGCCACAGTTGTCCCAGCCGATGCGTCGCCTGACGGCCCTCGCGCTGCTCGCCCTCGCGGTCGCCGTCCTCGCGCTGCTGACGATCGTCCCGCTGGCGGCGCGCGTCGCAGAGCTGCAGGGCGAGATCGAGGCCGAGCGCGCGCTGCTCGGCCGCTTCGCCGCCATCGCCGTCGGCAAGGACAAGACGGCGGATCTGGAGCGCCTCGGCCGCTCCGCAGCCGACAGCAGCGCCTGGCTGAAGGGCGAGAGCGAGGCGCTGACGGCCGCCGGGCTTCAGGGCCTGCTGGCGCGCCTCGCCGCCGCCCACCGGGTACGCTTCCACAGCACCCGCACGCTGCCGCCGCGCGAGCGCAACGGTGCCCGCCTCATCGGCGTCAGCGTGCAGTTCAAGGCCGACATCGAGCAGCTGCGCGGCCTCCTGTTCCGCATCGAGAGCAGCCGGCCGTTCCTGTTCGTCGAGGGATTGCAGGTCCGCCCGGTCTCTCCCTTCTCCCAGCGCGATGCCGAGCTCAACGGCATCCTCGAGGTGCGCCTCGACGTCTACGGCGCCCAGCCGGCCAAGAGGAGCTAGCGTCGTGACACCGTTTGCGCGAATGGCGAATGGCCACTGGCCAATGGCCAATGGGAATCGGACGTTCGCGGCATGCCATTCGCCATTCGCCATTCGCCATTCGCCCATCCACCCGGGCCGCCCGCCATGCGCATGAGCGACCCCTTCAGGCTGCCGGTTGCCGCACCGGCCGTGGCCGCCGTCCTCATGGCGCTCGTGAACCTCCAGGTCCTGCGCACGCCCGTCGACATCTCCCCCGTGGCCCCGCCGGCGGGTAAGGCCGATGCGCCGCCCCCCGGCAGCGCGGAGCCCGCCACGACGCTCGACAAGCGGACTGCGGATGAGTTTCGCGAGACCGTCGCCCGGCCCCTGTTCGACCCGAGCCGGCGGCCGGTCGAGCGCAAGGAGAGCGCGGAAGACGGACCGGGCGCCGCGGTGAGCGACCTGCGCCTCGTCGGCGTGATGCAATCGGCCGATCGCCCGCCCCGCGCCCTCCTGCGCTCCCCCAACGAGCCCACCGGCAAGTGGATCGCCGAAGGCGCCGAGCTCAACGGCTGGACACTGCACAAGGTCGGGCAGCGCAGCGTCGTCCTCAAATCCGGCACCCGCTCCCACGAGCTGAAGCTCACCGCTCCGCGCCGCTCCGGCGACGACCCTCCACCCCCCAAGCAATAAGACCCGTCATCCCGGAAGCCGAGCCCGCAGGGCGAGGCTATCCGGGACCTCCCTCCACGAGTCGCGCCCCGCACGCCCGGTTAGCAATTCGCTAACCCTGCCCACCGATCGCACCCGGCGAATTTCGCCCGCCCACTGCGCGCGGGCGCATAATTCGCTCCGTTGCCCGGCACCCATCGCCGGGCAGCCGGCGCCTCCCGGCGTCCGCGCTCTTTGACATCGTGAATAGACCCGCCGCCGCGGCTCACGCCCCGCGCTTCACCTGCTCCCACCAGGTGCAGCCGGTGGGCCCGGTCGCGTAGTTGCCCTCGGCCACCTGCAGCGGCTGACGCAGCCCCGCGCCCGCCGCCTCAGCGCGCAGGCGGCGCGCCTCGGCGAGCCGCTCGGGCGGCAGCCAACTGCGCTCGTGGCCCCAGAAGCTGGTGCCGTGGCGCATCTCGCTCGGCTGCCAGGTCGCCAGGTCGAGCGACCGCCCGCCCCAGCCATATTCGATGAAGAAGTCGCCGGGCGTGCGGGCGTAGAAGGAGGTCATGAAGTCGTTGGTGTGCCGCCCGAGCGTGGTGGCGATGCGGTCGGGCTCGGCCAGCGCCAGGTCGTAGCCCTGGCCCACATCGTCCAGGTTGTCGAGCTCCATCATGACGTGGTGGATCGCGCTCCTGCCGGTCTCGACCAGCGCCAGGCTGTGGTGGCGCTGATTGACGTGGAAGAAGAAAATCTTGAAGGGCGTGAGCGCGAAGTCGGTGAGGCGGAAGCCCAGCACGTCCTGATAGAACCACTGCAGATCCGCCACGCTGTGCACATGCAGCACGACATGGCCCATCCCCAATGGCCCCGTGCGGAAGCCCGAGATCGGCCTGCCGGGACGAAACGCCACGGCAGCAGTCTCCGGCCCGTGAAAGGCCTCGAGCCGATGGCCCACCGGGTCGGCGAAGCGGATGCCCGCCGTCACCCCGCGCATGGCGAGATCCGCCGCCGCCATCGGCTCGACCCTGACCTGGGCGGCCTCCACGCGCGCCGCCACGGCGTCGAGAGCGGCGGCATCCTCCACCTCCCAGCCGAAGGTGTGCTGCGCGTCCTCGTCGCCGGAGACGATGAGGCGCTGCTTGCGGTCGTCCATGCGGAACTTGAGCATGCCCGCGCTGCGCTCCACCAGCTCGAGGCCGAGAAAGTCCGGGCCATAGGCGGCCCAGTCGTCCAGCCGGTCGGAGCGGATGCCGACGTAACCCAAAGCGTTGAGCATGTTGCTGCTCCCTCGTGAGCCCGAGGCCGGCGGACGCAATGGACAGGCCCGGGCATCGGGAGCTTTGCGCCCCTCCGGGCCAGGGTCAAGCCCCGGGCCAAGCGGCAGGTCAAGCCCGGGCCGCCCGCCGCCTTGCAGGAGGGACCCGCGGGCTCGCCGACGCCGGCTGGGGACAGCGGGCAATTTCGTTAAGGACAAAATGCGTGCGGCAACCGCTTGCGACGCGAAGGCAGCCAATTTCTCAGGCATTCCGGCCGACATTCGGCAAGACTTCGAAAGGGGTGAGACCCATGCGAACGACCGCCCGAGCCGGCGCCCGCCTCATCTGCAACGCGGCGATCCTGCTGACCCTGGCGCTGGGAGCCGCCGTGCAGCCCGCGGCCGCCGACGATCCCGTCGTGCTCAATGCGAACCGCTACGATGTCCTCGCCGGTCGCTACTCGGTCTTCGCCCGGTTCCAGGCTGGCCTGCAGCGTCTCCTCGACGATTGCGGCAAGCCGGTCCCCCCCGTCGTCAAGCGCGGCGCAGACCCGAGCGGCAGGATCGGGCGCGAAACGCGCCAGGGCATCCTGCGCGCCCTGGAATGCGACGCGCTCAAAGGCGTGCCGGCAGACTCCGCGGCGCGGCAGGGCGTGCTGACAGAGGCGGTCTGGCGTGCGGTGATGGGCGGCCAGCCGCTCCCCACGATCAGGGATCGCGCCGCGGCCCTGGTGCTGTCGTTCGAGGGCACCGACTTCGGCGATCCGCCGGAATGGAACCTCTGCCAGGACAACAAGCCGTCCGCACCGCATCAGTCCAACCGCAGGGCGCCCGGCTTCGTTTGCTACAACGGCAGCGATCCCTGCTCGCTCCTGACCTGGGGGCCGCGCGGGGCCACCGCGGGGGCCGGCCGGGAGATCCAGTTCATCCTGTGGATGACCTGGAAGGAGGACCCTTCGCTCGTCGAAAAGGCGTTCGGCCCCGAGGCGGTCCACTTGCAGCGCTTCTTCCGGCTCAGGGGCGAGGGCGACAAGAGCTGCTACGTAGCGACGCCGCTCAAGCGCTTCCTGTGCGCGGTCTGGATGGACCCGGCGCGCAGCCGGCGCTGGGAGACGGCGCTGGAGCAACTCGGCCACGAGCCGCGGGTGCGCGAGGCCTACGCCCGGCTCTACGCGCTCGAGGAGTTCGACGGCGACAAGCTGCGCGCCTTCTTCGCGCTCTGGCACCGGCTGGGCCTCACTCCCAACGAGGTCGACTATGCCTTCTTCCTCGACCGCATCACCCACCTCGGCGGTCCGCCCCGGAGCGACACCGCGATCGAGGCCGTGAAGACCTGTGTCGGCCAGGAGCATCGGGCGATCAGCAAGAATGCCCGCGTGCGCCGCTGTATCGCGCGCCTGCAGCCGCATACGACCCAGCCCGAGCTGCGGCTGGCCCGCGACGTGGCCTACTATCTCGACGCCTATCCAGCGGGGGCGCTCAGCGAGGACGAGATCACGACCTGGGGCAGCTACGTGCCGTTGAGCGCCATCGACACGCTGGGCCTTTCCGAGGCCAAGCCCGTCACCACCGGCCAGGCTCTCCCGCTTGCCTCCCTGGGCCCCGACGTGCCTCTGGCGGATTCGTCGCACCTCACCCCGGAGGAGGCGAGGCTCTGCCCTCCCAGCGTGCTCACCCCCCTCTCGCGCAAGCCGTCCCATTGACCGACCCGGGGCGGGGAAGAACCCGAACGACCTCTGCCCCGACCCGGTGGTGGGGACCTCGCTTTCCGGGAACGCAGGGCGGGAGTTGTAGGCCGCACCTCCCCTCTTGCGTCCCGGCCGGAGCGCCCGGACTCGATCGAAGATCGAGTCCAAGGGCGCGCAGAGCCGGGTCTTCCCCCTGCTGTTGGAGCGACGGCTGATGGGCGACTGCCCGGACGCTCGGGCCGGGCATCGCATGCCTGCGGCAGTCGCTACGAAAGCCGCGGCTGCACCGTTACCGCGCCCGTGCGTATCAGCTTGTCCCAGCCGAGCATGCGGCCCTTGAGGGCGGCCACAGCCACCCGCACGGCCGTGACATAGAGGAGCTGGCGGTAGCAGAAGCGCTGGACGAGCACCAGCGGCAGGAGCCGCCACAGGTAGCGCCGGCCTTCGAGCGCGATGGCTAGCGCGGAGCCCGCCAGCTCGATCAGCTGGAAGTAGAGCCAGTAGATGGCGACCGTCCACAGCGTCGACGACGCGGTGCCGTCGATCTGCAGGGTGTAGGAGTTGACGGCGGCCACCGCGGTCCAGATCAGCATCAGGTCCATCACCGGCGCGATCAGGGTGAACAGGAACTGGAACACGATGACGTTGGGCAGGCCGCAGAGCCCGATGCCGCTGGGCCGCCCGCGCCACATGACGGCGCGGTTCTTGTAGGCCACCTGCATGGTCCCGAACATCCACCGCAGCCGCTGCCGCATGAACGCTCGGACCGTCTGCGGCGCCTCGGTGTGGGCGATAGCCTTGGGCTCCGACAGCACCTTGAAGCCCGCGAGTTCCAGCCGCACGGTGGCGTCGGCGTCCTCCGCCAGCGTGTCGGAGGCGAACCCGCCGATGGCGAGCAGGGCCTCGCGCCGCCAGGCGCCGATCGCTCCGGGTACCACCGTGATGCCGTTCACCATCTCCAGGGCGCGCCGGTCCAGGTTCTGGTTGATGGCGTACTCGAGGGCCTGCAGGCGGGTTAGCAGATTGACCCGGTTGCCGACCGCCGGGGCCCCGGCGACGGCGGCAACCCTGGGATCGACGAAGTGCCGCACCAGCAGAGACAGGGCATCTGGCTCGAGCACGGTGTCGGCATCGATCGTGACGACGATCTCCGCGTCCGTGTGCCTCAGCGCCGTGTTGAGGGCCGACCACTTGCCGCCGTTGGCCGTGGTGACGACCTCGACCCGCCCGTCGCCCGCGAATGCCTTGCGCACGATGGCGGCAGTCCTGTCGGTGGAGCCGTCGTCCACCACCAGGATCTCGAAGCCCTCGAGGCGCGACGCCAGCAGCGCGCGTATCGATTTGCGGATGACGGCGCCCTCGTTGAACGCGGGGATGACGACGCAGACCGATTTGGGCGTCCAGACGTTGGCCGAGCGCCTCCTCTCCCGCCACCAGTGGACGAGGGCGAACAGGGCCACCCAGATCAGGCGCAAGGTGCCGAGCACGAGCCCGAGCTTGAAGAGAAAACCGATGAGGGAGTTCATGCTGCTGTAGAGGATGAAGCCGGCGTGGTTGAGCCGCACCACCAGGGCGTCCTCCGACCGCACCCGCGGCATCACCGCCTCGCGCGGCAGGTCGAGCAGCTCGTGGATCGTCACAAAGCGGAAGCCGTCGGCGCGCAGCCGGTCGATGATCTGCGGCAGGGCCAGCACCGTCGCCGTGCGCACACCGCCCGCATCGTGCAGCAGCACCACGTTGCCCTTGCCCTTTTTGGCACCTTCCAGCGTGCTCGAGACGATCTGCTCCGGAAACGGCCGCGCCCAGTCCTTCGGGTCGATGCTCATGCCGATGGTGAGATACCCCATCGAGGCCGCGAGCTTGAGCACGTCCGCCGCATCGATCGTTTGCGGCTCCAGGTCCCTGGCGTAAGGCGGGCGGAACAGCTTGGTTTGCACGCCGATGGTGGCCTCGAACAGCCGCTGGGTCGCGTTCAGCTCGAGCCGCAGATGGTTGGCCGAGGCCTCACCCACGTTGACATGGGTGAAGGTGTGGTTGCCGATATCGTGCCCCTCTTTGTAGATGCGCCTGACGAGGTCCCGGTTCACCGCGCCCGCGGAGCCGACCACGAAGAAGGTCGCCTTCACGTCCTTCGCGGCCAGGATGTCCAGGATCTGCGGCGTGAACATTGGATCGGGCCCGTCGTCGAACGTCAGCGCGATGACCTTGTCGTCGCGCGCGCCCCAGCGGCTGACCGTCGTCGACTTGGCGAAGGCGTGGATCCACTGATCCGTCACCAGGTTGTGGTCCCCGTCGAAGGAGAGCGTGCGCGCTCCTGTCCCGCTCTCCCCGGCGACGCTCAGCACCTCGCCTTTGCCCTTGTAGAGCAGATCGTAGCCCGACCGCAGGGTCAGGAGGGCCTCGCGCGCGGCCCTGTCGGGCATGCGCCCGCGTCCGAAGGCTGCCCAGACGCTCTGCTCCTCGGTACCCAGGCGCCAGAGGGCCAGCCCCGCGGGGTTCATGGCGAGCGCCGCGGCGATCTGGTTGTAGGCGGTCACCCCGTCGAGGTACCAGACCTGATGCTGCCTGCCCTCGCCGTCGTCGACATAGGTAAATGTCGGGTTCAGGGAGGCCTTGTCGAAGCTCAGCGTCGCCCGGGACGCCTCCAACAGCTCCCAGGCTTCCTGAACCGAGATCTCCTGGGCCTTGCCCTTCCCTGCCCAGTCGTAACCGTAGGAGCCGATGCCGACGATCAGCTTCAACGGGCTGATGGTCTTGAACCGCTCGTCGAGCCTCGCCTCGAACCAGCCCTGTCCCGCGAGCGGCCCGGCATCGCCCGCCTCGCCATGCTCGTCGTAGGTCATCAGGATGAGGGCATCGGCAGCCGCAGCAACCCTCGCGTAGTCATAGTCGGGGTCGCCGGCGGGTGCTGCCACGAGCAGCTTCAGCCCCGCGCTGTGGAGCAGCGCCGCCAGCTCCTCGACGAAGTCGCCATAGTCCGCCATGGCCGCCTTCGGGATCGCCTCCAGGTCGACGACCAGGCCACGATGACCTCCCTCCTTGGTGTACCGGTAGAGGGCGCGGGCGAAGCGCGAGCGCGCCGCCTCGGTGGCCAGCATGCTCGCCGCGCGCTCCCCGTCCCAGCGCTGCTGCTCCGAGTCGTAGTTGTTGACGAGGGGATAGATCTTGAGATCCGTAGCATTGGCAGCCACCCACTTGCGGACGACCTCCTCCTTCTGTGGGTTGTCGCGCACCAGGGTTCCGTCGTCGCCGAGGTGCAGCCATTCGGCCACCAGCACGTCGAGGGAGCCTGCGTTGCGCCTGAGAGAGGAGAAGCTGTTCTCGTCCCAGTTGACGAAGTGGCCGTACCGCAGGGCGGCGGCGGCCGTCGAGGCCGCAGGATTGCGCAGGTGCGCCGGGTCGACCGCGGGCTCGTGCCGGCTTCGCGGCGGCGTCACGGCCCCGTGCAGTACGCGCGGCGAGCGGGCGAACTCGATAGAGGACAGCACGGGACCGAAGATGCTGCTTGCGAGCAAACAGGCCAGCAATGCCACCACCAGAATGGCGACCGACCAGAACACCGCGGCCACGACGTAGCGACGCCTCCCGTTCGCGTCGTAGAACACGGGACGCACACCGACACTGCGCAAAGAACTCCTCCACCGGTCCGCCCCCCAGAGACGAAATCGATGAGGTGACGAACGCGATGGACGTCGCGGGAGTTCCTCCTGTCGCCGCGCCAGCGGAGACCTTGGTTACGCCTTTCTTGATATCGTCCCCAGTCGGACGACGTGAAGCGGCCCCCTGCCGAGCACCCGATCGAGACACGGATGCATGGCGAGGGTCTGACCTGTCCCCACCCCGGATGAGGGACAGGGCGCGTGACGCCTGGGCAATGCGGGCGGGCGTCAGAACACGAGGGTAACCACGATGCCGCCGTAGGTCCCCTCGCCGCCCCCGACGCTGCCCTCGACGCCGTTGTTCGACCCCGACCCGGCCACGAACTGATGGCCCACATGCAGCGAGACTTCGAGTGGCGTGGCGCGCATGGACAGCGGGAGGTCGAAAATAACGAATCCGCCGATGCGCTGCGCGTCGAACCCCACGTCGCCCAGCGCGATGCCCTCCGGCCCGAAGGTGACGCCGTGGTGGCTCAGGCCCGCGCGCGCGCGCGCCCAGTAGGTCTGAAACGCCGTCGAGTAGTTACCCTCCAGCGCGAGGTAGTAGGGCAGGCCGTTGCGCAGGGTCGCGACGTCGGCTGCAACCTTGAAGCCCCACTCGGTGCCGCGCACCTCGGCAAACGGGTCGTCCGGGTCGAGCCGAAAGTTCTGATAGTCGGCGCCGATGTAGACCCCGCCGAAGATCTTGCCCAGGGTCACCCTGTATCCCAGCATCACATCGGCCTGGTATCCGAGCCCGTTACCGGGGTTGAGGTCGTAGTCGACACGGCTGCCGTAGGCACGCAGGTAGAAGCCGTTGCGGGAGATGTCGCCGTTGAGCGCATAGGAAGCGCCGGTGAACACGTATCGCGAGCCCTTGACGACGTCGTAGCCCGTGTACCACACCGTGCTGAGAGTCCCCGGGTCTTGCACGACCTTGCGGTCCCGCGCCCCCAGGAACATGGGACTGAGGTCAGCCGCACCCGGTCCGGCGTCGGACTTGTCCGATACCTGCTGCGCCAGCCCCGGCTGCGCGGTGACCACTGCAGCCAGCGACAGAGACACCGCCAAAAGCGCGGCGGCGACCCTGACCGTTCGTGGGCGTCCCATTTGCATGAAATGTGACCTTTCTGTGACTCTTCGATGTGCGGACGGCGGCGGATGATGCGCGAAGCAATGGGTGATTCGCAGAACTGCCGCTGTCAAATCATCCATCGGCGCCGCGTAATGTCGGGGGGCGTGCTTGCTTCGACACGCTCCTCATTGTGATAATCTGCATAGATCAACGGATAGCCGAGAGCCGTATCGCGCATGAGGGCGAGAAGCAGCGCATCCCGGAGGGATCTGCAGTCTTTGCTCTCTTCGTCGAGGGAAGGGACGATACCGTCGATCGACCCGCTGACCGCGGGGCCCTACGGTTCCGGCTGCCTGGGCGGAGGACGCAAGGGCCTGCAGACAGGATGCAATGGCTGGGCTGCCGGTGTTGATTGAACACAGGACCTCTCCCTTACCAAGGAGAGGTCTGCACTAGCCCACTCGTTGAAAGGCCTTACTCTCTATGCCGGCTCGCTTTGTGGGTGTCAGAGACGTGTGGGACATGCCGAAAGAGCCCGCCCGTCGAAGCTCGTCCGCCGTCTTGCGGCCAACCTCCGGTGCGTGGAACGTTTAACTTATGACAGCACGTCGGAGGGTCGTAGGTCGGCGGCACAGCGACCCGGCGTCGCCCGCTTGGGATCGAACAGGTGGACGCCGAACTCAGCGTTCACCTCCAACGCGGCATCCATGTCGCTGAACGTGAATACGTCCTCCGCGCGCTCGCGGTCGGACGTACCAGCTCCTGACCGGCTGGCGCATTTGGATACGGAAACCACGCGTGCACAGCATCCCTATGGGGCGCCAATGGCCGACAAAGCCAAGCGCTCGCGATTCTTCGAGCTGTCATCGGAGCAAAAGCGACAAAGCTGTGCTGGCTGTCTGGCGGGTAGGTAGGATGGTATCGGCCTTGGCGGTCCAGCGGAAGGGCTTGGGCTTACTGTTTCGGGCCGCAATCCAGGCTTCGATGGCCGCCTCCAGATCGGCGACGCTCTTGAACACGCCACGCCGGATG
>Ga0075431_100000675_pt1 | contig 29173 bp, 25 predicted proteins | sample RhiMetdeltSRZDD5_FD_75297 | JGI IMG/M metagenome (GOLD analysis project Ga0075431, IMG submission 75297) | Populus rhizosphere microbial communities from Tennessee, USA - Rhizosphere MetaG P. deltoides SRZDD5 | ecosystem: Host-associated > Plants > Roots > Rhizosphere > Soil | place: USA... | reverse complement strand
GAGGACGTGGCAACAGGAAAAAAATATGTAAGGAAAGATGGGAAGGCATACATCAATTTACGGGCGAGCGCAGAAAGTGGCTGGGACTTTTGCAGCAGATGGTTTGCAGATACGATGCATATAGTTACCATCGAAACTACCGACATGGTTCCAATCGATCTCAACTGCCTGCTCTTCGCCTATGAAAATATTCTGTCGAAAGCTGCTATTGCAAACGGCGAAGATGCAAAAGCGAAAGTGTTTAAAGAAAATGCCGGGAAGAGAAAGGCATCTGTTTTAAAATACCTGTGGAATGATGACCTGAAGTTTTTCTTTGATTACGACCGGATTGAAAAACACACGAGTAATATCTGGACGATCGGAGGCGTTATGCCCTTATTCACTAATCTTGCAGACGAAGAATATGCCAGGCATGTTAAAAAGAATATTGAAGAAAAATTTGTGAAGGACGGAGGTGTAACCACATCACTCTATAATACAGGCGAGCAATGGGATGCACCAAACGGCTGGCCGCCGCTACAGTTCACTGCAGTAAGAGGATTGTTGAATTATCATTACGACAGTCTCGCCGCGGATATTGCCGGCCGATGGATGAAACTCAACGAAAAAGTGTTTGCGTCAACCGGCAAGATGATGGAGAAATACAATGTTTACGATATTAATATAGAAAGCGGCGGGGGCGAATATCCCACGCAGGATGGTTTCGGATGGACAAACGGTGTTTACCTCGCTTTTTATGAATTGTTCAGAAAATAGATCCACCCCCGGCGTTACTATTTTGACGGGTACCAATTGATAAGCCGCACGTCTATATCCTTATTCCCATCATTCACGAGCTTTTTAAACGCATTTACATCGCTGAAACCTTCCTGTCCGCGATAATGATAAGGATATACAATTTTTGGTTTAAATGCCAACACAGCGCCCGACGCCTGGTTAATATCCATCGTATAAGGAAGGTTCATGCAAACAAACGCAACGTCTATATTCTTTAGCTGACGCATTTCCGGAATATCTTCCGTGTCGCCGGATATATAAACGTTCTTACCACCAAAATTGATTACGTAGCCGTTACCTCTTCCTTTGGTATGTCGTGAGTCCTTATCCTCAGGCAGGTTATACATCGGAATGGCGGTGATGGAAACACCATCTTTTTCAGTTTTCTGGCCATTGGTTAATATCGAAAGCTTTGATGGGTTAATACCCCTGAGCCGCTCTGCAACCGCCCTCGGGGCAACAACAATTGTAGTTGGAGTTATAATGGAATCAATTGTTTTAGGATCGCAATGATCACCATGTACGTCTGTAATAAGTATAACGTCTGGTTTCGCCATCCCTTTGAAAGCTGCGGCGCCGCCCGTTGGGTCGACATAGAATGCTTTATTGTTATAGTTCATCACAAATGTGGCGTGTGTAATGGGCTGTATCTGCAGATTGCCACCTTTTGTTTCAATAGTTTGCACAGGCGCATATTGTGCGAACACATTTAACGTTGCAATAGCTAAGGTGAGGCTAAAAAGAATCTTACTCATAAGAATAAAGTTTGAAATACTGAATTTACAACAGTTCACTGAGCTTTACTTTACCCGTATTGCGTGTGAGAAGATGTATGATAAAAAACGCGAGAAGGTATGTAAAGCCGCAAACTGTAAATAAAATATTGTACCCGGCGGTAATGTTACCGCTAGCCTTATATGCATCGAGAAGAGAGCCTACTAATATCGGAAATAAGATACCCCCGACCGCGCCGGCCATGCCACCGATGCCCACAACCGAGCTTACTGCTTCCGAAGGAAAAAGATCTGATGCAATGGTAAATATGTTTGTCGCCCACGCCTGGTGGATCGCAACAGCAAACGAGATAAGGGCAACAGCAGCCCATGCGCCAGAAGCGAATTGCACAACAATCACCGACAATTCGAGAACTGCGAACAGCAGCAACGAAAATTTCCGCGCCTTCATTACATCCCAACCTTTCCTGATCAATAATGATGACAGGTATCCGCCTCCAATGCTTCCGATGGTTGTAGCGGCATAAATTGTGATTAGTTGCAGACTCGGCTTTTTCAGATCCAGGCTGAATGTAGAAGAAAAGTATGAGGGTAGCCAGAATAGAAAAAACCAGTATATTGGATCTATCAATGCTTTGCCTGTAATATATGCCCAGGTCTGTCGAAAAGAAAACAGCCTTCCCCAACTAACAGACACTCTTTCTCCCTCTCTTTCTCCCTCTCTTTCTCTTTCTCTTTCTGTTTCTGTCTTCTCCTGCCCTGCAACAATGTAGTCGAGTTCTTTTTTTGAGAGCCTTCTCTGCTTTTGGGGTATCTGATAAAATATGAGCCAGAATATCAGCCACAAGAAACCCAACGCTCCGGTAATCCAGAAAACTTCCTGCCATCCATAGTTAGCAAGTATCCACGGGGCTATCATCAAAGCGGCCACTACACCTACACTTGCTCCTGCGTTGAAGATACCTGTAGCCACACCTCTTTCACTTTTCGGGAACCATTCGGCTACGGCTTTCACGGCAGCGGGAAAATTGCCAGCTTCACCAAGACCAAGTGCTATTCTTGCGATCGAGAATCCGGTAACGCTTTTCGCAAGTGCATGAAACATCCCTGCGATACTCCATATGACAATTGAGATGGCGTAACCTATCCGCGTTCCTGTTTTATCTATCATTCTGCCGGCCAGCAGTAATCCGATAGCATATGCAGCAGTGAAGGCCATTACAATGTGCGCATAATCGGTTTCACTCCACTTAAATTCTTTTTCAAGTATCGGTTTGAGAAGACCGATTATCTGCCGGTCGATATAGTTAATAGTAGTAGCGAAGAACAATAATGAAACGATCAGCCATCGGTACCGCATAGGGGATTAAGATAAAACTTAATTCCTTAATGAAAATCTGCCTTATGAACTTTTGTGGTGCCGTTACTGTACAAATGCGACAAATAATGCCTGATAAACCTGCTGTACCAGAAACCAGAAGATTTTACGATACGCTTCTGAGTTAAAAAATCAACATACACGAGGCCAAATCGGGGACGATAGCCCTCCGCCCATTCGAAATTATCGGTGAATGTCCAAACGAAGTATCCGTTCACATTTATCCCTTCTTCCCGCGCGCGCAGCACCTGCGTAATGTGATCCTGCAGGAAAAGCTGGCGGCTTACATCGTTCACCACACCGTCTTCAACAACATCGTCGAATGCCGCGCCGTTTTCAGTGACAATTATATTTTTGATCTTCTCGTATGCACCGAACTTTTTCAACATCATATAGATGCTTTCGGGATAAACTTCCCAATCCATGAGCGTACGTTTCACATTTCTCTTACCGGCATTGATGATCTTCGCCTGAAAAAAAGGAGCAAAATATGAATGGGCAACAATTTCACGGGTGTAATTCTGAATGCCAATAAAATCCATATCGAACGCAAGTTTTGCTTCGTCGCCGTCTTTCACATAACGCTCTACACGTTGCAATACCTTCAGGTGCTCAACGGGGTATCCTTTGCCAACCAGTGGTTCGATAAATATTCGGTTCAGCAGTGCGTCAATTCTTGAGGCCGCAAGCACATCGGCTTCATGAAAGCTTACTGGTTCAACGTGCGAGCACGAAAATGTCGTTCCGATCTTAAGTGTTGAGTCAAGCGACCTGATCACACGTGCTCCTTCGGCCTGGCACAACGCTGCATGATGCATAGCCTGCAGAAAATTTGCGATACCTTTCTTTCCGGGAGCATGCAGGCCGAGAAAATATCCGGCACCCGTAAATACCATGGGCTCGTTCAGCACCATCCAGTGTTTTACCCTGTCGCCAAAAGCCTTTATGCAGAATGCAACGTAATCTTCGAACCATCCAAGCACATCTCTGTTCGCCCAGCCGCCTTTTCTCTCGAGTTCCAGCGGAAGATCCCAATGATATAGGGTGATCCATGGCTGAATGTCGAGTTCAAGACAGAAATCTATTACCCTATTATAAAAATCAATTCCCGACCTGTTAGTTGCTCCTGTTCCTTCAGGAAATATTCTGCTCCATGAAATAGAAAATCTATAGTTCGGAATATTCAAAGCGCTCATGAGCGCAATGTCGTGGTGAAAGTGCTGGTAATAATCGCAGGCGATATTTGCATTGTCGTTGTTATGTATCCTGCCCCTCTTCTGTGTGAACTCATCCCAGATCGATAAACCCTTGCCATGCTTGAGGTGTGCACCCTCAATCTGGAAGGCGGCGGTAGACACACCCCAGACAAATTGATCTTCAAAATCGTTCAAACGGTACTTCATATCAAAACTGGCATCGAATGCGTTTCTAAAATATGATCCAATATCGCCTCGGTATTGTCGGGATAATTCACTTCAACCCTTGTATCTGAATTGAGCCATTCGGTTATGCCAGGCAAATGCTTTTCTTTCAGGCTTTTTATCACAGGCACACCAAGTTCCTTCAACGAGGCAGCGTTACAATGCTGTTCATATTGATTCTTCATTGGTACAACCAGCAACTTCTTATTAAGAAAAAGTGCCTCTGCCGGCGTTTCAAATCCTGCACCGCAAATCACTCCATGCGATGATGCAAGGCTTTGAATGAACGCCTCATTGTTTATAGGGTTCAGAGTGATATTGTCGGCATTTATTGCATGATCAAAGTGTTTGGAAAAGATCTCCCACCTTATCCCCTCACACATGCTTAACACTCTGATAATTCTTTTATCACTGTAGGCCGGCAGATAAACGGTGTAGTGGCCATTATCCGTTACCGTTATTTCACGGATCTCTTTTCTGATCACCGGTGTAAAAATATTTTCGTCGTAGCTGCTGAAGTGAAAACCATATTGAAAAGATGCAGGAGCATAGGATCTGAGAACCGCACGGCCAACGGCATCCGAATGTTTTGGACGGGGAGAGTTTCTATTCAGCACTGCGGCCTGGTGGCTCAAGCCGATGCAGCACTTATTTTTTATATAGCATGCCCACGACGAAACCGGTTCAAAATCGCTTATCACAATATCATATTCTTCTACCGGCAGTTCCTTTATATCTGTGAGGAGATTTTTAATCCTGTTCTTTTTATAGGTTGCCAGCAGGTCTATGCCACCATTCTTTCCAAAGATGTAGCTGAGGCCATTAAAAATATATCTTACATCAAATGGCAACTGCACGTCGGACTGTATGCCGCTGATCAACACATCTACATCCGCTTTGCTTTTCAGCACCGGAACAATTTCACGGGCTCTGCATACATGCCCGTTACCTGTTCCCTGTATAGCATAAAGTATTCTCATCAATTCCTGTCTATTGCTTCATCATCTGAAACTCAGTCACCAGATTAGCAAATAGCTGGTTCGTAGTAAGATGCTCATTTTCTTCGTCGAGCTTGTTCAGCACCGTATCAACAAAAATTTCTTCCTTATATCTGTAGATTGTCCATTCACCGTTATTATATTCAAGCGCGGAGAGGTTCTCGATCCAGTCGCCTGAATTCAGGTAAGTAATCGAGCCCTCAGAATTTGAGATTTCTCTCATCTCCGGCTGATGAATGTGACCGCATACCACAAAATCATATTTATTGCTTATGCCAATGTCGGCGGTAGTCTGCTCGAAATTGTTGATGAATTTAACCGCACTCTTCACACTGTTCTTTATTCTTTTAGACAGCGATAATTTTCCTTTGCGGAAAATTTTTTCGGAAACAAAATTTACAAAGCGGTTCAGCAGTATCAGCGCATCATAACCAACCGCACCAAGCTTTGTGAGCCATTTGGAGTGCTGCATTGTAACATCAAAAACGTCGCCGTGAAAGATCCACGCTTTCCTGTTGTCGCTCAGTTCCAGCAAAAGTTTATTAACGATACTGAACGATCCCATTTTCAAACCTGCAAACCTCCGGAGCATTTCATCGTGGTTGCCGGTGATATAGTACGTTTTCTTTCCCTTGCTGATCCAGTGCATCAGATGCTTTACCACCTTCATATGACTTTTGGGCCAGTAGCGCTTGCTGAACTGCCAGATGTCGATAATGTCGCCGTTTAAAACAATCGTTTTAGGATTTATGCTTTTGAGGTAGCGATGTAACTCCCTGGCATGGCATCCGTAAGTACCAAGATGTACGTCGGAGAGTACGAGAATTTCTATTTTTCGTTTATCGTTTTTCATGGATCGCTAAAACAAATATGTAATTCATTTATGAACATAATGTTATTCAAATATGAAGAATGTGTTATATTAGTTGAGGATGCCTGAAGAAAGTATAAAGGATATGAATACAATTCCCCCGGTAGTCTGTTATGGCGAAATATTGTGGGACGTGCTTCCAACCGGTGAGGTGCCTGGTGGCGCACCGATGAATGTTGCCTATCACCTGAACAAACTGTCGCACTCTCCTGCTGTGATCACGAGGATAGGAATGGATGAGCGCGGCAACAAACTCATCGGACTTCTCGAGGGGAAAAATATTTCAACTGCATTCGTTCAGCTCGACAAATTATTGCCCACAGGAATTGTTTATGCTACTCCGAATGAACATCATGAGATGGAGTACGACATTGTGGCGCCGGTTGCGTGGGACGTTATTGAATGGAACGACGACCTGCCAGGATTATTTAACGATGAGAATTATTTCGTTTACGGCAGTCTTATCGCAAGAAATATGACCTCAAGGGACACATTGTTCCGGTTGCTGGATGTGGCTAAAAACAAGGTGCTCGATATCAATTTACGGCCACCGCATTATGATAACAGGTTATTACACGATCTGCTCTCGAAAGCTGATATCGCAAAGCTCAACGCTGCCGAACTGAACTTCATCAGCAGTTGGTTCGGTAATTATTCGACAACTGAAGATAAGATGAAGGTAGTGCTCGATAAGTTCGACCTCCGCACCGTTGTTGTTACCAGGGGCGGCGAAGGAGCGATGATCAATATTGAAGGAAAAACGTATAGCCATCCAGGCTTTAAAGTTGTTGTGCAGGATACAGTGGGCAGCGGCGATTCGTTTCTTGCCGCTATTATTTCGGGACTCATCGAAAAACGCGAGCCGCAGGCTATCCTCGAGTTCGCATGCGCCGTGGGTGCGCTGGTTACATCCAAAAAAGGCGGCTGGCCCGACTACGACCTGAAGGATGTACAGGCCCTGATAAACGGCAAAGTGGCTGTCTCCTAACACATTATATCCCCAAAACCTTAAAAAATAGTTATTAAACATTTGATTAGTGTTTAGACATCATTAATGTTTGTAATCTTGTGCCTATCTACTAAAGCAAAACATATTTCATGAAAAAGATTTTTATTCTCTCGATGGTTCTCGGGATATCAGCTGCTGCATTGGTGGCATTTGTCAAACCATCTGACAAAACCGCGAACCCCAAAGGCACAAAGCAATCCGTTGAAACCGGCAAATGGACAGTTGACCAGGCCCACTCAAATGTGAAGTTCACCGTTACGCATCTTGTAGTATCCGAAGTTGAAGGTTCTTTCAAACTTTTTGATGGTGCGATGGAAAACTCAAAAGGAGACCTTTCAGATGCTAAGATCAATTTTACTGTTGACGTAAATTCTATCGACACGGACAATGAAAAGCGCGACGGCCATCTTAAAAGTGACGCCTTCTTTAACGCCGAAAAGTTTCCGCAGATGAAATTCACCAGTACGTCTGTGAAATCTGTTGGCGACAATAAATACAAGCTGGCAGGAAATCTTACTATCCGCGATGTAACAAGGCCTGTAGAATTTGATGTTACTTATGGTGGCAGCGTGGCCGCAATGGGTACAACTAAACTTGGATTCAAGGCGCAAACTACGATCAACCGGTTCGACTACAATCTTAAATGGGACAAGGCCACAGAGGGCGGTGGACTTGTAGTTAGCAAAGAAGTTAATATATTAGTGAACGTAGAACTGAATAAAGTAAAGGAATAAAATAAATACATGCCGGGCGACTCACTGAACGTAAACGCGAAGGGCGTTTCGGGAAACTCTTATGATGCCATAGTTATTGGATCAGGAATCAGTGGGGGCTGGGCAGCTAAGGAGCTTTGTGATCATGGCGTTAAGACTTTGCTCCTGGAGCGTGGTAAAAATGTTGTACATCTGAAAGATTATCCCACGGCTACCATGGGGCCGTGGGAATTTCCACATCGTAATGTAGTGCCGCTGGCGACGGCGCAGGAAAATCCTATTGTTAACCGCTGCTATGCATTCGGCGAGGCCACCGAACATTTCTTCGTAAAGGATAAAGAACACCCCTACATACAGGAAAAACCATTCGACTGGATCCGCGGATACCAGGTGGGTGGAAAATCGCTATTGTGGGCAAGAGCAACTCAGCGCTGGAGCAAATATGATTTCGAAGGTCCGGCCCGCGACGGCTTTGCGGTTGACTGGCCAATACGTTATGATGATATTGCCCCCTGGTATAGTCATGTTGAACGTTTTGCTGGAATTGCCGGCAACCGCGACGGAGTGGAAACGCTGCCTGATGGTGAATTTCTTCCCGCCTGGGAAATGAGTTGTGCAGAGAAACACATTCAGCAAAAGATTCTTGCGAATTACAAGGACCGGTATGTGGTACAGGGCAGATGCGCGCATCTCACCGTACCAAATGAAATTCATATCAAACAAGGCAGGAACCAATGCCTGGCAAGAAGCAAATGCGAACGCGGTTGTCCTTACGGAGGTTACTTTAGCTCTAACGCGTCAACTCTCCCATGGGCGCAGAAAACAGGTAACCTCACTTTGAAACCCGACTCGGTTGTTCATTCGATTATTTATGATGAACAAAAGATGCGCGCAATAGGCGTTCGCGTTATAGATGCCAACACAAAACAGGCAACAGAATATTTTTCGAAGATAATTTTTGTTAATGCGGCCTGCCTTAACACTAATCTTATTCTTTTGAATTCCGTATCGCATCGCTTTCCACAGGGATTAGGAAACGACAACGGCCTGCTCGGTAAATTCATTGCATTTCACAACTACCGCGGAAATGTAACCGCCAATATCGATGGATTTGAAGACAAATACCATTACGGCCGGAGACCAACGTCTCCCATGATGCCAAATTTCAGAAATGTTTACAAACAGGAGATGGATTTTCTGCGCGGATACATGGTACATTATAATGTTCACCGGGGAAGGGCTCATGATGATGGTAACACGCAAATTGGCGCCGATTTTAAGAACGCGCTTACTCAGCCTGGTGAATGGAATGTATTTGTGATGATGCAGGGCGAAACTATTCCCAAGGAAAGCAATACTGTTTCATTAAGTAAAACAGAAAAGGATCAATGGGGAATTCCGCAGCTTGTGTTTAACGTATCGTATGACGACAATGATGAAAAATCACTGAAAGACTTTTTTACACAGGTTACTGAAATGTTTGAAAAAGCGGGCTGTTATAATATTACTCCTGTGGACACAAGGCAAGCCCCGGGACTCGACATACATGAAATGGGGGGAGTAAGAATGGGCCGTGATCATAAAACTTCGTTACTGAACAAATACAATCAGATGCATGCATGCCCGAACGTGTTTGTAACCGATGGCGCGTGTATGACTTCCGTGAGTACACAGAATCCCTCTCTAACATTTATGGCACTTACTGCCAGGGCCGCAAATTATGCTGTTGAAGAGCTGAAAAAAGGTAATTTGTAGTTCAAAACTATTCTGATATGCCTGAAATACAACTAGCCGAACTGTATGCACAGGAATTGAAATCTGAGGCCGGAGCAACAAGAAAGTGTCTTGAAAGAATTCCCGTTGCATTATTTGATTACAAGCCGCACGAAAAATCGATGGCGCTGGGATATCTCGCTCTTCTTGTGGCTGAAATTCCAAATTGGGTGGCCTACATTGTTGAAAAAGGCGAAATAGACTTTGCCACATTTCCCCACCTGCAGATTAAATCAACTGAAGAGCTCGTGAAACATTTTGACGAGAACATGCAGGCTGCCTTGAAAGCGTTGAAAGGGGTGACGAATGAAAAGTTTGATGATTCATTCGCCCTTAAAAACCAGGGACAGGTTCTTTTTGAATCCTCAAAAAAATTTAATGTTAGCTCCTCAATCAATCACTGGGTTCACCACCGCGGCCAGCTTACCGTTTACATGCGACTGAACGACATCGCGGTGCCGTCGATCTACGGCCCTTCAGCAGACGAAAAAACATTTTAAGCTTTTGGCTCGGTTAGGGTTACACAAAAAATGTGAATCGCCAATTCGCACCGGTTAACGCTGCGTATGAAGGCACACTTTTGTTATATTTATTGCAAAAAAACAAATGACTTCACGCCGCGACTTTTTAGAAAAACTTGCCGTTTCGGCTATCGGACTACCCTTCCTGTCATTTACAACCGCTGCATGCGCTGAAAGATCAAGTGGTGTTGCAGATGGTCAGGTACTGCGCGTTGCGATAATGGGACTGGGAGGATATGGCACACGAGTTGCCAAAGCGATGGAATCATGCACCCGCGCAAAACTTGTAGGCGTAATCAGCGGCACACCATCCAAGATTAAAACGTGGCAAGCCAGGTATAATATTCCTGATAAGAACTGCTACAATTATGAAAATTTCGATAACATAAAAAACAATCCCGATATCGACGCGGTATACGTTATCACTCCAAACGGCTTACACAAAGAGCAATCGATCCGCGTTGCGAAAGCGGGCAAGCATGTTATCTGCGAAAAGCCCATGGCGGTTAACGCACAGGAGGCCCAGGAAATGGTTGACGCGTGCAAGGCCGCAAACGTGAAATTACTCATCGGATACCGCATGCATTTCGAGCCTAAGACTCTTGAAATCGTAAGAATGAGAATGGATGGCGAATTGGGCAGGATCAGATTTTTCCAGGGATTGTCGGGCTTCACTATCGGCGATCCGAATCAATGGCGCCTTAACAAACAACTCTCAGGTGGCGGGTCGCTTATGGATATCGGCATTTATTCAATTAACGCAGCTCGTTATATGACAGGCGAAGAACCAATCTGGGTTACGGCGCAGGAAACAAAAACCGATACAAAAAAATTTAAGGAAGGTATTGACGAAACCATCCAGTTTCAACTTGGTTTCCCAAGTGGTGCTGTTGCATCGTGCCTCTCAACCTACAACATGGATAACCTTGACAGGTTTTTTGTTACCGGTGAAAAAGGATATGGTTTATTGAGTCCCGCATCAGGATATGGCCCTATCGAAGGAGAAACAAATAAAGGGAAACTTACCCATCCCCACAAAACACATCAGACAGTTCAGATGGATGAAATGGCCGCAATAATTTTCGATGGTAAAAAACCCATAATTCCTGTAGACGGCGAAGAGGGAGCAAAAGACATGAAAATAATCGATGCCATTTACGAGGCCATACGCACAGGCCGCAGCACAGAAATAAAAATTTAGTCTTTGTAAGCGATTTCCGTCGTCGGTGACTTTATCTCTTCCAGTTTCACTTTTCCGTTAGCCTGAAGCTGAAAGCGATAAAGCTCGTTTTCCTCTCCCATCGGATACCGGAATGAATTATTGCCTGCGTATTCCAGATTTATACCATACACTTCATTCTTTAGCCACAATTCATTACCATTCCTAAAGAATTCGACTTTGCGGTCGCTGTTTTCAAAAGTATATACGCCGAGGAGTTTGTCGATGGCTGCAACTTCTGCATCGAGCTTCTTTGAAAGGCTGATATCAAAATTCACCTTTTTCGTATTGTCATTCAGCGTTTGCACATCCAGAATTCTTCTCTTTGCGGTGGAAGATGCAGAAGACGGATCTTCGGACAAATGCGGATCGCCTGTGAAATACAATTGAGTGATCAGAGGCTGATAGCCTTCCGCGGTTATCATGAGGTGATAATGCGCGGGTCTGGATCTGCCATTTCCGATACCGTATGGCACAGGTAGAATTGTGTCGAAATGATACCTGCCTTCATCGTCAGTGAAGGTTGTTCCCCTATACCTGAATTCATCTGTATCGTTATCATAAACGCCCTTCGCGCTGCAATGCCATATCTCGATCTTCGCTTTTTTGAACGGTGTAGTGCAATCGTCGTGCTTTACTCTCCCGCTTAAAAGTAACTTTGTTCCTGGCTCACCTGATATAACCAGGTTTGTTCTGACCGGACTGCCCGGCCGGTAAAATGGTCCGAGTATATCTGTGGTGGTTTCACAATCGCCAACATATTTTGATCCATTGAACGAAATAAATCCCGAAGCACTGACGGCGACGGCGCCAAGTGCTGCATCCCTGAGAAAGGCGCGGCGTTGCATAAAAAGGGGTTTGATTGCTTAAAAGGTAAACTATTTTTTTCTCATTTGCATTTCACCTTCGAGATAGCCAACCACGGCCTCGGTGAGTGCCCTGCCCATTGAAGGCGTGTAAGGGCATACAACATCCACTTCGTAGCCGCCGAATTTCCATGCATCTTCAGTTGGTAAGTAACCGAGCCAGCCGTTGGTGTAGCCATAATAAAATGTAAACGGAAAAGGCGATCTGTCGCGAACCTCATTTGATATTTCACAAAACAGTTCTAGCGGTGTAGACCAAATGCCGATGTCGTCATTGATCTTCAGAAATCTTACAGGCAGCCTTATCAGGTTTGTGCCGTCCTTCGTATTGCGGTTGTAGCTTTTAAGATACGAAGGCCATTTAAGTCCGGGCTTTGCAAGCCCTTCAACCGTAATAGTTCCCGTCATCAGCTTTACCGAGTCGGTCGTTGACAAGAGTTTTCTGTTCGCATCAATAATTTTATCGCCCAGCAACACGCGGAATTGCATCAGATGGCCTGAGCGGAAATCAGGATACACACTATAAATAGGAGCAAGATCTCCGGCAGCACCATTGACAAACAAAACCGGAGCACCTGTTTCTTGTTCTACATATTGAGAAACAATACCTGCCACGTCGCCGCTGATCACCGTGCTTTCCTCGCCAAGCACTGTTCCGTGTATCGCATAATTCACGATCAGCGCCAGAGGCGAACCATCCTGCTTTTCAATTCGTATCAGTCCGATACGACGGTCAACCGGTCCATCGGGATTCAATCCAAGACTTGCTTTTCCATCAACATCTACTGCTCTTCTATTGATATTTGCCTGCGAAAAACCCCAGCCGGCACCAAGCCTGGCAGGTTCAAGCTTTTTTCTTGCTTCGTCTATACCGGCAATTAGCGACTGTCCTATGAATGATGTATAGGCCGTGTCCACGCTATGTTCGTAACGATCACCTAAAAATGCTTCACCAAGTCCTGGAGGACCCACTTCAGGTGCTGAATGGGTGTGGGTGACCGACCACCAGAAATTTGTGGGCTTGATGCCAAGCCTTTTATTTAACTGCGCTGCAACATAATCATATTCCGAAGGGGAGAACTCACAAACGTCGGTTGATACAAGATAGAACTGCGTTGAGCCATCATCGAGCACGATGATACGGTGATAAATGCTGTCGTGAATTCCGGTCGACAGCCTGGCATCGTATCCGAGCAATTGCTTGGGTGTATTTGGAGTGATATTTATCTTAACTACTGCCGCACGAAAATTCTTCTGAGCGGCAGATACAAAGCTGGTCAGGGTAAAAAGAATGAAAAAAATGTTGCGCATATTAATTCAGATCTTGATAAAAATTTTCCTGCTGTACATGAATTTCATGATAAGGAACAGCACCATGAAACTTCCGAAGTATAAAACAGTCTGGTACCAGTTGCCGATGAAGCGCTTCATTCCGTCCACGAATACCGCTGAAACACTCGTGAATGCAGGCTCAAAAAGGTGCCAGGCGACGTATGCGATGATAGCGTTGGAACCGATGACAACCATCCATTTTATTCCCCATCTCAATTTATAAATATCGATCAGCAGGTAAAATCCTGCGAGCATCAGCACGGAGATTCCGCCGGCGTAAAGCACGAAAGAACTTGTCCATATTTTTTTAATGATTGGGTGCCACTCATTCAATATTAAGCCACCGGCTATTAAAGCCGCACCGAAAACAACAAGATTTCTGAATCTGACCATCTGTGTTTTTTTTGACTGCAGTATATAACCGCTGAATACGCCTAGCATTGTAGTTGCACCGAAGTTGAGGCTCGATATGATCCAGGTGTAATCCTGTCCGTCGTGAAACATACCCAGCACATTACGATCGAAAACATAGGCAACATTGCCCCATTGCGTATATGCTCCTGCTGTGGACCCGTTTACCGGCACCAGCGCCAGTATAGCCCAGAAAGCTATCAACAGTGTAGCGGTTGCGGCTATCTGGTATCTCACAGGCATGTAAAGCATGAAGACAGTTGCGATGAGGTATCCGCTGGCTATTGCCTGCAGTGTATTTGAATATAGTTCGAGTTTATCTATGTCGTAAGTAAGGAGTTTGCCTTGCACGATCATGCCGAGGATCCAGAGTATTGCCACCCTTTTTAACGTATGTATCCAGATTTTTCGCTTTGAATTGCCGGCCGACATTCTCTTCTTAATGGAATATGCCATCGATACACCGCAGAGAAATAGGAACAGAGGCATGATGATGTCCCAGAAATTAAAGCCGAACCATTCAACGTGATCGAACTGCTGTTTGATGAATCCGGTTATCCTGTTGTGGAATATATTGTCAAGACCAAGGAAGATAGGATGTCCGCCCATGATCCAGAACATGTCGAACCCGCGAAGTGCATCAACGGATATAACCCGTTCGTTTACAGGTTCAGGGCCTTTCGTTACGTTGGATGTTCCAATTTTCCCGAATTGTTCTTTGGCTGTAGCAAGCATTGGCAAGAGGTTTCTGTTTAAATATAATTAAAAACTACTGCCTGAACACTCACAATTAAATATCAAACGTTTGCACTGGAATATGAGATGCAAGAGAAGAGGAACGAGCAGCTGAAGCCTTACAATTCAAACCTGTTTTTTCTCAATTCATTCATTCATCGCTTTCCTTACGATTATAAACACAGCAATTTTAAGCCGCCAAACAAAAATCAAACAAATTAAACGTGTTAAATCGTTAAAAATGAAACAATCTTCGGCTGATAACGTATTTTCTACAGTCACCAATATTATACTTGCAACTGCGCTGCTTCTGAGCATTTTCCTGCTGAACTCATTTACGACTCACCGCATTGGAGATGATTTTATGAAGCAACTGGGTATCACCAAAGCGGCTGCTGATGAGAAGATAAGCAATAGCATACTCGGTGGCTCTTTCGACGCTTACGGAATAAAGAATCTTAAAAACATCGTTACCGGCAACCGGGCACAGATTGCAAAAGACCTTCTCGTGTATACCAGATCTTACTTATCGTCGCCAGCGTTCGCTAAAGAATACCAAATGCTGAAAGAAAACAACAAGCCTAAGAAAGATGTTGTAAAAACACCCGCTGAAGTGAAGAACGAATACATCGCAAGTATTAAAAAGATGATAACCGACTCTGAGAACGGATTGAAAACTGCTAACAGCACTATGAAACCTGTGTATGAGAAAATGCTTGCCGAAGGAAAAAAACAATTGAAAGAAGCCGAGTCACCCGATAACGCATACATTACCACTTATGAGAAGAATTATCCGCAGATGGTGAAAAATCTCGATGAAATACACGAGAGCCTGTTGAAAGATTGGGAATCAATTTATCCTTCGGATCCTGACCAGTTTATCAGGCGTCGCCTCGAAGAATTTTTAAAAGTTACCAGCGACATCGATTTCAATGCCGAGCTTGTTATAAAAAATGGTAAAAAGATATTTGTGAATCCTGCGTATGAGAATAAAGATTCAAGGTGGAAGATGGCGTTCCGTGCGGGTAAAGAAGTTGTTGAGCCATCGAGAGCCTTTGTTCAACAATGGTTACGTGAAATAAAATAGAAACTGCATTTTAGGAATCTACCGTTTTTCCTATCTTAATAAAATGGAAAAAACAACACGTGCAGGCTTCATCAAAAAAACTGCAATCGCCGCAGCATCATTCTATATTGTTCCGCGCCACGTTTTAGGCGGCAGGGGTTATGTTCCACCAAGTGACAAATTATATATAGCGGCGATCGGCTGCGGTGGTGAAGGGGCAAGCGACATTCATCATTACGCAACATCGCCAAAAAAAAATGCCGTCATCGCTTTCCTTTGTGATGTAGACGACCGTATGGCAGCGCCGCGCAGAAAGGAATTTCCAAAGGCGCCGTTTTATCACGACTGGCGTGAGCTCTTTGATAAAGAATCAAAAAAATTTGATGCGGTAACAGTTGCAATTCCCGATCATAACCATGCAATAGTAGGCTTAAGTGCAATGCAGCTAAAGAAACACCTGTACCTGCAAAAGCCTTTAACGCATGATATCTATGAAGCGCGCGTGCTCACCGAAGCATCAGAAAAATACAAGGTTGTTACCCAGATGGGCGATCAGGGCGCATCGTGTGATGGTATGAGAACAATGCAGGAATGGTTTGAAGCCGGTCTGATTGGCGACATTGAAAAAGTTTATTGCTGGACCGACAGACCCGTATGGCCGCAGGGAATTTCATGGCCTCAAACTAATCCTCCCGTTCCCGGCGAATTAAAGTGGGATCTGTGGCTCGGTACGGCACAGGAAACAAATTATATCGACAACCTTGTACCCTTCAACTGGCGCGGCTGGTGGGAGTTTGGCACAGGGGCCCTGGGTGACATGGGCTGCCATATTATGGGCCCTCCTTTCAAGCTCCTCGGCCTGGGTTATCCAACTGAAATATCGGGAAGTGCAAGTACGGTCTACAATGGAATATTCAAAGAAGGTATCTATCCTGAAAGCGGACCCGTATCAAGCTCCATAAAGTTCAAATTCAAACAGAAGAGCGGAAAAGATCTTGAATTGATATGGATGGACGGTGGCATAACTCCTGAACGTCCGAACGAATTGGAGGAAGGATTGAACATGAACACTGCGCTTGGTGACTGGCCGGGCGAAAATGATTTTGAAGGATGCACATTGTTCATTGGAACTAAGGGAAAGGTATCATGCGGATGGGGAGGAAGTCATCCACGCCTGTTGCCGTTGTCGCGAAATAAAGACATTAACATTCCAAAAAAATATCCGCGTGTGACCGGCGATATGGATGGTCACTGGTGGCAGTGGGTCGATGCCTCAATCGCCGGTTATGGTAATGCCGAAGTGAGCTCACCCTTCGTTGGCTATGCAGGTCCATTGACCGAAACGGTATTGCTGGGAAATCTGTTGTTGAGAAGCTTTAACCTGAAAGACACAGGTAGATATATTGACTTCAAATGGGACGGGCAGAATATGAAGATTACCAACTTCGAACCCGCAAACCAGTTCGTGAGAAGGAAATATCGCAATGGCTGGGGCGACGTTTCCATGTAAACCACAATTCATAGACGTATTTACACGGTTCATTCAAGTATCTCTATGAACTGGTAAAGGAGAAGGTTATCTTTGGCACCACATAAAAACAATGCAAAAGATGACCAAACTCATATTCACAGTGCTTGCAACATTAACAATGGGAGTTGCAGGATTCTCGCAGGGTGCTCCAAAAACATACAAAGTAGTAACCGTTGTTGAATCGATAGTGCCCGGTGGTATGGGTAGATCAAGGATCATTGAAAACAAATCAGACGTAGCCATAGAAGAAGCTACGACTGAGAGAACAAACGGTAAGGATAGCCAGCAGGGAAAAGTGAAAAGGAAAGATCTTAAGGTTGATGAAATAACTGAAACGAAACTGTTGAATTTTTATAGCCTTACAGGAATAAACTTCCAGAACATCGCTTCGAACGACGCTTTGATCGGAGCCAAGATGAACGAGCTCGCGAAAGACGGATGGAATCTCTTATTTGTTACCAGTGGTGTGGAAAGCAATGCTGGTTCGCAGGATAATGAAGGCATTTTTATAACAAGACTTGTATTCTCAAAAAATTAGTTCATAGGGCAGCTTTGGTAGACAAAAAAAGCCTTCATTTTCATGAAGGCTTGTCTTTTTAGGCAGGTCGTTACTATTTGTAATAGATGAATTCTCTTTTCAGGATCTTTGATGTTTTCCCGTCTTTCACAGCAGTTCGCTGCAGCCAATTGCCTTTATCATCATACTTCTCGTAAGTGTAAGTAAAACTTTCAGTTTTGGTTGAATCCTTGTCGCGCGTTGTAGACGTTTCTGAGGCAGCATCGCGTTTGTCGTTAAGTTTAACCGAACCGTTATAAGATTCCTTTCCAGTGCTATCCTTGCTAATCCCGCCAACGAAATTTGCCTTATCGAATTTCATCTCCCATTCATTTTTTATGGTGCTGTCCAGCTTATATTGCTTCCCTGCATACACTATTCCATATTCATTTGTTTTGAGATCACCATAATATGAATCCTGTTTACCAGTGGAATCGAATGTTCTACCGCCCGTATAGGTTAAGCCATCCTCGGCGATTTCAGTTACCAGGCGTGACGAAAGCTTTCCCTTCTTTACGTTTGTAAATTCTGTCAATGTGCCTTTCTCATTTCTCGTAAAATTCAATTCTTCTGTAATGGCGCCTGTCTGATCTTTTGATATCTGTTTTTGTAAATACCCTCCATCGTCGAAAAAAAATTCGGTGGTGATCGAATCAACTTTATCCGTCTTTCCCAGACTGTCTGCAGTGTATGACGATTCGGTCATACTCTGCACGCTGCCTTTAAGATTCATTTGAATCAAGTCGGTGTTTTTTGGAGAATCTGCAGAACTATGTTGTGCGCCCTGATTGTCGCATGAACAAATTAAAAATGAAAGAGAGACAAATAATAAGAGTTTGGTCATAAAATTTTTTTATGTGTGGAAATAAAGCCTCCGCTAAAGGAATGACTTTAATAATGAAGATGAGAGAGTAGAAGAAATGGAGTTAGGCTTCAATTATGTGCAAATGTAACACAATGGTTCGAGGTATTAATATAAATTATTGATTCTGTGCTAGATTCAGATCAATAAATTTTTAATTTCTTCCGCGGCCCTGGAAAAGTGGAACATGTATCCCCGCACGAAGTATCGGAATTATACTGCCGTCTGATCTTAAATAAGGTGAATATTGATTATTGAGCACATCAAATAAAAGAGCGAGATAAAAGTAGGGTCTTCCCTCGCCAGCATATCTCTCTGTTGCCAGACCAACACCCACCAATAAACTATTTGCTTCCACGTTACTGGATTCATTCTCGAAGCCGCTGCCCGGAATATATTTCTGACGGATAAAATTGTGTTCGAATTGCGCCTGTGCAAAGAGGAAACGCAACGGGTAAAGGCGTGTAAACACACCACCACCATATGTAGATGACCTTAGCTTATCGTTATTCGTGTATACATCACGGTACGAAACGTAATTATAGTTGGCCACAACGCCTGCATCAAGCCATTTGGCAACACTATAGCCGAATACGGGGCTGCCGCCAACCTGGAATGTATTGGAGCCAAGTCCAAATGAAATACTGCCCCCTGTAAACAAACGGTCTTTCTGAAAGCCTCGCGGTTCATCGCTTTCGTTATCCTGCGCAAATATTCCCGTGAATGGGATCAAAAGCAGCAAAACGAGCTGAAGCCTGTACATCTTGATGAATTTGATCACAATATCCAAATAGCTGATCACTCTTTCAATGAAAGAATAAATTTTACCATTGTTTTTGCATCCTCTTCCTTCAGATCAGAATGTGGGGTCATCACCGAATAACCCCAGGCACCGCTACCACCTACTATGATACGTTGTGCAAGCAGTGCGATATATTGATCCTGTACAGGGTAACGTTTGGCGATGTCTTTGAAAGCGGGCCCCTTCATGCGTTTATCTACCGCATGGCAACTGTGACAATCCGAATATGCGATCAGCACTTCACCCCTTTGGCTGACTTTTTCGGGAATTGAGTCGTTCGGGCCCTCAATAGGTTTGATATAATCGAGATATACTTTTGCGCTGTCGAGAAATTTTACTTCTTTTTCTTCTTTCCTGTCGCTGCACGACACCATCATAATAATAGCAACAAATAGAACGGCTTTCATCAGTTAATGTTCACTTTATCACACGCAATTTCATAACTTAATAGTAATTCAAATTAAAAACATCATTTAAAATGAAAAATATAAATAGAAGGAACTTTGTGAAGAGAACATCCATTGGATCACTGGGTGCCGCAACACTTGGACTCGCCAACGTTTCGTTTGCTAACGAAGAAGTGCAAAAAGATAAAAAATCATACGAGAAGCCGCGTGAAGTGTGGATTGCCGCAATGACTAACACAGGCGCACAGGGCAGTTTCAAAGAAAAAATTGATGCGATGCTTCAGCATATGGAAAATGCAGTTCCATTTCAACCGGACATTTATTGCCTCCCCGAAACATTCCTCGATCCCGCCCAGAGATCGCTTGCAACCAACGCGGAAGACGGAAGTGGCAGGATAGCCGGTCCCTTCCAGGCATTTGCGAAAAAACATAGCTGTTACGTTATTTGTCCGGTTAACACTGTGGAAAATGGAAAATATTATAATGCTGCGGTGCTTATTGACAGACAGGGAAAGATGATCGGCCAGTATCGCAAATGCAGGATAACGGAAGAAGAAGTGGAACAGATGGGAATTACTCCCGGCCCTATCGATCCTCCTGTTTTTAAAACCAACTTCGGCACCATCGGCATACAGATATGCTTTGATATCGAATGGCCCGAAGCATGGCGGACGCTTGCCAGGAAAGGCGCTGAGATCGTTTTCTGGCCCTCGGCATTTGCTGCAGGAAAAAAACTCAATGCAAAGGCATGGGAAAATCAGTATGTTGTTGTGTCGAGTACTTTGAAAAACACGACGAGAATAATTGACATCACAGGCGAAGAAGTTGCCGTAAGCGGCAACTGGAGTGGCTGGGGTGTGTGTGCACCGGTTAATCTCGAAAAAGCATTTCTTGCAAGCTGGCCATATGTGCAAAGCTTTCAGGACATTCAGAAAAAATATGGGCGAAAGATCAGGATCTCCTCATTACATGAGGAAGAGTTTTCAATAATAGAAAGTCTGTCGCCTGATGTAAAGATCGCCGATATAATGAAAGAATTTAAGCTGAAAACTTACAGGGAGCACTTAGCCTCTGCACAAGTGAAGCAGGATGCGAAAAGAGTTTGATTACACGTGATACTTTTATTTTATCGTTTCAAGTTTCTCTGCCATTAATTTTCGTGCAGCGTATAACTCCTGGATATTACGTGAAAATGTGCTTACATCAATCACCATCTTACCGACAACGTTTTCTGCAAACTCGTTTTGCCCGGCATGTTTAAGCATCTGTATGTAGTCGTAATCCTCGATACCTTCACGCAACAATTCGAATCTGATAGATGATACAGGCCCGTTTACGTCCGGCTGCCTTGTATATCTTTTGACAAAGTCACCAGGGTACAACAGTGAACCCTCGCCATTAAGAACATATCCGTCGCTGCACAGATAGCCTGAAATAAAAGTCACTGCATCGAGCCACGGGTTGGGAGTTTCGGTCCAGAAGTTAGCGGCCCAATACAGGATGCCTGTCATCTTATAGCTTTCGGTGATCCATGGCACCATCACGGGATCCATTGCGGGTGCATCTATGAAATAATTAGGCTGCGGGTAAATCTGATCGCACGAAATGTACCATGTCATTTCGCCTCCTTTGCTTTGTTCAGTTTTTATTGCCTTCTTTACCCCGGGATCATTCAACGCGTTGCCATGTATAGAAAAATTATTTACCAGGCCTGTGAGGTTGCCCCATTCAGGATCGTCGGAAACCGGCGACTCGGTGGCCAAAAAAGGAACGCCGGGAGCCGCCTCGTGTACAAGCTTCGCCCATTCGCGCGTTTCTTCGTACTCTTCACTGGTATTCGGCTCGTCGATTGGGCTATTGAAAACAAGACTTTTCTTCCATCCATGTTTTTCGAAATATGATGCCACCTGCGACAGATATGATTTCAGTTTCGCATTGTATGCAGAAGAAAACTTTTTCTCTTTCAAAAGTGATGAAAGATCATGCGGCATTGTTTCGAGAAGCACACGGTTGCTTTTCAATTTGTTCAGATAGTATTCATACCTGGCATCATCGAATTTCACTTCCACTTTATCGCCGTTAACTGTAACCTTCGGAGCAAGCTGGTCGTTGAACCATGGCTCCATACGATGCTCATACAGGAAATCGTAATATGTTTGAGTTAGTTTGTCCATTTCAGCGGATGAAGATTCTTTATGATAGAACCTCGACATCCATCCTTTCGAAATATTCATGTATGTAACCAGGCTTGTTTTCTCCGGAATCGAAAAACCATACACCTTCAATTCAACATTCAGTGTTTCTACTGCTCTGCCATTCTGCATAACTGTTATCGTACCCGAATAAATACCTGGATCAAGTTGCGCCGGTACTTTTATATCGACCCACAGGGGCCTGTTTTTAACCACAGCATACTGAGCAGCCATATCAAAAGGCTCTCTTATCGGGGCAAGCGCATCGGGCCAGGTGCCTGCTGATCCTACCGGGCCCGATTTTGCATACAACATAATATAATGCTCGAGATAAAAATTTATCTGTGATTTTGATATAGATTTTCCGCCCTTTGATTTGAGGTCCGAAGCAATAACAAAAAATCCCGATGCCGGCTTCGGCCTTCTTCCCGGCGGAACCGGACTTGTAATAATAACCTGGAACGGAACATGCTCATTCCCTGCGCCGGCTACATTTATTTTTTTGTTTGATTGTGACCAGACAACATTTGCAGACTCAATTTTATCTGCAGGCAAAACTTTTTGTTCGGCGGGTGCTGCCCATACTGTTAACGTGTCATTAGATGCCCGTGCCGATGTTTCGGTATTGGCGCCAGTTTTTTGCTGGGCCAACGAATTCAAGCATAATAAACACAGGAATGACTTAATTAAAAGGACCGTGCGGAATGTTTTTTTCATTTTTCAGTATTAATGAAAACTTAGCAATCAGATAGTTGACAAAATATTGTTCGCGTAACAATGCTATAGAAATTTTTGAAGCAACCCACCCGCAAACGCTTGCGTATATCACATTAACTCACCCTGCCCATATCTGGCGAATACATATTCAAGAACCCCCACACTACTGTTTTTGCGCAGCAACTACATTAATCACAGATTAAAACAGGATGTTTATGAAAAGGAGCTTATCGCTATTGCTGGTAGCTTGCATTTTTGTTTTTGGGGCTTGTAAAAAAGTTTCACAATCAGAATCAATTACTTTATCTGAATCAGATGATTCACGTGCAGCAAAAGAACTTGATCTAAAGCTTGTGGCCGACAATTTTGTTTCGCCGGTTCCGCTTGTTGATGCGCCAGACCATTCCAAAAGATTATTTGTTGTAGACCAAACCGGGAAGATCTGGATAATCGATAAACATGGAAAAAAGATGCCACAGCCATTTTTGGATATTTCATCGCGGATGGTAACGCTGCAACCTTTTTACGACGAAAGAGGACTGTTGAGGTTAGCATTTCATCCCAACTAAAATTCGAATGGCAAGTTTTATGTTTTTTATACCGCACCCCCGCCTTCGGGCGGACCAACAGAAGAAACGGGTAACACCGGCTTGCCAATGACGTGGGATAATGCCACCCGTGTATCGGAATTTAAAGTTTCGGGCAACCCGGATGCGGCAGACATAGGATCGGAAAAAATTTTAATTAACGAGCCGCATCCTCAATTCAATCACAACGGAGGCACGATTGAATTTGGTCCGGACGGATTTCTTTATATCTCGATTGGTGACGGAGGAAACAAGAATGATATTGGCCCAGGGCACGTTGATGACTGGTACGCGCCAAATGCGGGAGGTAACGGACAGGATATTGAAAAAAATCTGATGGGAAATATTTTGCGTATCGATGTTAATTCAACAACGAATGGAAAAAATTATGGGATCCCATCCGATAATCCCTTCGTTGGTAAAACAGGTCTCGATGAAATTTATGCTTATGGATTCAGAAATCCATTCAGGTTCTCATTTGATATGGGCGGATCGAAGAGATTGCTTGTAGGTGATGCGGGACAAAATCTTTATGAAGAAGTAAGCATAGTGAACAAGGGCGGCAATTACGGCTGGAACGTTAAAGAAAGAACACACTGCTTCAATGCCGCAAACGAATTTACCGAGCTGGCAACATGTCCCGACTTCGATATTTTCGGAAACCGCCTGAAAGATCCTGTGATCGACATGAGGAACGCAGAACATCCGGCCGGAAACGGAGTTACAATTGCAGTTATCGGCGGTAATGTATATCGGGGAAACAAAATACATGGACTGGATGGAAAATATGTCTTTGGAAGCTTGTCGGCGGATGAAGAAGCCGCAGAGGGCCAGATCTTTGTTGCAAGTGGTGGTTCAGGAGGTGGATTATGGTAGTTTGAAAAATTATCATTAAAAAGTTTTCCGGATAATTTAGGACAATACGTGAAAGGATTCGGACAGGATCGTAGGGGAGAAATTTATGTGCTCACATCAGTTCAGATCGGTCCGATGGGCAGTACAGGAAAAGTTTACAAGCTGGTAGATACAAAGGATCATGGCAACCAGAGTAAGGGAAATGATGATGAAGATGAAAACGACTAATGAAATCACTTGATTCTTCTTCTCAGGTCGAGGTGGATGATGCGTTTGTTTTCAGGCGATGTTCCATACATAACGGCAATATAGATTTTATTGAATGGCGCGAGGATCAACCCTCCGCCGTATCCGTAGTGCCATACATTGGAGTTTTCGTTGTTCAGCCATACTCTTCCCTGATCGGCAAACACCATGAGTCCTGCTTTACCATTGAAGAGTATGCTTTTGAAATTGAAAAGGTATTGCAGCTCGTTGTTGTTGAAATATGCAGTATTACCCCAGAACCTTTCGCGGCGGTAACCCCTAAGCTTTCTTCCGCCGATTGAATTTAACTGGTAGAATTCAGGGTTCCCTGAAACGTTAGCAAAACCGTTCTTGATGGCAAGAACAAATTTGCGTGAGAATGGAATGTAAAGATGCAGATCGCCGGCGGTACTGAAAAAGTCGGCTGGCGCCTGTATATTTTTTGTGTACGTAGCGGCTGCCGTAAACCTGTAACCTTTGGTTGGTATAACCTGGTCATCGATCTTCTGGAGTTTCAGAGAAGCAGCAAGCCCCGCAAATTTTTTTGTTTTGAAATAATCTTCATTAATATTTCCCTGCAGAAAATCCTTGCTCAAGAATCTGTCGGCATCGTTCAGCAATTTTACTGTTTGAAGGAATGGTGACAAAGTAATATTCCCCTGCGGGCCAAGATTATGGCTTAAACCCGCAGTTAAATAACCACTTTCGCTTCTTATTCTGTAAAAATCCCTGCTGCTTGAATGGCGTTGCGTTTCGTTACCCAGCCCAAAGAAATTAATTACGGTAACCCAGTCATAGTTGGCATTCATAACAAGGTTCCAGTCGCCCAGAAACTTGTACACCGTTCCAGCGTAACCTGATCGTAATGCATTTTGTGTTGGCGAGTAATGAACATACATTTCATGCAGGCTTGCATAGGGATATTTTCTCCACTTGTATTTAAGATTCGTATAGGCTAGACCAAAGTATATCACATGCTGCTTGCTGTAATACATAGATGGGCTAATGCCTATTTTATTGTATTTAAAACCTTCATATCTGTATTCGTGAATTGCCGAGTCGCCCGACAGATTAAGATCCGCCCTGCCATCAACATTAATGTTTTCATCGGTGCCATCATAAATATGCAGCTTGCCGTTTGACTTAATTTTGTATTCATCATCTTCGATTCCTCCAATAAGCCGCACGTTGATTCTTGAGCTTCCCGAAAGATTTACGTCGTACACATCCTTACCACTCCATCCGTAAACACGGATCTCATGGGTTTCTTTACTGTTAAATAGTCGCTGGAATAGAATTCGTTTCTTATTTCCGCCTTTGTCCAGATCGTAAATAACAACAGTTACATCACCATTGCTGTCGTCATTAATTTGTATGTATTCATTTTTCTCTGAAGCAGTAATATCAACTTCCTTTGAAATAAACTCGTAATAACCTTCCGCAAACTCCACGAGATGTTCTCTTCGTGACTTTAGATTTCTTATGAGTTCCTTGCCTGAGATTCGAAAAACTTCAGGTGGCATCTGATGAACGGAATAAGAAATCACAGAATCTGTTAATAGCTGCTGCAAGTCTTTTGCAACACTTATCCATTGCTGCCGCGTCATCATAGTTGTCATTACCCTATCGAGGTTACGTGCCGCGAAATTGTAGGTCTTGATGTTATGTATATCAGGTCCGAATGACTGCTGATGGCCGAGTCCGGAAACAGATTGGGCAACCTTCACGAGCAGCCCATCAAATTTTGTAAATGACTGATCGCGGTCGCGGGGAATTGGCTTATAAACGATAGCGGTGTCATTTTCGAATTCAGCCCATCGCCATTGGTCTTCATGCCGGCCCCAGTCGCCAATAAACATGTCGAACAGTCGTGCCCTGACGAACTCCTGCTGGTCAACGGTGTTTTTATTGTCTCCGTGTAATTTTTCAAATAGCTTTTCAGTGCTTATTATTTTTTTTGAGTTACCGAAGTTTGGCGCGGTTTCCCAATTGTCGTCGGGTCTTTGTTCAAGGATATAAAGGGTATTGCCGAACGATGCGTTGAAGCTGTCGAGTGCATTTTGTTGCGGCAGATAAACATTTTTCGGCCATGTATGAAAAATTCCCGCGGCTTCAGCCATAGGCGCTACCATAACAGCAGAATATGGATGAGCCACAGAAACCTGGTCGTTAATAATATTTTCTATGAAGGTCCCCCGCAGGTTTTCGGGCAATGCGCCTCCAAAAGTTTTGTCGATGCTGCGTAATACAAACTCACGGCCATTTATGTCATGCAGCTTTAAACTTTTTGTTTGCCTGCTGCCGCCACCTTCGTATGGGGTGAGTCCGCCGAAAGCCGTATCGAGCAAAATTATGGGTATCCGTGCCGGCGTATTCCATTCTTTACGGTAATGCTTACCCCAGAAAAAATTGTGGAAGGACGAGCGTTTATATTGAGGACCGGCCCTAACCACCACGGTAGCGGAATCACTTGTTTGGGAGTACGAATAATTACCGAAAAGCAACAGCATGCTTGCCAGTAAAGTTGTGAAAGTATGTATGAACTTTAATTTCATTGTCAGGGCCTTGTGGATAAACGTAAAAGCCCGCAAGGCCGATATACTATGATGCAATTTTATAGCCAGCAGTAATATATTCGGTTAACGTGGCTCTTTTATCTTCATATACAGTAACTTAATTCTGAAAATAATCTGCGATGGCTGCTAAAACAGACTGGGTAAAGGCGATCCAGCCTTTACTCAAAAAATACAAAGGGAAAAAACATCCTCTCGAATACAAGAACACTTACCAACTGCTGGTTATGGTTATACTCGCCGCCCAGGACTCGGACAGGCACATTAACCAGGTGGCGGTTGATCTGTTCAAAGCCATCCCCAACATGAAAGCCCTCGCTAAACACACAACAGAAACATTAATTCCGTATATCAAAAAAGTTCGTAATCACCGGAACAAGGCTAACTGGCTGACGAAAATTGCACAGGAGATAAAAACCGATGCTAAGATTCCCAAAACCATGGATGAGCTAACAGCACTGCCCGGTATAGGCCGGAAATCCGCAAACGTTATTTTGCGCGAATCGGGCTTGCCGCCTGAAGGTATAATGGTAGACCTGCACACTGTGCGCGTGGCACCGCGGCTTGGTATTGTTGATACAAGTGATCCGAAAAAAATAGAGGAGGAACTGACGGCGATATTGCCTCAGAAATACTGGGATGCAGGCATGGCAATGTCGTTTCATGGTCGTGAGATCTGCAGGCCGAAGCCTTTGTGTGAAATTTGTTTCATGAGGCCGGTTTGTGAATACTACAAAGAGGTTATTTCAAAATAATAAATACGAATGACTGCCTATGACCAGTTTATCGAGGATCATTTTCCTGTTTCTTTTCATTACGATTTATACCAAAAACTTTGCACAGAATGATAATCCGGCGATCCTTCACAATCAATGGAAGGCGGCATGGATTCAGGTGGCTAGCGAGTCCGCAACAGGCTACGGTGTGTATCTTTTCCGTAAGAATCTTGATCTGAACATTAAGCCTGCGTCATATAGAATACACGTTTCTGCAGACAACCGGTACAAATTATTCGTGAATGAAAAACTTGTTTCGCTGGGTCCGGCGCGCGGCGATGTCACTCACTGGAACTATGAAACAATAGATATCGCTCCGTTTCTTCAACAGGGAAGAAATATAATTGCGGCGGTTGTATGGAATGAAGCGCAAATGCGGCCCGAGGCGCAGATCTCTTTTCGTACCGGACTAATTGTACAGGGAGCAACGGATGCCGAGAACAATATAAATACGGGACCAGATTGGAAAGGCATACTCGACCTGAGTTATCAGCCGCTGCCTGTAAAACTCCCTAACACATATTATGTTGCTGGTCCGGGTGAAATGGTTACCATGTCAACGCATCCACGCAATTGGAAAAAGATTGATTTTGATGATGGCGCATGGAAAAATGCCGAAGTAATATTCCCGGGAAATCCGAAAAATGTTTTTGGTGCCTTTGGCATTCCAGTCGGATGGTTGCTGGTGCCATCATCATTGCCACAAATGGAGCTGACAGTTGAGCGGCTCAAAAGTATCAGAAGCACAATTGGGGTTAATGTACCTTCTTCGTTTCCATCAAATAAATCGCCTTTTACTGTCGCAGCGGGTTCGAAAGCTGTTATCCTTCTCGATCAGGGCTATCTTACGAATGCATATCCAACGCTGATCTTCACTGGCGGCAAAGACGCAACGCTAACAATGGAATATGCTGAAAGCTTGTACACGAAATATCCGGCAAAAGGCAACCGCAATGAAACTGAGGGAAAAGAATTTTTAGGAAGGAAGGACAGCATCATTTCCGATGGCACGGCGGCTCAACAATTCACTACGTTGAACTGGAGAACATACCGGTACCTGCGTCTCACAGTGAACACAAAGCAGGAACCGGTAACGGTAGATGATCTTTACGGCATTTTCACGGGCTTCCCTTTTAAATACAACGCAGCTATTGAATCGGATATTCCGGAACTGAAAACAATTATGGAAACAGGGTGGCGCACCGCCCGGCTGTGTGCAGTTGAAACTTATATGGATTGTCCTTA
>Ga0075431_100000671_pt1 | contig 29236 bp, 24 predicted proteins | sample RhiMetdeltSRZDD5_FD_75297 | JGI IMG/M metagenome (GOLD analysis project Ga0075431, IMG submission 75297) | Populus rhizosphere microbial communities from Tennessee, USA - Rhizosphere MetaG P. deltoides SRZDD5 | ecosystem: Host-associated > Plants > Roots > Rhizosphere > Soil | place: USA... | reverse complement strand
TGGGCAAAAGAAAAAGGTAAGGACCGCCTTTTCGGGCACTACCATGGTGTTGAAAGTGTAAGAGAAGTTGTTGAAGGTTGTGCTGAGCTGGGCGTGAAATATTTGACGCTGTATGCTTTTTCAACTGAAAACTGGCACAGGCCCGAGGATGAGGTTACAGGATTGATGGAACTACTCGTGCAAACGATTCGCAAGGAAACAGAAACACTCAACAAAAACAATATAAGGCTTCACGTTATCGGCGACCTTAAAAAGATGCCTAAGAATGCAATCGATGAGCTTAATGAGTCCATTTCGATCACCAGCACAAACACAGGATTAAATCTTGTGATGGCACTCAGTTATAGCAGCCGCTGGGAAATTATACATGCCGTGAAGCACCTTGCTGAAGACGTGAAACAGGGAAAACTCGAACCTGATAAAATCTCTCAGGATACATTTCAACAATATCTGTGCACATCAAAATTTCCCGATCCTGAATTAATGATCCGTACAAGCGGAGAGTACAGGATCAGCAATTTTCTTCTTTACCAGTTAGCTTATGCTGAGCTTTATTTCACCGACGTTCTGTGGCCCGATTTCAGAAAAGAAAATCTGTACGCTGCGATACTCGACTTTCAGTCGAGAGAACGGCGCTTCGGCAAAACAAGCGAGCAGGTGATGGTTTAACAAAAAATTTTAATAAATCACTTTAATTTGCCCAGAACAAAAATCCCCGGAATGCAGTGGAAGTTTACGCCCGGTATGATCATACTGGCCTTGGTTTTTTTCGCGGTTTCCAGTGCAACTGCCCAGGTTAATACCGATACCTTACCAGCTCCGGCAACTACAGATACAGTTCCTCCTACATCAATAGATCCACAACTACTTGAACTTTCGAATTCAAGAGTCCCTAAAGAATACACCCTGGGAAAGATAACGATCACAGGAACAAAATACCTTGATGAGCAATTGCTGATATCTATTTCAGCATTGAACCCGGGCGACAAAGTAACTATCCCCGGCGGCGACAATTTCAGTAAGGCGATCAACAATCTTTGGCGCCAGAACCTGTTTGCTAATATTCAAATATTCTTTACTGCGATTAAGGATGGTGTTGTTGACATCGAGATAAATGTTACCGAGCGGCCCAGGTTATCAGATTACCGTTTCAAAGGTGCACGTAAATCAGACATTGAAGAGTTGGGTAAGAAAACGGGATTAACAAAGGGACGTGTGGTTACAGAGAACACTAAGATCAATGCGATCGAGGCGATAAAGAAATTCTATACAGAAAAAGGCTTTCAAAGTGCATCAGTAACGATCGACGAATCTCCAGACCGTTCAAAATCTAACCAGGTCATACTCACGTTCAACGTCAATCGCGGTCCCAAAGTGAGGATCAACGAGATCAACTTTTACGGCAATGAAAGTGTAAGTGAGATGAAGCTTAAAAAGCAGATGAAGGGCACGAAGGAAATGACTAAGATTACGATTCATCCTTCTCAGTCAACAAGCACTTATGGCGAAAACAAAAAAGTTCCATTTAAAGATTATGTGAAGGACCTCGGATTTTTATCTATCACCAAAACAAGGGAGTTCCTAGATCCATATTTCCGTTTTAAACTGTTCAGCTCAGCAAAATTCAACGAGAAAAAATACACAGAGGATAAGGAAAAGGTTTTACAGTATTACAACTCTCTTGGATTCAGGGATGCAAATATCGAAGCCGATACGCAATACCTCAACAACCGCGGAAGTTTGAATGTCGACCTTAAAGTGAATGAAGGGCGGAGATATTATTTCGGCGATATCACATGGAGAGGAAACACAAAATATTCCGATTCAGTATTAACACTGATCCTGGGTATTAAAAAAGGAGATATCTACGATGCACAAACGCTGAACAGGAAATTAGGAAAGGAAGTTACTGCTGAGGGTGGAGATATCAGTAATCTATATCAGGACGACGGTTACCTGTTCTTCAGGATAGACCCGGTTGAAACTGCTGTGTACAACGACACAATAGATTACGAGATCAGGATGGTGGAAGGTCCCCAGGCAACAATCAAGAATATCACTATATCAGGTAACGATAAAACCAAAGAGCATGTGATAAGAAGAGAGATCAGAACACTGCCGGGTGAAAAATTCAGCCGAAGCGATCTGATCCGCTCAAACCGCGAGATAGCACAGCTTGGATATTTTAACCAGGAAAAGATTGGCATTAATCCGGTTCCTAATCCCGATGATGGTACGGTAGATATACAATATACTGTTGAAGAAAGATCTTCAGATCAGCTTGAACTCTCTGCCGGATGGGGTGGCGGTATCGGACTTACAGGAACACTTGGTGTTTCATTCAACAACTTCTCGATAAACAACATCTGGAACAAAAAGGCCTGGGATCCATTACCAACCGGTGATGGGCAGAAGCTGAGCCTCCGTGTTCAATCGAACGGAAGGGCATATCAGTCGTACAACTTCTCATTTACCGAGCCCTGGCTGGGTGGTAAAAAAAGAAATTCGCTAACAGTAAGTTTATACAAGAGTGTGTTCAGAACAGGAGGCATCAACTCCGACGGAAGATATTTTTTCAGCGACACGAACAGGTTGAAGAATTTCGGCGCTTCTATTTCATTAGGAAAGCAGTTGAAGTGGCCCGACGACTACTTTACTTTGGTTTACTCGCTCAATTACACACAGTATAAACTCATCAACTATCCGCTTTTTGTTTCGTCGTTCGACTCCGGTGTTTCAAATAACGTGAATGTAAAGTTTGCATTGAGCAGAAACTCCGCAGGTCCCAACCCGATGTATCCTACAATGGGGTCTAACTTTTTAATAAGCGCGCAATTCACTCCCCCTTATTCGCTTATCAATAAGAAGATCAGCGTAGTAGATTCCTACAAGCTTCCCGAATTTCACAAGTGGCGTGTCAATGCAGAATGGTTCATACCAATAGGTAGGGGATTTGGTGAAGATAAGAGCAAGCAGTTTGTACTTAAGGCTGCTGCAAAATATGGATTCATGGGCAGATATAATATCAACCTCGATTACTCACCGTTTGAGCGGTTCCAGCTTGGTGACGCAGGTCTTGCCAATGGTAACTTCATCCTGGGCTACGATATTATTGCCCATAGAGGATACCCGGTATATGAAAATTCTGATCCGAAAATCAACCCCGACCAGCAGAATGCAAGAAACTTCTTTACTATCTTCAATAAGTACCAGATTGAATTGAGGTTCCCGTTTGCCACGAACCCAAGCAGCACTATTTATGGTATGGCATGGTTTGAGGCCGCTAATGGATGGTATGACTACAAGAGCTACAATCCGTTCAGATTGCGCCGCAGCGCCGGCTTGGGTATGAGGTTCTTCCTGCCGATGTTTGGACTTCTTGGATTTGATTATGGTGTAGGTTTTGACAGGATTACACCCGGGAGCGGCCTGAAAAACGCATCGCGCTTTACATTCATGCTTGGTTATGAGCCCGAATAAACTCCATACGAATTAGATTTATCAAACATTAAATAAAATGATAATGAAAAAGATTCTTGCGGCATTGCTGGTAACGGTATGTTTTGCATTTGCTGCCGAAGCTCAGCGTTATGCAATTGTAGATACTAAGTATATTCTCGACAAAATACCAGACTATAAGGAAGCCCAGAAATCGCTCGACGTTGTGAGTGAACAGTGGCAGAAAGAAATTGATGCCAGGCAGGCCGATCTCGACAGAATGTATAGAAATTTTGAGGCTGAACAGGTTATGCTAAGCGACGAATTAAAGAAGAAAAGGGAAGATGAGCTGTTTATGCGTGAAAAAGAGCTTCGCGACCTGCAACGCAAGCGTTTTGGATTTGAGGGAGACCTGTTCAAGAAGCGCCAGGAACTGGTGAAACCGATACAGGATAAGGTTTATATGGCTATCCAGAAGATCGCATCCAACAGGCAATACGATTTTATTTTAGACAAAAGTGAAGGAATTACTGTTATCTTTGCCGACCCAAAATTGGACCGCAGCGAAGATGTTTTGAGGGAGTTAGGTGTTAAATAAAACCAAAAGGAGTTTTAAAGACAACGAAATTCACCAAATTTTCAACTATAAAAAGTAGGTGCATGGATCAAAAAACAGAATTTCCATGCCTCTAAACCAAAAATGAATCAAATGAAAAAATTTTTAACTGCTGCTTTCATCACTGTAACGGCCCTGGTCACTACAAGCCAGGTCAATGCACAGACTAAAATTGGTTACATCAGCACCCAGGAACTCGTAAGCATCATGCCGGAAACTGCAAAAGCTGATTCAAACCTGCAGCAATATAGAACTGCTTTGATCCAGAACGCACAGGAAAAGCAATCATCATTGGAAAGTGCTATTGAAAAGTTCAACAAAGATTCAGCGACAATGAGCGTTTCAGTTAAAGATGTAAAAAGAGGTGAACTTCAAAAGATGCTTAACGATCTTCAGGCAGAAGACCAAAGGATTCAGCAACAGTTACAGCAAAGACAACAAGAACTTATAGCACCGATAAACAGGAAAGCTTTTGATGCAGTTCAGGCCGTTGCAAAAGAAAATGGTTACTCATATATTTTTGAAAAAGACGCACTGCTTGTAGCGCCTCCGGGAGACGATGTTCTGCAGTTAGTTGCCAAGAAAATGAATATAAAAGTGCCTGCCGGAAGAGGAGCGCAGAATCAGCCAGGCACAACAGCACCAGCCACGACGGCACCGGCAAAACCAGCACCGGCAAAATAAAATGTCATCAACAGGACCTATCGGAATTTTTGATTCAGGATATGGCGGTCTGACAGTAATGAAAGAGATCGTAAGGCGGCTTCCGTCTTACGATTTTGTTTATTTAGGGGATAATGCCCGTGCACCGTATGGTAACCGCTCTTTCGATACCGTTTACCGATATACGCTCGAATGTGTGAAATGGTTTTTTGCACAGGGGTCCCCGCTTGTTATACTTGCCTGCAACACTGCCTCGGCAAAAGCACTCAGAACCATCCAGCAAAACGACCTTAAAAAGCTCAATCCATCGAATAGGGTGCTCGGTGTTATCCGGCCAACCAGCGAAATTATGGGCAACTTTACAAAAACCGGCTCGATAGGTATTCTCGCCACTAATGGAACCGTGCAGTCGGGGTCATACGCTTTGGAGATAAAAAAATTTGCTCCTGATGTTAAAGTAATTCAAGAAGCATGTCCGATGTGGGTGCCTCTCGTAGAAAACAATGAATACGACAAGGAAGGCGCCGACTATTTCATCCGTAAGAATATCGAAAGCCTGCTCGCCAGGGACAACAACATCGATACAATTCTTTTGGCATGCACTCATTATCCATTGCTCATGGACAAGCTTTTAAAATATGTTCCAGGTGAGATCCGTATTCTCTCGCAGGGCGAAATTGTGGCCGAGAGCCTCGCCAAATACCTTGTTAACCATCCCGAAATGGAAGAGAGATGTACAAAAAACGGCACACGGAAATTCTATACCACTGATTCTGAGGAAGATTTCAACAGTCACGCATCAATATTTTATGGCGAGCCCGTACAAACGCGCCATGTTGAACTTTTACCTTAAAAATCTATTGGATAAAGGGCTTAATTGCCCTACCTTTGCCGACCTTTCAACAATAGAATAAAATAGAAATATCATGAAACGTACATTCCAGCCACACAGGCGCCGCCGCAAAACCGTTCACGGTTTTCGTAAGCGTATGCAAACAGCCAATGGTCGAGCAGTACTGGCCTCGCGTCGTAGAAAGGGTCGTAAGAAACTTTCGGTTTCCGACGAGAGCAAACTCAAATAATTATTTCAACTATATAATTTATCTCGATTAGCCTCTGTTACGGGGCTAATTTAGTTTATGTAAATTGATACCAAAAGTATAGCTACAAGATTCACATTACGAAAAAACGAACGGCTTAAAAGCCGTAAACTGATAGATAAGCTGTTTAGTGAAGGCAAAGTTATAACCGTCTACCCGGTCAGGGCGCTATATATGCTAACCCCTTCACCAGAAAATCTACAGGCAGGCTTTACCGTTAGCAGTAAAAATTTTAAAAAGGCGGTTCAAAGAAACAGGATCAAACGACTAATGCGGGAAGCCTACAGGCTTCAAAAGAATGAACTGCAGGAAACGTTATCTGCCGGCAACAAAAATGTGTCGCTATTCTTCATATACACCGGCAAGGAGTTGCCCGACCAGACTACTATTAATGAGAAAGTATCGTACGTACTAAAAGCCATATTTAATGAATGTGCTTCTTAAAATAGCATCGTTCCCTTTTATAGCGCTCATCAAATTATATCAGTGGATAATATCTCCTGTGCTGGGACCGCAATGCCGTTTTACTCCAACATGTTCAAATTATGCACTTCAGGCTTTCAAAAAATATGGCCCGCTGAAAGGATTGTGGCTTACCATAAAGAGAATTTCCCGCTGCCATCCATGGGGAGGGCATGGTAACGATCCTGTGCCTTGAGGGCAAAGGGAAAGGGCAGTATCAGTTCATAAAAAACTCAATAAGTATCTTCGCCGAATGACTAAAAAACTATTTCTTCTCGATGCAATGGCTCTTGTGTTCCGTGCTTATTATGCATTGCTCCGCAATCCGAGGTTAACAACAAAGGGACGAAATACAAATGCGCAATTTGGCTTCACCAATACATTGATCGAGCTTATCAATAATCAGCAGCCAACTCACATGGCGGTATGTTTCGATACACATGCTCCTACAGTAAGGGACATCGACTTCACCGATTACAAGGCCAACAGGCAACAAGCCCCTGAAGATATTCAATCGGCGCTACCTGATATCAAACGGATCATCGAAGGTTTTTGTATTCCTGTTATTGAATCCGACGGCTACGAAGCTGATGATATCATTGGAACGCTGAGCAAGAAAGCATCAGCCGCAGGTTATGATGTTTATATGGTGACACCTGATAAAGACTTCGGACAGTTGGTAAACGACAAAGTATTTATTTATAAACCAGGGTACCAGGGAAGCGACGCTGAAATACTTACGCCGCAAGAAGTTTGCGAGAAATGGAACATAAAAGATGTGTCGCAGGTGGTTGATATACTGGGCCTCATGGGCGACTCTGTAGATAACATTCCGGGTATTCCCGGTGTTGGTGAGAAAACTGCATCCAGGCTACTGGCGGAATATGGAACGCTTGAAAATATTCTCGAAAACGCCGACGCCATAAAAGGGGCGCTTGGTGAAAAGATCAGGAAAGGAAAGGAGCTTGCGGTGATGAGCAAAAAACTTGCAACCATTATTACCGATGTGCCCGTAGAATTTCACGAAGAAGATTTCAGGATCAAGGAATGCAATAAAACAGCTCTCAAAGAAATCTTCTATGAGCTCGAATTTAAAACTATTGGTCGCAGGGTTTTTGGAGAAGACATTCCTACTGCAGTTCCTAAAGGGGTTATCGACAAAGTAATACCAGAAGGCGTTCAAACCGATCTTTTTGGAAATGTTGTTTCACCACCTGTTGTAGAAACCGAAGTGCAGGAGCAGGTCACGTCTGTGATACAGCCAACACAAAACATCCATAATAGCCCACACGAATATATAGCAGTACAGGGCGACGATACGATAAAAGATCTAGTAACACGGCTGTGCGACAAAACGGAGATATGCATTGATACCGAAACAACATGCATCGACGCAAACGACTGTGAACTTGTTGGACTAAGCTTTTCAGTTCAAAAAGGCGAAGCGTGGTACATACCATTTCCTGCCGACGACCAGGAGGAAACAAAGAGACTGCTTACATTCTTCGAGCCGCTGTTCGAAAATCCATTTATTACCTGGGTAGGACAGAATCTGAAATACGATATGCTTGTGCTCAAGTGGTATGGTTATGAATTGAAAGGAAATATTTTCGACACAATGTTAGCCCATTATGTAATAGATCCCGATGGTAAGCGTAGCATGGATATGTTGAGTGAACAATTCCTAAGCTATACGCCCGTCTCTATAGAAGAGCTTATTGGCAAGAAGGGTAAGGGGCAGAGCAATATGAAAGACATTGCCCTTGAAAAAATAAAGGACTATGCGGCGGAAGATGCAGATATTACTTTGAGACTTAAGCATGCGTTCACTCCATTACTACAGGCGAAAGATGTTGAACAGGTTTTCCTGGAGGTTGAAAATCCGCTTGTACGTGTACTTGCCGATATGGAATATGAAGGGATACGGGTGGATACAGACTTCCTTAACGAATATTCAAAGGAACTCGACATAGAAGCAAAATTAAGCGAAGAGCGGGTTTATCAACAGGCCGGTGTACGTTTCAATCTGTCGTCGCCGCGACAATTGGGAGAAGTGTTGTTCGATAAACTTAAGCTCGATCCTAAAGCGAAGAAAACAAAAACGGGCCAGTATGCAACCGGCGAAGATGTTTTACTGAAGCTGTCGCATGGAAATGAAATTGTAAACGACATTCTTACTTACCGCGAGCTTACCAAGCTTAAATCGACTTATGTTGATGCGCTTCCGCTAATGATCAACAAAAAAACCGGAAGGGTACATACAAGCTACGCCCAGGCCGTTGCAGTAACTGGGCGGCTTTCAAGCAACAATCCAAACCTGCAGAATATCCCCATAAGAACGGAAAGAGGAAGAGAAATAAGAAAAGCATTTGTTCCCCGTGATAATGACCATCTGATATTGTCGGCAGACTATTCGCAAATTGAATTAAGAATTGTTGCAGCAATTAGTGGCGACGCTGCGATGTCGGATGCGTTCAAACAGCGAAAAGACATACACACTGCTACAGCTGCTAAGGTTTATAATGTAGATGAATCAGCGGTAACCAAGGAAATGAGGTATAAAGCCAAGAGTGTAAATTTCGGTATTATTTATGGACAAGGCGCATTCGGCCTGGCCGATAATCTTGGCATCAGCCGTGCTGAAGCAAAAGAGATCATTGATAATTATAAAAAGCAGTTTAGCAGCATACAGAAATACATGGATTCATCCATCAATTTCGCCAGGGAACACGGATACGTGAAAACGCTGATGGGAAGAAAGAGATGGCTGAAAGATATTAATTCGGCAAATTTTACCGTACGCGGATTTGCCGAACGAAATGCCATTAACTCGCCCATTCAGGGTACCGCAGCAGATATGATTAAAATGGCAATGATTAAAATTCATCAAGAATTTAAAACGCGAAAGCTGAAAACAAAGATGCTGCTGCAGGTGCATGATGAACTCGTGTTCGATGCACCGTTTGAAGAGGCCGAAACAGTTAAGCCAATCATTGTTGAATGTATGCGTACGGCACTACCGCTTCCAAATGGCGTTCCCGTTGAGGCAGAAATTGGCGGAGGAATAAACTGGCTTGAGGCGCATTAATTATGATCCCGTACTGGTCACTTCTTCGTCAGACTGGTCATACACGAGTAAAGACACCTTCCACTCCGTAACGAGGTATTCAATAGTTAATTCTACTTTGAGTTTTTTGAGATCGCCCGACGCCGGCACTAACGAGAAAGGGCTAGCTGTATATCTTTTCTCTTCTGTTGGATCCACGTAGTCACCATTTAATATAAATGGTTTATTGCCGTCGAGCTTGATAATACTGTTCTTAACCTGGTTGAAGATTTCTTTGTATTTTTTTGACACTATTTCAAAGTCGTCCGATTCAAGCAATACGCATTTCCAGCTATATATTTCGGTACTGTCTTCAGAGCTGTACTTTGTTATTACCGTATTTACCGACCCGGGTATCTGAACCTTCGAAGCATAATCAATTGTCTGTGGATTTTCTACCAACACTTCACCCTTAATGTTCTTAAAATGGTTGGGATAATCGTTAATAACTTTCTGGAGGATCGTGTGGGTTTGGTTCGTAAAAACACTCTGCTGCGCATCCGTAAAAAACGGCAAGATTAGAAGTATAAAATGGGTTAGGGCTTTCATACTTAGGGATTTAAACTAAAATTAGATCAATCCTTTAACAAACTTATAGGAAATTTACTTAGTAACTTATGCACAATAAATCAACATTTGTTTTCGTTACTTTGTGGATAAGCCTAATATTCTCAAGCTAAACCCATATAAAAATGCAAAAGAAGTCCATGTACTATGATGTGAACAACACCAAGATATGCCGTGACCATTACAAGTCTTCCCACAGTATTTTCAGTCTTATTAAGAACATCTGGACGGTGTTGCTCGTAGGTGAGTCGCCGATAAATCATCCATCAAGCAAAAGAAGGTTACATTAAGCTCATTAATAACGACAGTCTTTGTTTTTTGATCATACCTGACCCCTTGCAGTCGTGCGGGGGTTTTTTTAGCTAAACAGGTACTCAACATCCGCCCTGGTAAGACTCTTCACAAATCCTTCGTCGTCGGTAATCAGGTCTTTGGCCAGCAGCCTTTTCTTTTCCTGCAGCTGAAGGATCTTATCTTCGATCGTGTCCTTACAAATCATCCTATACGCAAGTATATTCTTCGTTTGCCCGATCCTGTGGGTACGGTCAATCGCCTGCTGTTCCACTGCCGGGTTCCACCACGGGTCCACGATATAAACGTAGTCGGCGGCCGTGAGGTTCAAACCTACACCTCCAGCCTTTAATGAAATAAGGAACACCCTGCAATTCTCGTCATTCTGGAAACGCTGAATCGCCTTTTCCCTGTCAATCGCTGATGTGCTGCCGTCGAAATACTCGTGGTCAACACCAAGCTCATTTAGCTTTTCACGTATCAGACCGAGCATTCCGAGGAACTGTGAAAACACAAGTGCCTTATGATTACTGATATTTTCGGTTATCTCACGGCCAAGTTCCTCCAGCTTGATACTATGATTTGGAAATTTATCCTGCTCATTCAGAATGGCCGGAGAATCACAAATCTGCCGAAGCTTCATCAGGCCCTGCAAAATGGTAAGCTGCGACCTGTTGATACCCTGGCTTTCAATCGTGCCCAGGATCTTATCCCTGAAATCGTTTCTGTAGGCCTCATAAATATTACGCTGCTCATCCTCCATTTCACAATAAAGGATTGTTTCTATTTTTTCAGGAAGATCTTTCGCCACCTGTTCCTTTGTCCTTCGCAATATGAAAGGATAAAGGATCTTGCGCAAATGATCCTTACGGTCTGGCTCTCCAAATTTGTCGATGGGAATAGAGAACTCCTGCCTGAAAAATTCGATACTGCCAAGCATACCTGGGTTCAGAAAGTTCATCTGCGCAAAAATGTCGAATGTATTGTTTTGCAGCGGTGTGCCACTCATGCACAATCGGTTCTTTGCACGAAGAAGTCCTGCGGCCTTGGTCACTTTACTCGCGGGGTTCTTTATTGCCTGCGATTCATCGAGTATTACATAATCGAAAGGAATTTCAACAAGCATTTTAATATCGCTCCTCAGTGTGCCGTATGTAGTAATTATTACTTCTTTTTCTCTGAACAGATCCTTGCTCCTCGTTCTGTCGGCCCCATGATGAATGTGATACGTAAGTGACGGCGTAAATTTCTTGATTTCGTTCTCCCAGTTGAACATCAGGGTAGTTGGACAAACGACCAGCGCATTCAGCTTCTCTCGTGTATGTTTGAAGTAATGCAGGTACGATAAAGCCTGAACAGTTTTACCCAAGCCCATATCGTCGGCGAGAATACCACCCCAGCCCACCTCCTGTAGATAATTCAACCAGTGAAAGCCATGCTCCTGGTAGGGACGTAGAACATGCTCAAGGTGCTGAGGAACCGGGATCTCTTTTATCTTATTGAACAATTTAAGCGAATCGTATTTTTCTTCAAGCTGAAGCACTAATTCTTCTTCATTACGTTCATCATACAGCTCATCGATCACGCTCATATGATACTTCGAGAGCCTCAGCTGATCCTGCTTACCTTCACCCACCCTGAAAAGCAGCGAGTATTTCTTAATCCATTCTTCCGGAAGAATTCCAAGTGTGCCATCATTCAGCGGAACAAACTGCTGGCGGTTTGCCAGCGCCTTCTTAACATCGGCGATCGTTACTTTCTGGTCGCCAAATACAATATCAACACGCGCATCAAACCAGTCGGTGTTGCTGCTGATGTGTATCTTGGTTTGTGGCTTGGCGGTGTTAAATCGGAAATTCTTAAGTGCTTCATATCCGTTTACGGGCACCTTCATATCCTTCATAGCGTCAACAAACAAAAAGAACCAGTTGTTTTTAAGTACATCGCTGCCTTTCAGAGCGAGTTGCTGGCCATCTTCAGGACGTATAAAATTCGAATGAAGCAGTTCGAGCTTTTGAATGAATGCGGTTTCCTTTTCCTTAGCACGATGAACGACCATCACTTTATCGCCCGCGGGAATTACGAGATCGTCTTTACCTCCCGGCTTTGTTTCAAATCCCTTATATGAGAATACTGGCTGAAATACCAGATAATCGCCTTTTTCCTGCAGAACCACACGTTTTTCCGGATCGCCGTCTCTTACTTCAGAAATAAGCGACTGATCGAATTCAACATTGTAATCCTTTGTTAATGGCAGAACAAACTTTCTCAGTTGTTCCGGCCACTCCGACGATGAAAATGTGAGTTTCCCTTTCGAAACAAATCTGTCTACCAGATTCACATCTTCTGTTTTCTGCCACATGTATACATTGTCGTTATACATGAACAGAAGCGAGCTGTCAACCTGATTGTTTGTCACGGGAACATTCTGACCGCTAAGTCTCACCCACGCCTCCATCTCATAACTGTTACCATTGTTCACCACTTTGAAATATGGAACGATGGGATCAGTAACAATGCCAATGGACCTGAGGTTATCAGTTTTGAACGGCCTCTTCTCTTCCAGTTTAAAAACAAACGGGTTCTCAGAAATCTCCTGTAAAAATTTCCTCAGCTTGGGGTGAATATATTCGACGATGAGAGATTTCGTTTCTTCAGGAAGAGCGTCGTCTTCATGATGAATAATATTCTCCCATATGCCGCTGAACGGAGAATTTCGGTTAAGATATTTTGTTACTTCAGTATCCTGTAGTTTCCGTAAAGAAGGAATAAGCTGACGATCACTTTCAAGGTAAGATTCAAGATTAATAAACTTGCCAAGATCAATTTTTGCAACTTTCCCTACGAACGCATCAACTTCGTCATTAGGCTCACCCGACACCGCTTCAATAACAAAATGCGGGTATACATTACTGTTAAAGTTAAATACAATGCCAAGCCGTTGAGACGAAGTTTCTGAAGTTTCGGCTACTGCTACTTCGGGTTCTGCTGCTGTTACTTCGGTTTCTGCTACAGGCACGGCAGCTCTTGACTTCGATAGCTCCTGCGGTGTTATTCTTTTTATGCTTGTATCGAGAAGGCGTAAAAATGGCTTGCCTTCTTTATAAGTAAATTCAAATTTCCCTGTGAGGTCATCATTCAGGCTATATCCATATAGTTCAAGTAATTTATTTTTTTCCTTATCCCAGTTGCGAATTGAATCAAAGTAATAGGGTCCGTAAGTATTCAACAGCTGTAGAAAAACAATAACTTTCGGAAGGCATAGAGGGTGTTTACTGTCCTCATAATCGCAGCTCGTATCGAAATTTCTTTCCTCGTTTTTACGGAGCACTACTTTATACGATTCGCCGTCGAGATCCACTGTAGCGATAACAGTCTCTTCTTTTGCTGAAATGATCCGGGCTTTACCGTTCCTCAGGTATGTTTCTGCTGCAGTATAAGTTTCGGGCGAGCACAACAACCTGATAGTTTTCAGGTCGATGAATTTCATTTTAACAACAGTATGGCGCTGGTCGTAATCTACCTTTTCTGCCTTCAGAATATTTTTATCGAGCATTTCCTGCAGCTGAATAAGAGCAGCGGCTTCATGGCGGCAAATATCACCAAGGTTATACGGACAGGTACAGCGTACAGATAAAGTCTTCGGGTCCTTGAACTTCTGAATATTCACCCTGTAAAAAGTACTGTAGCTATCGTCTTTTACTCTAAAAGAGACTGAATCGAGCAATTCATCAAAATCCACCATTTCAACATATCCAATGGCATGAATTTTTTTCCCACGGCGTATTACTTCATCAGTTCCATTTGTGTAAACATACTTGATTAGGTGCGGTAAGGCCATTCTCTTGTTTAAAATTGGACAATCTGCAAAAGTAAAGGAAAAAATCCGAGCTTTTGAAGTGATTAGGGAACTATTAAGAAGTAACTATACTTTTGCAAAACATTTATAATTCATTGGTATACGCTTTGCCTATTTTTTCCTGAAAATTGCCTCGTTTTATGAATAAAATCCCTTTACGACTCCTTATCCTGCTCCTGATAGCATATGCCCCTGCTCTTGCACAGAAAAAGCTCAAAAAATCCGATAGAACCATTGTTTCCAACATGAAAGCCCATGTGGCATATCTCAAAGGTGAAAAAATGGATGGCAGAAAAGCAGGATCCGAAGGGGAAAAGATGGCCGACGAATACATCATAAAACAATTCAGCAAGTCGGGATTGAAACCACATGGCGAAAAGGAATGGTACCAGGTGTTTGAAATTTACGACGGCAAGGAAATAAAGCCATCAACAAACCTCTTTATTAACAACCAAAAGCTGCAATTGTATAAAGATTACTTTCCCTTCGCTTACAGCGCCAACAAGAGCGCTGAAGCTGCGGTGGCCATCGCGCTTTCTGAAAATGGAGTTCCGTGGTTCAAGGATATTAAAGAGCTTTTTAATGATGATGATACGGCAAAAGTCGACACGTTTGGCCTGATAAGAAATAAAGCAAAACTTGCGGCATCCAAAGGAGCTTCGGCATTGATAATTTACAATAGATCAGAGGTGGGCGATCTTGAGTATAACCGTTACGATCAGTCTCAAACTGTAGACATACCCGTTTTATACATTAAGGGGAAAGCGTTTAAGAAATACGCAGAAGATGAATCTGCAATCATCGATGTGAAGCTTAATGTTCAACTGGAGCCTAAGAGCCGGCACGGCTCCAATGTTATAGGCTTTACGGATAATGGGGCTGACAGCACTGTTGTTACGACAGCGCACCTGGGTGCGGAAACTGATATTGCAGCGCTTATCGAAACTGTCAGATTGATGAAATCTGATAAGACGAAAAAAAGGAATTATCTGTTTGTTGCATACAGCGGTGAAAATGACGGCGCGCAGGGCGAGCAATACTTTAACCGGCATTTCCCTGCCGATGTGAAAAACATAACCACAACAGTAAGCATAGATTCGCTGGCGGCAACAGTGGAAGATCCTAAAGATTTAAATTTGGTGAAACGCAGTGTTGAGATCATAAAAAACAACTAATCTCTGCTGATTTCATGAAACTTAAACTCGACCTTGATGAGCTTGCAGACGAGTTCTTCCGTGATACACGGCTTATAGGCATAGTTGCTCCCATAAAGGATTACCAGCTTTGCTGGCAACTGAATCAGTTGCTATCAATAGACTTCCGCAACAACAACGACATAGAAATTCAGCTTAAGAGAAAAAAGCGTGATTATTATTTTGCTGTATTCCAGTATTGTGAGGCTGGCAACTCTTTGGTGCATTATCTATACAATAACCAATTCGACGGAGAGTATCTGCTGCCTGAGTTCAGGCATCTCGATTTCCTTTATCTGCTAAAGGGTGATATCGTTTCAGATCACTACCTGCAACAGCTTATGGATACCATTAAAAAAATCAATGGAGTTCAGTTAGTGATGGAACTTGTTCATGATAAGATCAGGAACAAGGGACACATGATCTTTTGAATCGGTCAATGAGGCGCGGAAGGTGCATCAGCATCCCGCGAAATTGTTGAATCTGCTCCTGCATTTGCTGAATCTTTCACTGCGTCTTTAGCTCTTTCTGCCTCGGTTTCGGGCCCACTGTTCATTACCGGCTCATCTACCGGCGCTTCGCCTTTATTATCAGAATTGTCGGCGCAGGCCACAAATGACAGTATTGCGGCTACAGATAGTGTAAGAGCTATCTTTTTCATGAGCATATTTTTTAGAAAGGTAAAAAAAATATGCCTTTAAAACTATCCGTTCATGCTGGCGAGAAACTCCTGATTATCTTTTGTTCCGCGCATTCTCTTGAGCAGTTCGTTCATGGCTTCTTCGGTGTTCATGTCGCCAAGGTAAACACGCAGCAGATTGATGCGTTGAAGAACATCTCTTTCGAGCAGCAGGTCGTCGCGGCGCGTAGAAGAGGCAACGAGGTCGATAGCAGGAAAGACTCTCTTGTTGGCGAGACGTCTGTCGAGCACAAGCTCCATGTTACCGGTACCCTTGAATTCTTCGAAGATCACTTCATCCATTTTTGAGCCTGTTTCAATAAGTGCGGTTGCGAGGATTGTGAGTGAGCCTCCGTTTTCAATTTTTCTTGCAGCACCGAAAAACTGTTTAGGTTTCTGCATGGCGTTGGCTTCAACGCCGCCTGATAATACCTTACCTGAAGCTGGTGCCACTGTGTTATGCGCACGAGCCAGTCGGGTTATAGAGTCAAGAAGAATTACCACATCATGACCACACTCAACAAGTCTTTTTGCTTTCTGGAGGGCAATGCTTGATACCTTAACGTGCTTTTCGGCAGGTTCGTCAAATGTAGAAGCGATCACTTCGGCCTTTACGCTTCTTTCCATATCTGTCACCTCTTCGGGGCGTTCGTCTATGAGCACTACCATCAGGTAGCATTCCGGATGATTAGCAGCAATGGCATTGGCCACATCTTTCAGCAACACTGTTTTACCAACTTTCGGTTGTGCAACAATAAGTCCACGCTGTCCCTTTCCAATTGGTGTGAAGAGGTCCATGATTCGCGTGCTATATGAGTTGGCAGTTTGAAACAGGTTCAGCTTTTCAAAAGGGAACAATGGGGTGAGGTAGTCGAAAGGAACACGGTCGCGTACATCTTCAGGGCTTTTGCTGTTGATGTGTTCCACTTTCAACAGCGCAAAATATTTTTCTCCTTCTTTTGGAGGTCGCACGGCACCGTAGACTGTGTCGCCGGTTTTTAAGCCGAACAATTTTATCTGCGATGGAGAAACATAAACGTCGTCAGGGGAGCTTAGATAGTTGTAATCGCTGCTTCTGAGAAATCCATAACCATCGGGCATCATTTCGAGAACACCTTCACCCATTATCACTCCGTCGAATTCGATATTGAATACCGGTTCCCGGCGTTGCGGATAGTTTCTGTTGGGTTGTTCAGCCACGGCAGGACCACCATTCTGTTGTGCAGGTTGGATAGGCTGTTCTGCTAATTCCTCGTCCTCTGGTTTTACCAGTTCATCTTCATTATCCTCTACGATGATATCCTTACGATCCATCGGAGCTCTGTCGCGTGCGTGCCTTTGTGCGAAGTTTATTTCCTGCTGCGCTTCCTCATCATCCGTTTTTTTGCGGCCACCCTTTCCTTTTGCCTGCACACCGTGTTGATGGCTTTTCTCTGAAGCTTTATCGTGTGCTTTATCATGACCCTTTTTCCTGGGTGCTTCTTTTCTGTGTTCCTTAAGGGTGTCACCACTTTCAACTACAGCCTCTTCGGTGCTGTTTGCCGTTGTGGTTTTAACTATTCTTTTTCTTGTTCTTCCCTTGTCTTCGGGAGAAGCATTCTTACTGTCGCTGGCAGATACAGCCTGCTTGTCGAGAACCTTGTAAATAAGATCCTGTTTGTTGAGTTTCTTGGCATTTGGGATTTTAAGCTGCTCGGCTATGTCAAGCAGTTCTGGAACGAGCATATCGTTCAATTGCAGAATATCGTACATAAAAAAACTTGAGAGTTTACCACTTGTTCAAAACAACGAACTTGGTTTTGTGAAATCTTTTGAAATGAATTTTTATTGGCCGGAACCTTAAAAAACTGATGAGTTATGAGAGTTGCAAAGGTGACTAATCAGTCTAATTCCATCACAATAATACATTTAAAAAGTCAGGAAGCCAAATTATTTTGCCCCTGATGTATAACTAATTTTTCGTTTTCGTAGAATGGCAGAACGTTCGCAACATCGGTCGACAGGCAGTATCGAAGATCCTTTTCTAAACCGAATCCTGTAAGTCGCTGGTAATGCGTAGCATTTTTTCCCTTCAGGAAACCGTAAAGATCGCCTCTCGCTGTTTCAAACATTGTTTCTGCAATCCCCGATGCGTCGCAGTTAATAATAAAATTGTGCCTGATCCTGTTGATTACCGCTCCCGCGAAGAGTGTGTCTTCAATGTTTATCCTGTCTTTCCAGGCCGAGCAGGCAAGCAATACCGGTTGATTTTGCGCAACAATATAATCGCAAACGGCGCTGAAATTTGGAAACGATCCTGTGATAATATGGCTCGCGCCCCTGGTAAGCGCCATATGCAGCAGCCTCGTTCCGTTGGTTGTGGTTAACACCAGCGTTTTGTTTTCAACGAATTCCCGGGGATATTCGAACGGCGAATTACCGTACTGAAGCCCTTCTGCAATCTTTCCATCGCGTTCGCCGGCAGTTATGCCCTCAAGCGTTCTTCCCAGGGCAATACATTTTGTAATGTCGTCCACGGGTACCACGGAACTTGCGCCGTTGAACAATGCGGTTGCAATTGTCGACGTTGCCCTTAGCACGTCTATAACCACAACGATAGTGTCTTTTACTTCATACAGGTGCAGCAGCGCGGGAGATAATACTGTATATAATGATGGTTTTTCTTTTGCCATTGCTCAATAATCGTTACGATAAAACTGCGCGCCACTTCTCTGTTTCCGCATAGCTGCGTACCAACTCAATTCTTTTACGCAGCAGTTCTTCCAAGTACTTTCTGAAATATACTTTCCCAAAGATTTTGCCGATGATGTCCTTCGGGATACCAAATTCGAGGATATCAATTACAATTGTTCCGTTGTCAACTGATTTGAAATGATGTTCGTGTTTATAGTGCTGAAGGTCGCCTTTCACCTGTTCTTCGATGAATAGAGATGGGCGCTGAAATGTGGTGATCTTCATCATCATCATTCTTGCTCTTCCTGCATGCTTCGCCACCACTGTTATTGTTTCATTCCTGCCAACAAGCGATGATGCTGCACCCGACGTAAGCTTTTCCTTCCTGCTCTGAAATATGAGTTTGTAAAGAGCAATATGTCTCGACAGATCGAATACCCGATCGACCGGTGCAGCAATAAAAGTTGTCGTATGAATTCTGGGCATGCCCACTTATTTATTGGAAGGGAAGCTTTACCACTTTCGCTTTCAGCAATCTGTCCCTTACCTCAATATATATATCGGTATCGATATCAGCATTGCCAATTGAAACATATCCCATGCCTATAGCTTTGCCAAGGCCAGGTGATTGTGTTCCTGAGGTAACGTTGCCAATCTTGCTGCCAGAGGAGTTTTTGATAAGATAATTATGGCGCGGTATTCCCTTGTCCACCATTTCAAAGCCCACCAGTTTTCTTTGTACGCCCTCTTTCTTCTGTTTCTCAAAGATAATGCTTGACGGAAATGTTTTCGTGAATTTAGTCACCCAACCCAGTCCTGCTTCTATCGGTGATGTCGTATCGTCGATGTCGTTACCATATAAACAATACCCCATCTCGAGTCGCAGGGTATCGCGGGCACCGAGGCCAACAGGTTTAATGCCGTCTTTCTTTCCCGTTTCAAATATCGCGTTCCAAATGATATCGGCCGCTTCGTCCCTGTCTTCAAAATAGATTTCAACACCACCCGCTCCTGTATAACCTGTGGCACTTACCAGCACATTCTTCACGCCCGCAAATATCCCTTTCTGAAAAGTATAATACTTCATGTTCAGCAGATCCATTTCAGTTAATGGCTGGAGGATCTTAGTTGCATTGGGACCCTGAACGGCCAGCAGGCACGTTTTATCTGAAATGTTGTGCATCTCCACATTTTTTGTGTTAAACCTGCTGATCCAGTTCCAGTCTTTTTCAATATTCGACGCGTTAACAACCAGCATGTACACGTTATTCTGTTCAATGCAGTATACAAGCAGATCGTCTACAATTCCGCCGTTATCATTCGGAAGACAACTGTATTGAGCCTGGCCTGAAGATAATTTGGAAGCGTCATTTGTTGTTACACGCTGAATAAGGTCGAGGGCATTTTCTCCTTTGAATATGAATTCGCCCATGTGGCTTACGTCGAACACGCCGGCATTTTTTCTTACGGCATTGTGTTCATCATTAATTCCGGTGTACGAAACTGGCATAAGGTAACCGGCAAACTCAACCATTTTTGCTCCCAGCTCCTGATGTTTCTTTGTAAAAGGTGTGGTCTTCATGCGGTAAACATCAATTTAGATGAGCAGCAAAAATAAAGGTTGCCCTTTAGGCAACCAATTTCAGAAGGAGGCGATTTTCTCCGGCCGCCCATCTGCTCTCATCACATATTCCTGCCCGGGTTCGGGCCTATCGGCATAATAATCCCAGTCGTCCTGGTCCGTATAATCATCCCATCGGTTGTTGCGGTTATGAACATTATACCATGAGTAACTTTCAATGTTACGGCTGAATCCAATTTTTTTCCCAACCGGCACCTCGATAACAATCCATACGCGCTGGTTGCGGAATTTCTCTTGCGCAGTGATGAAAAAGCCTTGCGGCAACTGGATAACACTATCCATTCTTAACGGTGAAAATTGAATCCTTTCTGCAGCCTTCATTGCATTGCTTTTGCCGTTTCCCCGGCTTTCGCGCACCCTGTAGATATGATATGCCGAATCGTTGCTTTTGGCCATAGTAAGCTTCACCGTATTGATCATTACCGAATCATCTCCCACTGAATAGATCGGCCAGTCGTTATCCACTTCTATCCCAAAAAATTCATTGCCATGAGTTTTCCAGTCAGATGCTTCCACGTCGACGAACACCCTTTCTCTATTTTCTATTGTCCCTATTCTTTCTTCATTCAACCTCGCATAGTTTCTGAAGTTCCTGGCAACAGAGACCACCAGGAGAATTCCGCAAATGAGGCCGATCAGCCACAATCCACCGAATGTATATCCGAGGTAATGCCTCTTCGAACGTACCCCCATGATCCTGCGAACGCCCCATGTTACAAGTGCCACTATAGGAACCATGAACACAAGAAAAAGCGTGAGCCATACAAGAGAATTCTGAAACGAATTTTCCAGTATAAAATCAGACAGCGGTGCTATCGCAACTCCACCAAACAACAAAGCAATAAAAACACTGAACAGAACAACAGCAATGATCGTAAAGATGAAAATAACGAACACTCTGAACAGCACTCCGATTGCGTGACCTAATCCTGATCCTGTTCTTCTTGCGATAGCACCTGCTTCGCTGGAAAATGTTTTTGCCTGCGAAGATGTTTTCTTACCGAAATCCTGAGCAGACGCCTTCACCTCTTCTCCCCACTTTTCCGCTTTCACTTTAAACTGCTCCAGGTCTTCCTTAACTGTATTTGCTATTGAATTAAAATTTACTTTCTCGCCGCGCATTTCGAGTTTCTCCGATGCCGAATGTGCAACCGGTACAGCGATCCACAAAATGATATAAGTAATGAGCATTGTTCCGCCAAATGATCCCGAAACAACTCTGGGAACAAAGCCGAAATCCCAATCCCACATATAGGAATGCAGGCTGCCGCTGATAATACCGATAATTAGTGGCAAAGCGAATATCAGGCGTGGAATCCAAACATCAATATTGAAGTAAGCCGCGATGCCCCCGGCAACACCTCCAAGCACCCGCTGATCGGCACTCCTGTACAAGCGTTTTGTAATATTTGCCTCAACTGATTTGGATGGAACGATTATCCAAAGCAGAATATAAACCCAGAACAGCACTCCGAAAAACACAACAAACACTATACGCATGATCACCGGATCTATTCCAAGGTAATTTGCAAGTCCGCTACAAACACCGGCAAGAATTTTATCATCGGCGTTGCGGTATAACCGTTGGCGCCCTGCTATTGGTGCCACGACGGGTTGCGCACTCTGCGCACCTGAAGCGGAAGGAGATGGCGCGGGCTCGCCGTCAACAGCTTCGAAGTCAGACGGACGCCCCATGCTTGCAATAACAGCATTAACATCAATGTCGGTAATGCATGTTACGCCACTTTTCAGTCGTTCTGAAAATAACTCAGCGATTCTGCCTTCGATGTCATTTATTATTTCATCGCGTCCTTCTTCATTTTTGAAGTAGATCCTTAAACTTTCGATGTACTGCTTAAGCAATTCATAGGCGGTTTCTTCGATGGGAATCACTCGGCCCTGGAAGTTTATGTTGATCACCTTTTTCATCTGTTATAATTTTTATAAGTCGTTGTTTGGGTGTGTTTGGGGACGAACGCCCGTCAGGGCATTTACTGCGTTTGCCAGTTCGTACCATGTTTCCTCGAGCTCCCCGTAAAATTTTTCTCCTGCAGGGGTGAGCGAAAAATATTTGCGGGGAGGACCAGAATTGCTTTCAACCCAACGGTATGTGAGCATTGATGCATTCTTTAGCCGGGTTAGAAGCGGGTAAAGGGTGCCTTCCAGGATATGAAGGTTTGCTCCCTTCATTTCCTCAACAATATCCGACGGGTAAGCTTCGCCCCTGCGGATAATGGAAAGGATACAGAATTCCAGGATCCCCTTGCGCATCTGACTTTGTGTATTCTCGATATTCATGGTAATTCCTTTATGAAAGCAAATATAGGAGATTGTTAGGTACTATGCAAAACAAAGTACCTAGTTTTGTATTTATTGATGAGGATCAATAATTCTGCTTAGCGTTTCTTCGCGCCTTTGCGTGAGATATTTGTCCAAAGGCGCAAAGGGTGGTCTTATGTAATCAGAAAAAATTAAAACTCCGCGTTTCTGGGTGTTCGCGGAAAGGCAATCACATCACGAATATTAGTCATGCCAGTTACAAACTGAACCATCCTTTCGAAACCTAAGCCGAAACCGGCATGTGGCACAGAACCGAATCGCCGTGTATCAAGGTACCACCATAACTGGTCGATAGGTATATGCATTTGTTTCATCCGCTGTTCAAGCTTATCCAGCCTCTCTTCCCTTTGCGAGCCTCCCACAATTTCACCAATGCCGGGCGCCAGTATATCCATAGCCGCAACAGTTTTCCCATCTTCGTTCACACGCATGTAAAACGACTTGATATCTTTTGGATATCCAGTGACTATAACTGGTTTCTTAAAATGCTTTTCTACAAGATACCTTTCATGTTCGCTCTGCAGATCACTTCCCCATTTTACTTCGTATTGAAATTTCTTTTTCTTGTATGCAGGTGATTCGACGAGAATATTAATAGCATCAGTATATGTTATGCGTTCAAACTTATTGTTCACTACAAATTCAAGTTTCGGGATCAGATTCATTTCACTACGCTGCTGCTGTGGCAGCCTGCTTTCTTCCTTTTCGAGGCGCTGTGTGAGGAACTCCAGATCTTCCTTGTTATTTTCAAGGGCGTAATTGATAATATATTTAATGAACTCTTCGGCCAGGTCCATGTTGTCTTCAATATCATAAAACGCCATCTCAGGCTCAATCATCCAGAACTCGGCAAGGTGTCGCGTGGTGTTTGAGTTTTCTGCACGAAAAGTTGGCCCGAATGTATAAATCTCACTGAAAGCCATCGCTGCAAGCTCTCCTTCAAGCTGACCACTCACAGTAAGGTTAGTAGTCCTGCCAAAAAAGTCCTGTGAGTAATCAACTTCACCGTTTTCTGTTTTAGGCGGATTTTCGGCCGGAAGCGTAGTAACTCTGAACATTTCCCCAGCACCTTCCGCGTCGCTGGCTGTTATCACCGGCGTATGCATATACACAAATCCTTTTGAGTTGAAGAATTGGTGGATGGCGAAAGCCAGCGAATGCCGGATGCGGAAAACGGCACCGAATGTATTTGTTCTAAATCTGAGGTGAGCTTTTTCCCTCAGAAACTCGAGACTATGTTCTTTCGGCTGAAGAGGATATTTCTCCGGGTCAGAGTCGCCAAGCACCTCAATTCTGCTCGCCTTCACCTCAAGCTTTTGTCCTTTTCCCAACGATGGTATTACCACGCCGGAAACTTTTAACGAAGCGCCTGTTGTAATGCGTTTTAATTCTGATTCGCTTAAGGAACCCAGTTCGGCTACCACCTGGAGATTTGTATTTGTTGAGCCGTCATTTAAAGCGATAAACTGGTTATTTCTGAAAGTCCGCACCCATCCCATAACAATCACCTCCTGAGATTGAGGCTCCCAGCTTAGCAATTCCCTGATCTTTACCCTTTGATTAAACATAAAAGCGCAAATATAGTTTGCAGTTATCAATTGGCAATTCGCAGCTAACTGATAACTGGTAACTCATAACTGATCAAAAACTCTCTTTTCCTGAATTCGTAAGCCGGAAAAATTTCAATCGGGTATTTTTGCAAATTGTGTCAGTCAGAACCATTCAAATAGCACTGGTAGGCAATCCCAACAGCGGAAAAAGTTCACTCTTTAATACTCTCACCGGTTTGAATCAGAAAGTGGGAAACTTTCCGGGCGTGACAGTAGATAAAAAGGCAGGACGAACTCACCTTTCACCAGGTCTTGATGCCGTGATCGTTGATCTACCGGGAACATACAGCTTGTACCCACGCCGTGAAGACGAATGGGTAGCTTATCGTGTACTGATGCAGCAGGATAATCACATAAAACCGGATATGCTGGTGCTGGTAGCCGATGCCAGCAATCTTAAAAGGAACCTTCTTTTTGTTTCGCAGATAATGGACCTTAAGGTTCCGGTTGTAGTAGCACTTACAATGCTCGACATCGCCAAGAAGAAAGAAATTGAAGTTAACATTCCTGAACTCGAAAGAGAGCTTGGTATTCCCATCGTTCCGGTGAACCCACGAAAGAACAAAGGCCTCACCCAACTGAAAAAAGTTATCGAACACACGGCTAACCAGCTCTATAAGGCTCCTGTGAGAGACTTCATCAATAACGAAGCACTTGCGATGCCAGCGATCGGAAATGTTAAACTGCTTTTCCCTGAAGTGAGCGACTACAAAGCGATCCATTATCTAATTAATCACGAATCTTTTCATCTTGATGACCATCTTCAGGATAAGATAGAAAGGATAGAAGAAGCACATCAATTCAATCATACAAAGGTTCAGGCTGAAGAAATTGTTCAGCGATATCAGCGGATAACTCACATAATAAAGCAATCTGTTTCCGAGCCCAGCCCACTCAAGAAGACGCTCTTCACCGAAAGACTCGACGACATACTGCTGCACAGGCATTGGGGATATATAATTCTGCTTGTAGTGTTGTTCCTGTTGTTCCAGAGTATTTTCTGGCTCGCCGAGTACCCAATGAATTTTATCGAATGGACGTTCGCCCAGGCAGGCGCCTGGTTAAGCGGCGTTTTACCAGAAGCGTGGTGGTCGGATCTTTTTATTAATGGTATTATAGCCGGCGTGGGTGGCATAGTGATATTTGTTCCCCAGATAATGATCCTGTTCGGACTCATAAGCATTCTCGAAGATTCCGGATATATGGCGCGCATCAGCTTTCTAACGGATAAGCTTATGCGCAAAGTTGGACTCAACGGCAAAAGCGTTATGCCCATGATAAGCGGGTTTGCCTGTGCTGTTCCCGCTATCATGAGCGCAAGAAATATTGAGAATAAAAAAGAAAGGCTTCTCACAATACTAGTCACACCACTCATGAGCTGCAGCGCGAGGCTGCCTGTGTACACGATTCTGATCGGTCTTGTAATTCCGAAATTGATGTTCATGGGGTTTCTGGGACTGCAGGGACTGGTTATGATGGGTCTCTATTTGCTTGGGGTGGTAACGGCTCTTGCCGTAGCATACGTGGGAAGATGGTTCATCAACATCAAAGAAAAAAGCTATTTTATACTGGAACTACCGGTTTACCGCTCTCCGCGCTGGAATAACATCGCTTACACCATGGTGCAGAAGGCGAAGATCTTTGTTTTCGAAGCAGGAAAGGTGATCATGGTAATAAGCCTGATTCTTTGGGCACTAAGTTCGTACGGACCGAAATCAAAAATGAACGGCATCCATGCGAAATACGAAACGCTGGCGCGGCAGAACCCTTCACAGACCAATGAATTGATGAAACAAAAAAACACCGAATTACTTGAAAACTCATTCGCCGGCATAATGGGAAAAGCTATCGAACCCGTAATTGCGCCATTGGGCTTCGACTGGAAAATTGGCATTGCGCTGATCACTTCGTTTGCGGCGCGTGAGGTTTTTGTCGGAACAATGGCAACGCTATACAGTGTACAAGACGATGGCAAGGAAAGCATGATGCTGCGTCAGAAAATGCAACAGGCCACTTACAGTGATGGCTCAAAAGTGTATACACTTGCCGCCGGCGTTTCCTTGATGGTGTTTTATGTTTTTGCCATGCAGTGCATGAGTACGCTTGCTATTGTTAAGCGCGAAACGCGTTCATGGAAGTGGCCGGTTGCACAGGTGATTTATATGACCGGGTTGGCATATCTCATGAGTTTGCTGGCGTATCAGTTATTGGCGTGAGATTAGATTAATCTTACAGGATTCCCAGGTTCCTGAACTCTTCTTCCAGTTGATGGGGAGACTTGAAATGTATCGTGTGTAACCCGAGGTCACGGGCAGGTTTTAAGTTTCTTTCGTTATCATCAATATAAACAGCAGTCTCAGGATTGATATTATATCTTTTCAATAACAACTCATATATCTCCAGGAACGGCTTCCGCATTTTTTCTTCGCCTGAAACCAATCTTCCATGAAACCATTGTAAAAATTCAAATCGTTTTAACGCCACTGGAAATGTTTCGTGGCTCCAATTCGTAAGCGCATAAAGTTTAAGATCTGCTCTATCCTTGATCTTTTCAAGCACCTTAACAGTTCCTTCAATTTCTCCCCTCAGCATTTCTTCCCACCTGTCGTAATACGCACGAATATTTTTTTCTTCATGCGGGTACCGGGCAACCAATTCTTCCGTAGCTTCTTTCAGACCTCTTCCGGCGTCCTGCTCCTCATTCCACTCAGAAGTGCATATTTCATTGTAGAATTCCCGCATCTTCGTTTCGTCATTGAAGATAGTTTTGTAAACATAATCGGGGTTCCAATCTATCAACACTCCTCCAAGGTCGAATATTACCGCATCAAACTTTTTCATCCGTCAAATTTAACCAGTTTTTCTGCTGCGCGTTCAAGCGTCTCCTGCTTTTTGCCAAAGCAAAAACGTACAACTTTATCGTCTTTACCATTCTGATAAAATGCCGACACAGGGATCATGGTAACGCCAATTTCCTTTGTAAGCCTTATGCAAAACTCTCTGTCGCCCTCGTCACTCAGTTGTGCATACGAAGCGCATATAAAATAGCTCCCCGATGAATGAAACAAATCGAATTTTGTCTGTTTCATCGCTTCAATAAAAAAATCTCGTTTCTGTTGATAGAACGAAGAGAGCGAAAGGTACGCATCCTTATTTTTCAGGTACTCCGCAAGTGCTACCTGCACAGTTGAATTGGTACTGAAAGCGTTGAACTGGTGAACTCGGATGAATTCCTTCGTCCATTCAGGCGGCGCAACGCAATAACCTATTTTCCAGCCTGTACAGTGATACGTTTTTCCGAATGAGAAACATACAAAGGCCCTTTCATACAGATCAGGATAGCGAAGAATGCTTTGATGTTGTGCGCCATCAAACATGATGTGTTCATATACTTCGTCGCTCACAATAAAAATATCAGTGCCCTTAACGATCTTCCGCAATTCCTGAATATCGTATTCACTTAGAACACTGCCTGTCGGGTTGTTTGGTGAATTAAGAACAATGGCCTTCGTTCTTGATGTAATCGCCTTCGCAACATTCTGCCAGTTAATCGTATACCCTGGCAGATCGAGATTTACGCGAACAGGTTTGGCTCCGTTGATTACGATATTGGGTATATAGCTGTCGTAACATGGCTGCATTACGATCACTTCATCGCCATGGTTCAAAATAGCCGTAAGCGCACAATAGATCGCGTATGTACCCCCGGGGGTTATTGTGATTTCCTTTGCAGGATCAACTTCCGAATGATACAGCGACTGGATCTTTTCAGCTATTGCCATACGAAGAGGCATCCATCCCTGCATGGGTGCATACTGGTTGTATCCATGGCGCATGGCTTTGGTTACAAGAGAGGTAAGCTCTTCGCTCATTTCAAAATCAGGAAAGCCCTGACCGAGATTTACCGAATTATATTCAGTAGCAAGGCCGCTCATCACCGTGAAGATCGTTGTGCCGGTATCAGGTAGTTTACTTGTGATCTTCATTTACTTCAATTACTTTATTTCAATATTCTGCGGCTCAATCAATGGCTCACGGTTCAGGCGAAGGTAAATCTGAGCCAGAGTCACCACATCTTTCTGGCAATAGTGCACTATGCGTTCAAGATTTTTTTCCTTCCAGTATACCATACCCACCATGCTGCCGTCGATATCGTCTTTCGAAGTTGGAATATTTAATGCGTGGGCCAGCAGATTAAGCGACGTGAAATTTTTATAGTCGCCAAACCGCCACAGTTCCATTGTATCCAGGTGATTAACTTCCCATGGACGTTTGCCGCTGATGCTCAACAGATCGGGGATGCATTCATTGTTTATCACCATACGGCGGCAGAGGTATGGAAAATCGAACTCCTTCCCATTATGCGCGCACAAGTATTTCTGACTCCCAGGCGTCCATTTACCAAGCATCTCGCAGAAATCGGCGAGAATCCTTTTTTCGTCATGACCATAAAACGATTTTACGCTCATCGTTTTATTATTCTCCCCTGATCCTTGTATAATTCCACAGCTAATACAAATGATCTTCCCGAATTCTGAATATATAGCCGCCCGTTCGTAAATGCTCTCCGCTGTGTGTTCGTCTTTATTGTTGCGCAGTAAGTTGTCTGCCTTCTTCGACCAAAGTTCCTTCCACGGCTCAGACAGCTCTTCAAAATTTTCGAACTGGGAGACTGTTTCTATATCCAGGAAAAGTATATTGTTTAAAGGAATCATAGGTATTTCTCGCCTTTTTGCCGCTTTACATCACCAACGAATTCTTTTATTTCCTGTTCCTTTTCTTTTTTGCAAACAAGAAGAACGTCACCGGTGTCGACTACAATAAAATCATTAAGACCCTGCAGAACCACCAGTTTATTTTCGGGCGCATGAACAATGCAATTTCCTGTATCCATCAGCATTACTGCATGACCCGTTATTGCATTGCCTTTGGCATCTTTCCGCAGGTGTTCGTATGCGCTGTTCCATGTACCGATATCGCTCCATCCGAATGAAGAA
>Ga0075431_100000666_pt1 | contig 29299 bp, 21 predicted proteins | sample RhiMetdeltSRZDD5_FD_75297 | JGI IMG/M metagenome (GOLD analysis project Ga0075431, IMG submission 75297) | Populus rhizosphere microbial communities from Tennessee, USA - Rhizosphere MetaG P. deltoides SRZDD5 | ecosystem: Host-associated > Plants > Roots > Rhizosphere > Soil | place: USA... | reverse complement strand
ACCGAACCGAGTCGTTGCAGAGCTGGACGAGGTTAGCAGCTCGTCCCCGCCCGTCGCTGGCGCTTGGCAGGGCGTTTGCTCACGCAGCTTCCGAGCGCCGAGAGAGGCGCTCGGAAGTGAGCGAGGGAGCCACACCATGACCCTTTTCGAGCTCGGAATGCTATTGACCACGGCCGGCGTCTCCGGCGTGGGTTGCGCGGCGCTCTGCGGCGTCGTCCTCGACCGTATCGGACGCGTGCCCGTGACCAATTCGGCCCCGATCGCAACGCAACGGCTGCAGCGGAACTAGGCTGGCTACCCGGGGCGCGGCACCCGCCGCGCCCCTCCTTCTTCGGCTTTGCCCTTTGCAGGACGATTCCACCGCTAGACTGCTCGGCGTGAACCGCGCCACGCGCCACGTCGCCTCGTTTGCCTTTGTCGCCTTCGTCTTCGCCGCCCCGGGCCTCGCCGCCTTTCGCTGCGACTCGACCACCGCTCTCACCCTCGTGGGCGTCGACACCACCGCGCGCCGCGCGCTGTTCGCGCTGCCGGTGGCGGGTGAATCCGGCGACAGCGCCCGATGGCTGCTCGAGGCGGATCTTGCGGGAGGCGCGGCACGCGCCTGGGAGGAACCGCCGGGTCCGGTGCGCTTCGGCGGCTCGACCGGCCCGGGACCGATCCTCACCGCAGAGCGCTGTGGCCCCCAGTGCCTGCAAGTGGTGCGACTCGACGGCGAGCGCTGGCGGCCTGCGGGGGAGTCCTTGCTCGCCTCGGATGCGACGACGCTGCACCTGACCTGGGACAGGGCTGGCGCCGCCTGGGCGGTGATTCACTCGCTGGTGGGCGGTCGTACTGCGGCCGCGGCCTATCGGCTCGAAGGGGGCGACTGGGTGAGCAAGGGCGCGTTGGCCCTGCGCGCCGTCGGCAATCCCGGCGCCGTGCCTGCGGTCGACGCCGACGACGGCGTCATCTCCGGCGACGGCCTCTTCACCGCGACCTCAAACCCGAGACGGTGGCTCGAGGCACTGCCGGCCGTTGCCGACGCTCGCAGCGGGGAGCTGGTCTGGCTCGGTGGGAAGTCCGCCGCGCACCTCGCCGCGGACGGGATGCGCACGACGGCCGACGGCGGGGTCACCTGGCAGCCGCTGCGCTGGCAACCCCTGACCGGGGGCGAAGGTGACCTCGCCTGGCGCGCCGGTCGCGACTACCGCGTCGAGCTCGCCGAGGGCGAGCGGCGGCCACCGCTGGCGGCGATGTGGACCGACCGCCGGGTCGCCGACGAGGAGAAGCTGCTGATCGCCGCGCAGGTCGACGGCGCGTGGCGCGTCCTCGCCCGCACGCCGGCGGGGATCCTCACCGAGGGCGGCGAGCGCCTGCCTTACAACCACCTCTTCCGGTTCGCCGGCGAGCGCTGGGAGCTGGTGACCGGCTGCGTGGCACGCCCCGGTGGCGCGTCGCTGGCAATCCGGCGCTTCGCCGACGGCAAGCTGAGCAACCCCGAGCTCGTGAAGATCGCTCTGCCTTGAACGGGGCCTCTCCTGAACCGGCCGCAGCGCTGCCACCAGGCTGACGACCGGCTCTACGGTCTCGCCAGCCAGCGCGCGGCCATCTCTTCGCCCCCTTCGCCCGGCAATGGTGGCGGGCGGTGGTCGCTGCGCACGCCATCGCCTTCGAGGGGTGGCGCGGGCAACCGCACCTCTCCCAGCTCTGGGTGTGCGATCGCCACCACCGCTCCCGGGTCGGTGATCGCGACCGCGGCGAGCGCCTCGTGCGGCATGAGGAGCGGCGCAGCGGGGATGCCCTTGGCGCGGAGCGCCGCCACCAGCTCGCCCGCAGCGCGCCGAGCGACGGCCGCGCCGACGGCCGCGACCACGTCTGCGCGCCGGGCCAGGCGCCCTGCATGGCCGAGAGCGCGCAGCTCGGGGTCGGCGATCCCGAGGAGGTCACAGAGCCGCGCGAACTGCGCGTCGTTGCCGACGCCGATCACGATGGCGCGATCGGCGGCGGCGAAGAGCTGGTAGGGCACGAGGTTGGGGTGCTGGTTGCCCCACCGACGCGTGGGCTCGCCGGAGACCAGGTGGTTGGTGGCGACGTTGACGAGACTGAACAGGGCGGTGCGCTGCAGCGACAGCGAGATCACGGCGCCGGCGCCGGTGCGCGCACGCCGGATCAGGGCCGCCTGGATGCCGTTGGCGGCGATGAGCCCGGTGAGCACGTCGACCACCGCGACCCCGACCTTGAAACCCGCGTCGGGTGGCCCCGGCGGCCCGGTCATGCCGATCCATCCCGCCTCCGCCTGCAACGCCAGGTCGTAGCCGGGCTCGTCACGCCGCGTGCCGCCGTAGCCGACGATGCCGAGGGCGACGAGACGCGGGTGTGCCGACGCCAGCGTCGGCCCGTCGACCCCCAGCCGGCGCGCGGTCGCCGGCAGGCAGTTGTGGAGCAGCACGTCGGCGAGACCGACGAGCTCCGCCAAGCGCTGACGCCCTGCCGCGGTCGCCAGGTCGAGCACGAGCGACGCCTTGTTGCGGTTGCACGATTGGAAGTAGGCGCTCATGCCGCCCTGGAAGTGGGGTCCCCAGGCGCGGGTGTCGTCGCCGGACGGCGGCTCGACCTTGAGCACCTCGGCGCCGAGGTCGCCGAGGACCTGCGCCGCGAGCGGCCCGGCGAGCACCCGCGAGAGGTCCAGCACCCTCAGGCCCGAGAGATAGGGCTCGGGCGGAGGCGCTCCGGCCTCTGACGGCGGCGATTCTGGCGGCATGGACGTCACTGCCGGGTGGTCTTGGTATCCTGCGGGCGTTCGACCGCCGTTCGATCCCTCGAATCCAGCAGCGGGGCGGTCACCGGGCCGGCCCCCAGGAGGTCTCCATGCCCCAACGTTTTCCGCAGGAGGCGGTGCTCCGTAACGGGGCCCGCGTCCTGATCCGACCGTTTACCGCTCGCGATACCGACGCCCTCTGGCAGTTCTTCCAGCGCCTGCCGAAAGACGTCCAGCGCCTGGCGTGGGACCACATCGACGACCGCTCGGTGGTCAACGAGTGGGGAAAGAACATCGACTACTACAAGGCGCTGCCGCTCGTCGCCTTCGTCGGCGACCGCATCGTCGCCGACGCCACGCTGCACCGCCGCAAGGGCGGGCCGCTCCGACTCGTGGGGCGGGTCAAGTGGCTGCTCGATCCGGAGTACCGCGGCCAGGGTCTCGGTCTGATCCTCGTCAACTACTTCATCTCGATGGCACGCGACAACGGCCTGCGCCACCTGACCTGCATGCTCTTCGCCGACGTCGAGGCGGACGCCGTGAAGACGCTCGAAGAGCTCGGTTTCGAGAAGCACCTCTTCCCCGGTTACGGCACTGACCCCGACGGCAACCAGCACGACATGGCCAAGCTCACGCTGCGGGTCTGACGATGCCGAAGCTGCGACGGCAGCGTCGAGCGGGACCCTAACACGGGCCTCCGGAGCGCCGCGGAGCGTCGGCGACTAGGGCTGAGCGCCGGCGTTCCGCCTCTCGCTACAATGCCTGGATGGCAGGCGCGGGGGATGCGCGCGGGGAGCACCGCGACCCGCAGGGGGACCCGGCGGAGCGTCTCGACGCGAGCGTCGATCTCGACGAGCTCGACACCGGCGAGCTCCTGCGCCGCATCCAGGGGGAGGACGCGCGGGTGGCGCCGGCTGTGGCGGCCGAGGCACCGGCGCTCGCCGCAGCCGTCGACGCGGTCGTGGCGCGGCTCGCTGCCGGCGGGCGGCTCTTCTACGTCGGCGCGGGGACCAGCGCGCGGATCGCCGCGCTCGACGCGGCCGAGCTGCCGCCGACCTACGGCACGCCGCCATCTCTCGTCCAGGTGATCGTCGCCGGCGGCGAGCGCGCGCTGCTGCACGCGGTCGAAGGCGCCGAGGACGACGCCGACGCCGGCAGCTGTGAGGTTCTCGAGCGCGTGCGGGCGGGCGATGCGGTGGTCGGCGTCGCCGCCTCCGGGACGACCCCGTTCACGGTGGCGGCCGTCGAGGAGGCCCGCCGGCTGGGAGCGCTCACGGTCGCCGTCACCGCTCGCGCTGGGTCCCCGCTCGCCGAGGCCGCCGAGCACGCCGTCGTGCCGCGCACCGGCGCCGAGGTGGTGATGGGCTCGACGCGCATGAAGGCCGGGACGGCGCAGAAGCTCGTCCTCAACGCGCTGTCGACGGCGGTCATGGTGCGCCTGGGGCGGGTCTACTCGAACCTGATGGTGGAGATGCCGGCGACGAACGAGAAGCTGCGCCGTCGGGCGGCGCGCATGGTAGAGCTCGCCGCCGGCGTCACGGCCGCGGAGGCGGAGGCCGCGCTCGCGGCGGCGTCCGGCGACGTCAAGGTGGGCGTCCTCGTCGCCCGTGGCCTCACGCCCGAGGCGGCGGCGGCGGCGCTCGCCGCGGCAGGCGGCAACCTGCGCCGCGCGCTCGCCGGAGCCGCCCGATGAACCGTCTTGCACGGCTGGTGAGCATCGCCGAGAAGCCGCGTCTCAACGTGCTCGGCCTGATGTCGGGCACCTCGGTGGACGGCATCGACGCGGCCCTCGTCGAGATCGAGGGACACGCCCGCGACGCCTCGGTGCGCCTGCTCGCCTTCGCCACCTATCCGTTCCCGCCGGCCCTGCGCGAGCGCGTGTTCCGCCTCTTCGACCCGGCGACGGCGCGCATCGACGAGGTGTGCGGGCTCGACTTCCTCGTCGGCGAGCTCTTTGCCGCGGCCGCCCTCGCCCTGCTGCGCGACCACGGGCGTGCGCCGGAGGACGTGGACCTCGTGGGCTGCGCCGGGCAGACCGTGTGGCACGCTCCCGAGCCCGTCGTCGCCGAGCTCTCCACCGAGTGGTCCGGCGACATCCTGATGACGCGTGCCACGCTCGCCATCGGCCAGAGCGCCGTGATCGCCGAGCGCACCGGTATCCTGACCCTCGGCGACCTTCGGGTCCGCGACGTCGCCGCGGGAGGCCAGGGAGCGCCGCTCGTCGCCTACGCGGACTGGGTGCTCCTGGGCCATCCGACCGTCGGCCGTTGTGTGCAGAACGTCGGCGGCATCGGCAACGTCACCTGGCTTCCGGCAGGGGGCGGGCGCGCCGACGTCGTCGCCTTCGACACCGGCCCCGGGAACATGATCATCGACGGTGTCACCGAGTCGGTCACCGGCGGGCGGCTGCGCTACGACCACGACGGCGAGCTGGCGGCGGCGGGGAAGGTGCGCCAGGACCTCCTCGCCGGCTGGCTCGTCGACCCCTATTTCGCCCTGCCGCCGCCCAAGACCACCGGGCGCGAGCTCTTCGGCACCCCCTTCGTGAAGCGCGTCCTCGCCGACGCCGGCGGCGTCCCGGCCGAGGACCTCGTCGCCACCGCCACCGCTCTGACCGCCGAGAGCATCGCGCGCTCGTACCATGACTTCCTGCCGATCGGCGTCGTCGACGAGGTGATCGTCGGCGGCGGCGGCGCCAAGAACCCGACCCTCCTCGCCATGCTCCGCGAGCGTCTGCCGCAGATCCTCGTGGTCACGCACGAGGAGCGGGGCATCGACAGCAAGGCGAAGGAGGCGATGGCGATCGCCATCATCGCCAACGACGCGCTCCTCGGGCTCGACACCAACCTGCACGGCGCGACGGGTGGCCGCCCGACGGCCCTCGGCAAGTTGAACCTCTGAGGGTCGAGCGGAGCCTCTGAGTCAGTCCGCTGCCGACCCACGCGACGCGGCGGCTCCGGGGACACGCGGCAACAGGGCCGGGACCCTGGCTCGATAGCCATCCCACGCCGAGCCGAAACGCTCGCGGAGGTGCTGCTCCTCGAGCCGCATGCCGACCGCGACGTAGAGCGTGGCCACGACGGCGAAGAGAAGACGACCGGCACTCATCACCGGCGTCCCCCAGATGCCGAGCACGAACCCGAGGTTGAGCGGATGGCGGATGACGCGGTAGATGCCGCGTTCGACGAGCCGGGACGGCTGCGGCTCGCGGCCTCGCGCCCAGCGCCACGCCTGCGCGAGCCCGAAGAGGCGCGCGTGGCCGAGCGTGCGCATGGCGACGACGGCCAGGAGCCAGCCGGCGGCGCCGAGGCCGCGCAGGGCGCCGCGTGCGATTGGCGGCGCGACGTGCCATACCGCTGCGGGCAGCGGGCGCCACCGCCAGAAGAGCAACGCCAGCGTCGCTCCGGCGACGAGCACGTAGGTGCTCCGCTCGAGCTCCGCCGGCAGGGCCCGACCGATCCGCCTCTTGGCGGCCGGCATCGCCATCGCGCTGTGGCTCAGCGCGAAGAGCGCGAAGAGGCCGGCGTCGACCGCTGCCGCGGTGAGGGGCGGCGACACCGCACCGGTATCGATGGTGCGGCGCACCCAGAAGTTCTCGAGGAAGCAGACGAGGTAGACGAGCGAACGCACCGCGACGACGTACGCGGCAAGGGCGTAGACGAGGCCGGCGGCGCGACCGGGCTGCACGGCGATACTGTAGTCGGGGAACGGCGACCGCCGCGTCCGCGACGGCGAGCCCTCCGACGATGAACGACGAGCGCCAATCAGCGCAGCGCACCCTCCATGGCCGGGCCTTCGTCGACGGCACCGTGCGCGAGCGGGTGAGCGTGGCGATCGAAGCGGGCAGGATCGCCGCGGTGCGCTCTGGCGTGGAGGCGCCGGCCGGGGCGGAGCGCATCGACGGTCTGCTCGTCCCCGGGTTCGTCGACCTCCACGTCCACGGCGGCGCAGGGGCCGACTTCATGGACGGCACCGTCGAGGCGGCGCGCCGAGTGTGCGCCTTCCACGCCCGGCACGGCACCGTGGCGCTCGCCGCGACGACGCTCACCGCGCCGCGCCGCGAGATCGCTGCCGCCGTTGCCGCCGCCACGGCGCTGGCGCGGGCTCCGGGGCCCGGCGAGGCTCGTGTCGCCGGGATCCACCTCGAGGGCCCGTATCTCAATCCCGCCAAGGCGGGAGCGCAGGACCCCGCGTCGCTGCGCGCCGCCGATGGAGAGGAGCTCGAGGAGTGGCTCGGCGCGGCGGCGGGGCTGCCGGTGACGATGACGATCGCACCCGAGGTGCCCGGCGTCCTCGAGCTCATCGAGGCGTTCGCCGGCCGCCTCACCTTCTCCGTCGGCCACACCGAAGCGAGCGATGAGCTGACGTTCCGGGCGCTCGCCGCCGGAGCTCGCCGCTTCACGCACCTCTGGAATGCGATGCCGCCGCTGCACCACCGCCGGCCGGGGACCGTGGGCGTGGCCCTCGCCTCGCCCGACGCCACCCTCGAGCTCATCGCCGACGGCCTGCACGTCCACCCGCTCCTGCTCGCCGCCTGTGCGCACATGGCGCCGGCGCGCGTGGCGCTCGTCACCGACGCAATGCGTGCCGCGGGGATGCCCGACGGGCGCTACTCGCTGGCGCGGCTCGAGGTCGAGGTGCGCCGGGAGAACGGCCAGAGGAGTGTGCGCCTCGCGAGCGGCGCCCTCGCCGGCAGCCTGCTGACGATGGACGCCGCCGTGCGGACGATGGTCCGCGAGGCTGGCCTGTCGCTGGAGCACGCCCTGCCGCTCGCCAGCACCGTGCCGGCGCGTGCGCTGGGCCTCGACGGCAAGGGACGGATCGCCGCGGGTGCCGACGCGGACCTCGTCGAGCTCGACGACGACCTCGCCGCGGCCCGCGTGTGGATCGGCGGCGAGGAGCTTTCGCGGGCTTGAGCGGCGAGGCGGGCGCTCCGGGGCTCCCTACAGGAGAGTTCCGCGTAGCAGCACGGAGGCCACGCTGAAATAGATGACGAGCCCGGTGACGTCGACGAGCGTCGCCACGAAAGGTGCCGACGACGTCGCGGGGTCCGCGCCCAGCCGCTCGAGGAGGAGCGGGAACATCGACCCGACGAGCGTGCCCCAGAGCACGACGCCGAGCAGGGTGAGGCCGACGGTGAGCCCGATCATCATCCAGTGCGGCCCGTAGACGTTGGAGAAGGCCGACCAGACGGCGATGCGCAGGAAGCCGATGGTGCCGAGGATGGTGCCGAGGGCGAGGCCGGCGAGCACCTCGCGCCGCACGATCTGCCACCAGTCGCGTAGGGTCACCTCGCCGAGGGCGAGGGCGCGGATGACCAGCGTGGCGGCCTGCGACCCGGAGTTGCCGCCGCTGCTGATGATGAGCGGCACGAAGAGCGCGAGCACCACCGCCCGGGCGATCTCGGCCTCGAAGAAGGCCATCGCGGTGGCGGTGAGCATCTCTCCGAGGAAGAGGATGACGAGCCAGGAGGCGCGCTTGCGCACCAGCGTGGTGAGCCCCACCGCCAGGTAGGGATCCTCGAGGGCCTCCGTGCCGCCGAGCTTCTGGATGTCCTCGGTCGCCTCTTCCTCGGCGATGTCGAGCACGTCGTCGACGGTGACGATGCCGACGAGCACGCCGGCCGAGTCGACCACGGGCAGCGCGGTGCGGTCGTAGCGACGGAAGGCGGCGACCGCCGCTTCCTGGTCGTCGTTGGCCTTGAGGGCCACGAGCTCACGGTCCATGAGGTCGGCGACCCGCTTGTCGGCGTCGGCGAGGAGCACCTCGCGGATGCGCACGTCGTCGATGAGCTTGCCGTGCTCGTCGACGACGTAGAGGACGTTCATCGTCTCGGAGTCGTGACCGTAGCGGCGGACGTGAGCGAGGACCTGGTCCATCGTCCACCCTTCGCGCACGGCGACGTAGTCGGGCGTCATCAGTCGCCCGATCGAGTCCTCCGGGTAGCCGAGCAGCGAGCGGGCGATGGCGCGCTCGGTGGGGGAGAGCAAGTTGAGCAGCCGGGCGGTGACCTGCCCGGGGAGCTCCTCGAGGAACGCCGTGCGGTCGTCCGGGCGCATGTCGTCGAGCACCCGCGCCACCTGCTCGTCGCCGAGGCTCTTGAGCAGCTCCTCCTGCGCTTCGAAGGGGAGGTATTCGAAAGTCTCCGCGGCGAGCTCGCGGGGGAGCAGCCGGAAGAGCACCGCGCGGTCCTCGGGCGCGCAGTCGGCGAGCACCTCGGCCAGGTCGGGGACCGGGAGCTCGAGCAGAAACTCACGCAGCTCGTTGAAGTTGCGAGCCCGGATCAGCTCCGCGATGTCCGGGCGTATCAGGTTCCCGAGCATGGAGGTCTCCTGTGCTGAGCGCCACGACGCGCCGGCAGTCGCGATCGGTCGAGCGGTGGCCGGGCTGGGCGCCGGCCGGGGTCGCCGTGGCTCGATATCCTATGCCGTCGCCGACCAGGAATCCGGCATGGAGTGAAGCCCGGCCGCGCGATTGTCACGGAAATGGCGATCGCGGGTGCTCGGCTATCATGGGCCGCCCGCGCCGGCCCGTTCAGCGACCCAGCCATGCCGACATACGACGCCTCCGCCATCGAGGTCCTCACCGGCCTCGAACCGGTCCGCCGGCGCCCGGGGATGTACACCGCCACCGAGCGGCCGAACCACCTCGCGCAGGAGGCGATCGACAACGCCGTCGACGAGGCCATCGCCGGTCACGCGCGGTCGCTCGCCGTCACCCTGCACGACGACGGGTCGCTGTCGGTGACCGACGACGGGCGCGGCATGCCGGTCGACGTGCACAAGGAGCACAAGGTCACCGGCGTCGAGCTCATCCTCACCAGGCTGCACTCGGGGGCGAAGTTCTCGGACAAGTCGTACCGCTTCTCGGGCGGTCTTCACGGCGTCGGCATCTCCGTCGTCAACGCCCTGTCGAGCCGGTTCGAGGTGGAGGTCAAGCGCGACGGCAAGGTCTGGAAGATGGCCTTCGCCGACGGCGAGAAGCGGGGCAACCTGAAAGCGGTGGGCACCGTCGGCCAGCGGCAGACCGGCACCATGGTCCGCTTCTGGCCCGACCCCAAGTTCTTCGACTCGCCCAAGTTCTCGGTGCCGCGCCTCAAGCACGTGCTGCGCGCCAAGGCGGTGCTCTGCCCGGGTCTCGAGGTCTCGTTCAAGAGCGAGGAAGACCCCAAGGACGACCAGGACTGGTGCTACGAGGAGGGGCTCGCCGACTACCTGCTCGACGAGCTGGAAGGCGAGCCGCTCGTCCCCGAGGCGCCGTTCGTCGGCCACTTCAAGGGACCGGAGCAGGAGGTCGACTGGGCGGTGGCGTGGCTCTCCGACGAGGAACCGGCCGAGCCGGTCCAGGAGAGCTACGTCAACCTGATCCCGACCGTGCAGGGAGGGACCCACGTCGCCGGCCTGCGCGGCGGCTTCACCGAGGCGGTGCGCGAGTTCTGCGAGTTCCGCGACCTCCTGCCGCGGGGGTTGAAGCTCGCGCCGGACGACGTCTGGGAGCGTTGCACCTACGTGCTGTCGCTGCGCACGAAGGACGCGCAGTTCTCCGGCCAGACGAAGGAGCGGCTCTCCTCTCGTGACGCCGCGGCGTTCGTCTCCGGCGTCGGCAAGGACGCCTTCTCGCTCTGGCTCAACCAGCACACCGATCTTGCCGAGCGCATCGCCCGCCTCGCCATCGACAGCGCGATGCGCCGGCAGCGCCTGGCGAAGAAGGTGGAGCGCAAGAAGATCGCGGCGGGCCCGGCGCTCCCCGGCAAGCTCGCCGACTGCACCCACGACAACCTCGAGGAGACCGAGCTCTTCCTCGTCGAGGGCGACTCCGCCGGCGGCTCGGCGAAGCAGGCGCGGAGCAAGGAGACGCAGGCGATCCTCCCCCTGCGGGGCAAGATCCTCAACTCCTGGGAGGTGGCGCCGGACGAGGTGCTCGGCAGCAAGGAGGTCCACGATATCGCGGTGGCGCTGGGCGTCGACCCGGCCTCCGCGGACCTCTCCGGCCTCCGCTACGGCAAGGTCTGCATCCTCGCCGACGCCGACTCCGACGGCGCGCACATCGCGACGCTGCTCTGCGCGCTCTTCGTGCGCCACTTTCGGCCGCTCGTCGAGGCCGGCCGCGTGCACGTGGCGATGCCCCCGCTCTACCGCATCGACGTCGGCAAGCAGGTCTTCTATGCGCTCGACGAGAGCGAGAAGAAGGGCGTGCTCGAGCGCATCGCGGCGGAGAAGCTCAAGGGCAAGGTGAACATCCAGCGCTTCAAGGGGCTCGGCGAGATGAACCCGCTGCAGCTCCGGGAGACGGTGATGGCGCCCGAGACGCGCCGCCTCGTCCGGCTCGACTTGAAGCCCGGCGACGGCGCCGACGAGATGATCGACATGCTCCTGGCCAAGGGCCGCGCCGCCGACCGGCGTGTTTGGCTGGAGGAGAAGGGAAACCAGGCGGAGGTGTTGTCTTGAGCCATCCGGATGAACGAAAGCCAGTCCAGGTGAAGGAGACGGGAGACCCCAGCGCGGCGTTGCAGGTCGAGGACCTCGTCGAGGGCAGCGGTGCGGCGGCGAAGCGCGGCGAGCAGGCGGAGGTGCTCTACACCCTCTGGCTGTTCGACCCGCGTGAGGCCGAGCACAAGGGACGGAAGGTGGACAGCACCGACCAGCACGGCGGCGTCCCCTTCAGCTTCCGGCTCGGCGCCGGCCAGGTGATCAAGGGGTGGGACATCGGCGTCGAGGGGATGCGCATCGGCGGCAAGCGCCGCCTGGTGATCCCGCCTGCCCTCGGCTACGGCGCGCACGGCGCCGGCGGCGTGATCCCTCCCGGCGCCACGCTCCTGTTCGAGATCGAGCTGCTCGGCACGCACCCCTGAGGGTCGTCCGCGCCAGCCAGCGCCGGGCGACCGCACGCGAGCCGACGACGATGGCGGATCCAGAGGAGTCCGGCCGGTACTGGGACGTGGCGAACGTCCAGCCGCGGGAGGACGTCCGCTACTGGCTTGCCGTGCTGGAGATCCGTCGCGGCGTCAACGCCCTCCTGACGGGGGACCCTGACAAGCTCTTCATCCAGCAGTTCCTCGAGCGCTTCCGCGATCGCTGGCCGCTGCGAAAGGCGCTGTCGGTAGGGTGCGGCGCCGGAGAGCTCGAGCGGGGCGCTCTCGGGCTCGGCGCCTTCGAACGGGCCGAGGGGATCGACGTCAGCGAAGGGTCGCTGGAGCTGGCGAGGAAGCTGGCGGACGAGGCGTCGGTGGGAGACCGCGTGCACTACGAGAAGGCCGCGGCGCTATCCGGAATGCGGCGCCGCCTCGAGGCCGGCGAACGCTACGACGTCCTCTTCTTCCACGGCATCCTCCACCACGTCGAGGACCTCGAGGGCGTCCTGGAGTGCGCCGGCGAGCTCGTGCGGGGCGGCGACCCGGGCCTCGTGTACGTCGACGAATACGTCGGCCCGTCGAGGAACGAGTGGAGCGAGGAACACCTCGGCTTTGCCGCCGGCCTCTTCTCGCGCGTCCCGCACGAGCATCGTCGCACGCCCCACGTCTGGCCGCCGATCGCCATGGACGACCCGACGGAGATGATCCGCTCCGCGGAGATTCCCCGGCTCGTTCGGCAACACCTGGACGTGGTCGAGGAGCATCCCTACTACGGCGACGTCCTCGCGCCGCTCGTCTGCGCCATCCGCGGCAGCGCCCTCGAGGTGCCCGAGGTGCGCGCGGTCTGGCGCGAGGCGGTGGAGCTCGAACGCCACCTGGCGTCGCGCGGGCTGCTCGAGTCGCTCTACCGGATCTTCGTCGCCCGACCGCCGGTGCGGACGACGAGCGCGGCTACCCGAACTCCTTGACCGGCGGCGCCTGGTCGGGCCCCACCCGGCCGGCGACGATCTCCGCCTTGAAGTAGTTCTCGCCGCGCACCGGGGCGCCCGCGAGGCGGCGCAGCATGGCGATCTGGCCGATGTGGGTGAAGGCGTCGGCGATCGGCCCCTGGAAGAGCCGCTCGGCGGTGGCGTCCAGCACCTCCTTGCCGGCGAGGGCGGCGTCGAAGCGGGCAAGGGCGGCGAAGAAGCGCTCGCACTCGGCCGGCCAGGAGCGGGCGGCCGAGTCTTCCCAGAAGTGCCGCCCCTCGACGAGCGCCGCGGCCCAGTCGAAGAGGTCGCCGACGTGGGCGAGGATCTCGCCCGCGGAGCGTGAGCCCGGTGCCGCGCGGAACTTCGCGAAGCCGGGAGGGGTGTCGCGAATCGCCTTGCCGCCGCGGTAGGCAAGGGTGGCGAGGCAGTGGCGGAGGAGCTGGCGCCGGATCTGGTCATCGCTCAAGGGAGTCACCTCGGGTCGTTGCCGGCGGCGATTATCCGTCAGCTTGCCGGCGCAGGACCTGGGTTCGGGTGCCCGGGTCCTGAGGCCCTTTGCTACCATCCGCCCCCCATGGCCCGAGAGACCCAGCGGCGCCGCAAGCGCGCGGCCACGCCGCCACCCCCTCCCGCCGACGTCGAGCGCGTCCCGCTCGCGACGTTCACGGAGAAGGCGTACCTCGACTATTCGATGTACGTGGTGCTCGACCGTGCGCTGCCGGCGCTCGCCGACGGGCTCAAGCCGGTGCAGCGGCGGATCGTCTACGCCATGTCGGAGCTCGGGCTCTCCGCCGCCGCCAAATACAAGAAGTCGGCGCGCACGGTGGGCGACGTGCTCGGCAAGTTCCACCCGCACGGCGACTCGGCTTGCTACGAGGCGATGGTGCTGATGGCACAGCCGTTCAGTTTTCGCTATCCCCTCGTCGACGGCCAGGGAAACTGGGGGAGCCAGGACGACCCGCGGTCGTTCGCCGCCATGCGCTATACCGAGGCGCGCCTGACGTCGTTCGCGCAGACCCTCCTCGCCGAGCTCGGCCAGGGCACCGTCGACTGGGTGCCCAACTTCGACGGCACGCTGGAGGAGCCGGAGGTGCTGCCCTCGCGCCTGCCGCACGTGCTCCTCAACGGCGCCTCGGGCATCGCCGTCGGCCTCGCCACCGACATCCCGCCGCACAACGTGCGCGAGATCGTCGCGGCGGCAATCGCCCTGCTCGAGGATCCCGAGACGACCTCGAAGCAGCTCGCGAAGCTCGTGCCGGGCCCCGATTTCCCCACCGAGGCCGAGATCATCAGCACGCCGGCGGAGCTGCGGGCGCTGCACGACACCGGCGTCGGCTCGGTCCGCATGCGCGCCGCCTGGGAGAGCGAGGAGCAGCAGGTGGTGATCACCGCGCTGCCCTACCAGGTGTCGGGCTCGAAGGTGCTCACCCAGATCGCGCAGCAGATGCAGGCCAAGAAGCTGCCGTGGGTCGACGACCTGCGCGACGAGTCCGACCACGAGAGCCCCACGCGGCTCGTCATCTCGCTGCGCAGCAGCCGCGTCGACGTCGAGTCGGTGATGGCGCACCTCTTCGCCACCACCGACCTCGAGCGCTCCTACCGCGTCAACATGAACGCCATCGGCCTCGACGGGCGCCCGCGCCTCTACACCCTGCGCACCATGCTCGTCGAGTGGCTGGAGTTCCGCACCGAGACCGTGCGCCGGCGGCTGCAGCACCGCTACGAGCGGGTGCTCGCGCGGCTCCACGTCCTCGAGGGCTTCCTCGTCGCCTTCCTCAACATCGACGAGGTGATCGCCATCATCCGTCGCGAGGAGGACCCCGGTCCCGTGCTCATGGCGCGTTTCGCCCTCACCGAGCAGCAGGCCGAGGCGATCCTGGAGCTCAAGCTGCGCCACCTGTCGCGGCTCGAGGAGATGAAGATCCGCGGCGAGCAGGACGAGCTGATGCAGGAGCGCGACCGGCTCGAGGCGATCCTCAAGTCGAAGAAGCGGCTGGCGCGGCAGGTGCGCGACGAGCTCGAGGCCGACGCCGAGGCGCACGGCGATGCCCGCCGCTCGCCGATCCGCCAGCGCACCGCGGCGAAGCCGTTCACCGAGGCCGAGCTCGTGCCCTCGGAGCCGGTGACGGTCGTGATCTCGGAGCGGGGGTGGGTGCGCGCGGCGAAGGGGCACGACCTCGATCCCGGGGAGCTCGCCTACCGCGCCGGCGACGCCTACCTGCATGCGGCGCGCGGGCGCAGCAACCAGCCGGCGGTCTTCCTCGACTCGACCGGACGCGCGTATGCGCTGCCCAGCCACAACCTGCCATCGGCGCGCAGCCAGGGCGAGCCGCTCACCAGCACCGTCAGCCCGCCCCCGGGCGCCTCGTTCGTCGGCGTCGTGCTCGCCGCCGACGAGGACCTCGTGCTCCTCTCGAGCGACGCGGGCTACGGCTTCCTCGCGCCGTTCGGCGAGCTGCAGACGCGGCACAGCGCCGGCAAGGCAGTGCTCTCGCTCTCACCGGGCGCGAAGCCTCTGCAGCCTCTCCGCGTCGGCGCCGTGACGGACCAGCTCGTGGCCGTGGCCACCTCGTCGGGAAACCTCCTCGTCTTTCCGCTCGCCGAGCTCCCGCAGATGCCACGCGGCAAGGGGGTGAAGCTGCTCAACATCCCCGCCAAGCGGCAGGCGGAGGAGAAGCTGGTGGCGCCGGTGGTGATCCCGCCGGGCGGCGTGCTCCGCGTGCTGTCGGGGAAGCGCCACTACCAGATCAAGAAGGCCGACCTCGAGCTCTTCCACGGCGCGCGCGCCCAGCGCGGCGGCCGCCTGCCGCGCGGGTTCCAGAACGTGACCGCCCTCGAGGTCGTGGGCGATCGCGCCGACGGCGACCCCGACGTCAACTGATCGCGCGCGATCGCGATCGCTGGCAGTCGACTTGCACCCGCTCCACCGGGTCCGTGAGAGGTCCGACTCGACAGGGAGGCAAGACGATGCCGCAGACCCAGAAGGAAGGCAGCACCCCCCGCCGCCGCAACCGCAACAAGCCCGAGGACATCGACCGCAAGCCGATGCCGCCCTTCCCGGAGCAGCATCAGGAGAAGCCGGGCATCGAGGCCGAGCTCGAGCCACGGCCGCAATACGAGGCGCCGCAATACAAGGCGGCCGGCAAGCTCCAGGGCAAGGTAGCGCTCGTCACCGGCGGCGACTCCGGCATCGGCCGTGCCGTCGCCGTACTCTTCGCGCGCGAAGGCGCCGACGTCGCGTTCACCTACCTCGCCGAGGAGCAGCGGGACGCCGACGAGACCGAGGCAGCCGTCGAGGCGCACGGCGGCCAGGCCCTCGCCCTCATCGGCGACCTGACCGACGCCGACTTCTGCCGCCACGCCGTGACCGAGACCGTCGAGTCCCTCGGGCGGCTCGACATCCTGGTCAACAATGCCGCCTTCCAGCAGCACGTCGCCAAGCCCGAGGAGCTCACGGACGAGCAGTGGCGCCACACCTTCGACACCAACATCTTCGCCTACTTCCGCATGGTCAAGGCAGCGCTGCCACACCTCGGCCGCGGCTCCGCGATCATCAACACCGGCTCCATCACCGGCCTCGAAGGCAGCGCCGAGCTCCTCGACTACTCGGCGACGAAAGGCGCCATCCACGCCTTCACCAAGTCCCTCGCCCAGAACGTCCTCGACCGCGGCATCCGCGTCAACTGCGTCGCCCCCGGCCCGGTCTGGACCCCGCTCAACCCCTCCGACCAGGACGCCGAGAAAGTCGCCGAGTTCGGCGCCGACACCCCGATGAAGCGCCCAGCCCAGCCCGAAGAAATCGCCCCCGCTTACGTCTACTTCGCCTCCCAGGCAGACTCGGGCTATGTCACCGGAGAAGTCCTGACACTGCTCGGCGGAGAAACCACCGCCGCCTAGAACCGCTCTGGACCCTTCGCTCTCTCTCCCCTCGCGGCCTCAGTCCGGGTAGGCATGGGGCCGCGCCGGACGGAGGGCTCCCGCCGCGCGGAAGGGCCGTCTGCGGCCCTGAGCACGGTGGGATACCGGCCGTCCCGCGGGGCCCCGTGCCGTACCACGCGCATCCGCAGTCGATCCGCTCCGTTCCCTTCTCTCGGTCTCCCCAAGCCCGCGTTAGGATCCCGCCATGCGTATTGCCCTCGCCTCCGACCACGCAGGCTTCCGCTACAAAGAGCAGCTCCGCGAGCAGCTCGCCGCCTGGGGGCACGAGCCGGTGGACTTCGGCACCGACTCCGAGGAGCCGGTCGACTACCCGCTGGTGATCCGTCCCGCGGCGGTCGCCGTCGCGGCAGGGGAGTGCGAGCGCGCCATCGTGCTCGGCGGCTCGGGCAATGGCGAGGCGATGGCAGCAAACCGCGTCCCCGGCGTCCGCTGCGCGCTCTGCTGGAGCCGCGAGAGCGCCGAGCTGGCGCGGCGCCACAACGACGCCAACGTCATCTCGATCGGCCAGCGGCTCCTGTCGTGGGAGATGGTGCTCGACGTCGTCGACGCCTGGCTGACCACACCCTTCGACGGCGGACGCCACGCCCGTCGCGTCGCCCTGCTCGGCTAGCCGCGCTGCGGTCGAGCGCGGTCCCGAAGGCGCTAGACCTTGCTCAGTTTCCGCATCAGCGTCGCGACAGCGGCGGCGGCACCGGCCATCAGGACGAGCGCGAAGGGCACCCCCCACCAGGAGCCAAAGGGCGGCCAGGTGTGCTCGAAGTTCATGCCGTAGAAGCCGGTGACGACCGCCAGCACACCGACCACGACCGTCACCACCGTGAGGCGGTTGACCACCCGGTTGAGGCGGTTGGAAGTCGCCGACATGTAGAGGTCGATGCCGCTCGACAGCAGGTCGCGGAAGGTGTCGGTCATGTCCGTGATGCGCAGCAGGTGGTCCTGGACGTCGCGCAGGTAATACGAGAGCTGCTCGGTCTTGAGGTAGGGCAGGTCGCGGCGGTTGATGAGGGTCATCGCGTCCCGCTGCGGCGCCACCACCTTGCGCACCTGCACGAGCTGCCGCTTGAGCCGGAAGAGGCGGTTCAGCGTGTCGCTGTCGGGCCGCTCCAGCACCAGGTCCTCGAGCTCGTCGATCTCGTCGCCGAGGTCGTCGAGCATGGGGAAATAGCCGTCGACGACGGTGTCGAGGAGGGCGTAGAGCACGTGCGCCGGCGTGACCTCGGCGCCGAACATGCGGGCGAGCCGCGCCTCCGCCTCGGCCAGGATCGGCTCCGGATCGGGGTGGACTGTGACGATCAGGTTCTCCGCCACGAAGACGTCGAGCTCACGGAAGTGGCACTCGGCCTCGCGGAGGTCGCCGGGGTTGAGGATCAGGAAGAGGTGATTGGGGTACTCCTCGACCTTCGGGCGCTGGTGCTGGTTGCGGGTGTCCTCGATCGCCAGCGGGTGGAAGTTGAGGACGTCGCGCATCATCGCGGCCTCGCCGTCGTCCGGGCCGGTGATGTCGATCCAGGTGAGCTTGCCGGTGGCGAGAGCCTTCGGCAGCTCCGCCGGCTCCACGACCTTGGCCCCCCCCTTCGACCAGCTCAGCACACGCAACACGGCGCTCATTATCGCGTGACAAGGCCGTTGCTATCCTCCCGGCGATGTCGAGCCCCGCCGCGGCGACCCGCCGCCCCTCCGGATCCGGAGGCGTCGATCCCGTCGTGGCGCTCGTCTTCGTGGTCGGCCTCGCCCTGTCGCTGCTGCTCGCCCTGCGCAGCCAGGTGGGCGGCGACCAGCTCAACCTCCTCGCGCGCGGGTGGCTGCTCGTCGCGCATGGCGAGTGGGTGCCGTTCGGCAACCCGAGCAGCAGCGGTGGCGCGGTGCCCGGCGGGCTCACGGCGCTGCTCGTGGCGGCGCCGCTGCTCGTCTGGCGTCACCACCGCGCCGCCGTGCTGGCGCTTCTCGCCACGCACGTCGTCGCCTTCGTGCTGCTCGACCGCTGCGTGCGCGAGGGGCTGCCCGCGCGCGAGCGGCGGCTCTTCGCCGTCGTCTACTGGCTCAACCCGTGGCGGGTCCTGCTGTCGGGGTTCCTCTGGAACCCGGGCTACCTCCTGCTGCTCGGCGCCGTTCACCTCTGGTCCTCGTGGCGGCAACGCGAGCGCGCATCGTTCGGCGCCTCGCTCGCCCTGGCTCTGGCGATCGGGCTCGGCTTCCAGATCCACCCCTCGGTGGTGCTCCTCGCGGCGGCCACGGCGCTGCTCGTGCTGACCGGCCACACGCACCTTCGGTGGAGCGGCGTCGCCGTCGGCGCGGCGCTCTCCGGCGTCACGCTCGTGCCCTGGGCGCTCGCGGTGGCACGGGAGCCGGCGCAGCTACCGGTCTCGGAGGGCTTTCCGTTCCGCGGCCTGGTGCTCGTCTTCCCGCTCCTGCGCGGCGTCCTCTATTGGCTGCGCCACGCCTCGCTGGCCGTCGCCGGGCCCGAGGCGCGGTTCGACTTCGCCCCCGAGCTCGGTGCCGCGTTTGCCCGTCCGGTGAAGCTGGTCGCCGACGGGCTCGTCAAGGGCGTGGGCAACATCGCCCTCGCGCTGCCGCTCTTCGCCAACCTGCGGCTCTGGCGCGGCCTGCTCCGCCGGGGTCTCGCCGAGCTCCTCGGGGTGCGCCCCGGTCGCCGTGCCTGGGTGGCGGGCTACGCGCGCATCGCGTTCGCGGCCGCCATCCTCACGTACGCCGCCGCGCCGACGACGGTCATGTGGTGGCAAGGGGCGTCGCTGCTGCATGCCGCCGTGCTGCCGCTGGCGCTCTGGGGTGGAGCGATGGCGCGACGGCGGCGTCGGCTCACGCATCGGGTCGTCGTCGCCTGGGGGAGCGTGGCGGTGCTCGTCGCCGTCCTCATGGCATTCGGCGGGCGTCGCTTCCGTTGCGGCGGCTGGGACAACATCGTGATCCCGCTGCGCGAGGACCATGCGATGCTGCACGACCTCGCCATCGACGAGAGCTGCCACATCGCCATCCGCCCCGACGGCTGGTGGCCTGACGTGCTGCCGTCCGCAGGCGCTCAGCCGCCGCGCTGACCCGAGCCCTTGGGCGGCGCGGGACGCCTCCGGACGGGATCCCCGGGGATGGGACGCTCGTCGACGGCGCGCAGCACACCTTCGGGCAGCATGGCGAGGAGGCGACCGCTCGCCTCGAGGCGCCCGGGAGGCTCCGGCGGGATCGTGCCGACCGCCGGGCGCGCCGCAAGCTCGCCGGGTAGCGGCTCGAGCGGCGACGGCGGGGGCGGCTCCTGGGCCGAGAAGCGGAAGGTCCCGACGAGCGTTTCCGCGTCGCGCCGCAGCGTCAGCGAGCCCGACACGGCGCTGTTGAAGCCCTTGAGGCTGCCCACGGCTTCACCGCGCGTGGTGACGAAGGCGTAAACCCGCGACGGTACGAGCGTCCGTTCCGGCGAATGCACCGTGTACGTGCCCGGTCGCGCCGGCACGTTGAGGAACACCAGCACCGCGTCCGGCTGCGAGCTTCCTCCCTCGCGGTGGCGCAGCTCGATGCGCAGCCGTCGATCGCGCCCCAGGGTCGTCTCGGGCGACGACACCACCACGACGTCGGCGTCAGGGTCGTCGACGTTCACGTCGCCCGCGAGGACGAGCGTGTTGTCCGAAGGAGGGGACACCTGCGTCGGTGTCGCAGGTGGTGGAGCAGCGGCTCTGGGCGTTGGCGGCGGAGCCGCCCCGGCGAAACGGTCGACGACCGCCGACTCGTTGCCGCAAGCAACGGTGAACAGGGCGGTTGCGAGGAAGAGCAGGGTCTTGTACACGGTGTTGGTGGGCTCCTGCTCCCGTGTTGAGCAACCGACGTGCCATTCCGGGACCGCGATTTGGGTTTGCCTCTCCCATGGCCGATAATCCCCGGCTGCCGGTAGGAAACGTCATCCACATGGGAAAGCTCGTCCTCGTCGTCGACGATCAGCCGTCGATCCTCAGCACGCTCTCGGCGATCCTCGCCGACGAGGGGTACCGCACCGTGGTCACGGAGAGCGGCGCGGAAGCGTTGCGCCTCTACGAGGAGGCGAAGCCGGACGTCGTCTTCCTCGACATCTGGCTCGCCGACATGGACGGGCTGGAGACGCTGCAGGCGCTGCGCGAGCGTGACCCTTCCGCGGCCGTGATCATGATCTCCGGACACGGCACCGCGGCCACCGCCGTGCAGGCGCTCAAGATGGGGGCGGCCGACTTCATCGAGAAGCCGCTCTCCTATGGTCAGGTCGTGGCTGCGGTAGCCGGCGCGCTGGCGCGCAAGGACGCCGGCGGCGCGCCGCTGCCGGCCCTCGCCGAGGACCGCGCCGCACCGCCCGACCTCGCCCCGCCGCCGCCGCTGCGCCTGCTGCGCACCGCCGATCTGCCTCAGAGGACCCTCAAGTCGAGCACCGTGCTCTACGGCCTCGGCCTGCACTCCGGAACCCGTACCGGCATGGCGCTGCAGCCGCTGCCGCCCGACAGCGGTCTGCACATCGTCACGCTGCCCACGCGCACGCACGTGCCGGTGCACGTCGACGCCGTCGGCGACACCGACTACGCGACCACGCTCGCCGTCGACGGCCAGGCCATCCGCACCGTCGAGCACCTGCTGTCGGCGCTCCACGCCCGCGGCGTCACCAACCTGCTGATCAAGGTGCACGGCGAGATCCCGGTGCTCGACGGCTCGGCGCTCGAGTTCTGCCAGGCGCTCGACCACGTCGGCGTCGTCGACCAGGAGGCTCCCCGTCGCGAGCTGGTGATCGACCGCCGATACGAGGTGAGCGGCGGCAACGGCAAGCTCCTCGCCATCGAGCCGTGGGACGGCTTCGCCGTCAGCTACCTGCTGCGCTATCCGCCGCCGATCGGCGAGCAGCGCTACGAGTTCACCCTCGAGAGCTTCGAACACTACGAGCGCGAGATCGCTCCTGCGCGCACCTTCGGGTTCATGAAGGACCTGAAGATGATGAGCGAGCTCGGGCTCGGCACGGGCGGTCGCCTCGACAACTGCATCCTCGTCGGCGACGAGGGGGTGGTCAACACGACCCTCCGCTTCCCCGACGAGTTCGTGCGCCACAAGATCCTCGACATCATCGGCGACCTCTACCTGCTCGGTTACCCGATCCGTGGCAAGGTCACGGCGCGGCTCACCGGCCACCGCGACAACATCGCCCTGCTGCGCGCGATCCAGGCCGAGAACCGCGTCGAGGCCTCCGTTCCCGACGTGGAGTGACCGCGAAGCCGGTGCCGCGCCGCGCCAGGGCGCGAGGGGTCGCCGCGAAGCCGTGAGCTCCCAACTCGTCGCAAGCTCGCGCTCCTTCGCCTGGTGGCTGGTCGCAGTCGTCGCCGGGGGCCCCGCTCTCCTGCCGGCAGCACCGTCACGGGCAAGCGAGCGCGCAGCGGTCGAGCGTACGGTCGTCGAGGGAGCGGCACGACTCACCCTGTCGATCGATCGCGCCGAGTTCCTGCTCGGCGAGAACGTGCTCGTGCACTATTGCCTGACGAACATCGGCGTGGAGCCGCTGGAGATCGAGGTCGGGAGCGATTACCGGTTCGTCGATCGTCACATGCGCTTCCGGATCACGGTCGAGGCTGAAGACGGGACGCCGCTCCCCGCGCCCGAGCCTGCTACCGGTTCGGGAGGTGGCCTGGGCTGGAGCCCGCACCTGGCGCGAGGTGAGTCCTACTGCCAGTCGCTGCCGCTCGTTCGCTACGTTCGCATCGACGGTCCCGGGACCTACACCGTGCGGGTGATCCACGACCTCGGCTGGTCGGATGGAATCGGTCGCAAGGCGCCCACCGGCGAGTTGACGGTGCTCTTTCGCATGCCCGATCCGGCGACCGCGGCGCGCCTCGTGGACGAGATGCTGGCGTTGCCCGCGGAGTCAAAGACCTCTCCTCCGCAACGCGACACGCCCTGGGGCGACCCGAGGGCGCTGCGATATCCCGTCTACGCCGAGCCGCTTCTCGCGGTCGCGGAACGAGGGGAGCCCCGCGCGGCGATCGCCCTGGGGGAGGTGCCCTCGACAGCCGCGACGGCGGCGCTGCTCAAGCTGGCGGTCGGCGCCGATCGGGACGTTGCGCGCGCCGCGGTGTCGGCCCTGACCTGGCGCCTGCCGGACCCGGTGCTCGCGGGCGGCTTGCCGAGCCGGAACGTGTTCGCGAGCCCTGAGTCCACGCGCCGCGGGTACCTCATCAAGAGCGGATGGCGGGAGGAATACGTCTGGGCGACGCGCGAGCTGGCGCGCAGGCTCCTCGCCGCTCCCGCGGTCGAAGACGTCGCCGCAGGCGCGTTCATACTCCAGTGCGTCGGAGAGCCCGCGGACCTACCGCCGTTGACCGACGCCCTCACGGTGGCCGTCGAGCGCGCACAACACGAGGCGCCGGAGAAGGGGATCTATCCCCGGCCGCACGGCGCCGCGCAGGAGCTGGTGCGCGCGGCCGAGATGCTCCTCGCGCGCGGCGCGCTCCCGCCGCCAGCGCCGCGGTCGCCGGGTGGCTGGGCGGTCTACTTCGTCCAGGCGCGGCGAGACCCTGCATTCCTTGCCTCGGTCACGCCCGCGACCTGGGAGGCGGTCCTCCGTGGACCGTCGAGCTACCTCCGACAGCTCGCGCTGGAGAGCGTGGCCGCCGCGCCTCCCGCGGTGGTGCGCGCCCTCCTGCCGGCCCTCATGGAAGACCCCGACCTCGACATTCGCATCGAGTCCTGTCGAGTCGCCGGGAGGTCTCACGATCCCGAGCTCGTGCCCCTGCTCGTCGCCATCCTGCGCTCCGCCTCCGACTTCAGGCTGCTGAGCACCGCGTTCAACGCCGCGCACGAGCTGGGCGCCTACTACGAGGCGCTCCAGGTGGCCGCCGAGCGCCTTCCGGAGAAGGATCAGTTCGGCGACATGATCGGCTATCTCGCCGGCATCGTGGATGGCTCCAAGGGTTTCGGCGCCGACTACCAACAGGCTGCGCCGGTGCTCGTCGCGACGAGCGGCCACTGGCAGCGTTTCCTGCGCGAACACCGCGCGGACATCGCGAGGGGCGAGCGGTTCGCGATCGGCGATCCCCGACTCACCCCGGAGCTGTTTCCGCCAGGTTTCCACTTCTGGACCGCCGACGGGAAGCAGTGGCCCTGAGCGGGCAGCGGTCCTCGTGGCCGGGCTCGGCGTCTCAGGGCGCGGTCTCGAAGTGCCCGAGAGCGAGAAGAGGACTGCGCTGACCGCGAGCCACCAGGCTGCTACCGGCGCCCGCCTGCTTTCGCCCCGTTGCCGGCCGGCGTCACACGCACCACGTTCCCTGCCGAATACGCCGCGAACTCGGGCGCGTACATCGACTGCAGCTCGGCGGGCGCCACCCTGAACGTGCCGGCGAGGTTCACGCGCAGGCGGTGCTTGAAGGTGTATTCGCCGGCGGGTAGCCACTCGAAGAAGTAGTTGGCGCCGCTGTCGCGGATCTCCTCGTAGACGGGGAGGATCTCCCACTTGTACCCCGAGCGCAGGCTCTCGGGCTCGCAGCCTGCGGGCCGCGGGTCGCGCAGGTGGACGTATTCGGCGGCTGCGCGGCTGCGGATCGAGAGGTGCACCTCGAGCTGGTCGCCTGGGTGCAGCTGCGTTCCCTCCGCGAGCGGCACCAGCTTCCACTTGCCGCCCTCCTGCACCCGACGGAAGTAGGCGCGCGTCACGCCGAAGAGGTCGCCGCGCGCCTCGGTGGGCAGCTTCTCGGTGGAGAAGTGCCAGGTCGCCGAGGCGAAGAGGAAGCCCTTGGTCTCCTTCTCGACGACCACCTCCGACATCGTGGCGGGGTCGACCTCGGGACCGGGCACCAGGAGCTGGTTGCTGCGCGCGGCGGCCGCCGGGCCGGGAGCCGTCCGCGGCTGGCTCGGCGGCGGCGTACCGACGTCCTCGACGACCGGTCCGACGCGATCGGGGAGGAAGCGGAAGAGGCGCTGCCGGTCGCCGACCCGCACGCGCGCCGACTCCTCGATGCCGAGCGAGCCCTCCTTCTCCATGTAGCCGACGAGCGCATAGATGACCTCGGCGGTGCCGCGCGTCGACGACCAGTGGTTGAGCTTCTTGTTGAGCAGCAGCCACTGCACGAGACCGTGGCGCCGCGCGTCGCTGGGGCCGAGCTCGGCGAGCACCCGGAGCGCGAAGGCGTGGGTCTCGATGGTGTCGTTGTACCAGAGCCAGGCGCGGTCCTCGGGCGCCCAGAACGTCCCCTCGTCCTGGGTCGTCTTGGAAGAGTCCATGACGCTGTCGAAGACGAGCCTGGCGTCGGCCGCGCGCTTGGCACGGTGGAGAGTCAGCGCCAGCATCCCCTTGAGCAGCGGCGAGTGTTTCTTCCAGTGCTTGAAGGAGAAGTCGAGCATCTCGCGGCGCTCCTGGGGCGTGAAGACGCCGCCCGTCCAGTCGCCGCCGCCGCGGTCCTCGTAATTCGAGAGCACGTAGCCGAGGAACGTGACCGTCTCCCAGCAGCAGTCGTCCTTGCGCATGTCGCGCACCATCTCGTCGAGGTAGTGGCGGTGCATGTAGCTCCACGCCTTGACCACCATCGGACGGGGAACCTCGATGCCCGCCTCGCGTGCCCGCGAGAGGCCGGCGAGCATGTAGAGCGTCATGTAGGGCGAAGGCGGCCCGCCGGCCCACCAGGGGAAGGCGCCGAGGGACGTCTGCGCCTTCTCGAGCTTGGCCAGGGCGGAGTCGCGCTGAGCGCGCGCCACCGCAGGGTCGAGGACCTTGATCAAGGGCAGGCCGCCCGAGTCGCCGCCGCGGGCGGTGACGAGCCAAGGGGTCTCCTCGAGCGCCATCCGCCGGTTGGGGTCGTCGAGCGCCCACGGCGCATCCCGCGTCTCACGGTCCGAGGCGAGCTCCTTGCCGAGCTTTGCCAGCGCCGGGTGGTCGGCGAACACCTTGCTGACGATGCCGGTCGAGAGGAAGCGGTTGAGCGTCTGCTCGGTGCACTCGTACGGGTACTGCACGAGGTAGGGGAGCGCCGCCAGCACCGTGTTGAAGAGCTGAGCGTCGACCGTGACGACGAGCTGGTCGTGGAGCAGCGTCGGGTCGTCGCCGGCGGCCATGTCGGCGAAGCGCATGACCCGGCGGTCCTTGTCGTGGAGTGTGACGAAGCGCGACTGCACGAGGTGCATGCGGCCGGGCAGCACCGGGATGGGACGCAGCTCGCCGTCGCTCCAGTCGCCCGCCTGGGCGGTGACCTTGAAGGCGACCGTGCCGATGCGGGCCGGCGCTTTGACCGGGAAGGAGAGCGTGACGCCCCCGCCGGGATTCACCTTGAAGGGCACCGACGCGCGAGCGGCGGGCAGCCCGAAGGCGGCGGCCAGGCTCTCGCCGGTGTCGGGGTCGAGGATCTCGAAGCGGAGGTGGCCGGCGAGCGGCTTCTCGCCGGCGTCATTGACCACCACTTGCAGCGTCGCCTCGTCCCCCTCGCGCAGGAAGCGGGGCAGGTACGGCCGCACCATCAGCTCCTTGACGGTGCGCACCTGTTGCTTCGTCGAGCCCGAGCGCAGGTCCTGCGTCAGGGCGTGGACCCAGAGGTTCCACTCGGTCACCGAGTCGGGCACGGTGACCTCGAAAGTCGCCGAGCCGTCCGGCCCGGTGAGCAGGTGCGGATACCAAAACGCGGTCTCCGCGAACTGGCTGCGGAGCTCGGTCTGGGGCGCCGGCGCGTCGGCGTCCGCTCTTCCATTCTTCGCGAGCATCTTCGCGCCCGTGGAGACCCGCGCGTCGAGCTCCATCGGGGCGGCGGACGGCGGCGGAACGGACTGCGGCGTGGCCGCCACCGTCACCGCCTCGGCGACCGCACCGCCGGCGACGCCGTCGAACGCCATCATCTCCCTCCGCATCCCCGGCCCGCCGATGCCGTAGGCGTCGAAGAAGCGGAGCTGGTTGGGCGTGAGGCCGGGCGCGTCGGGGAGGTTGCTGAGGCTCGACTCGGACCACATCTCGCCGCCGCCGTGGAGGCTCGTCGTGTATCCGGGACTGCCAGGAGGCCCTGGGAAGAGCGCCAGCGGATCGGGCGGCTGGTGGGGCGCGAAGAGGTCGAGGCTGCGGTCGTACATGTACGCCAGGAGCTCGGCGGCGCCCTGTGCCACCGCGGCGTCGTCGTTCCCCTTGACGGTCACGCGCCAGGTCTCGCGGCTCTTCGGGCGCAGGCGGTCGCGGAAGGTGGCGAACTCCACCTTGAGCTTCTTCTCGTCCCACGGCACCAGGACCTGGTCCTGCTGCTGCATGAGCTGGTGGTCGCGCAGGGCGGTCAGCGACAGCGTGAAGCCGCCGTGCTCGTCTTCACCCGCCGGGATGGTGAGCACCTGGGCACCCCGCGTCGACTCGACGACGCGGCGCTCGATGGGCTTGCCGCGGCGGTGGATCTCGACCACCATGCGCTGCGCCGGCAGCCCCGAGTGGACGAGCACGCGCACCGTGCCGCCGAGCGGCACCGAGGGGCGCTCGACGCGCATCAGCGCCGGTAGAGCCAGCGGCGTCGCTCCCGGCTCGACGACCAGCAGCTCACGAGCGGTCTCGAAGGTGGCGCCAAACGCATCTTTGGTCGTGTAGCGCAGCCGGTAGGCGCCCGGCGGCACGCTCGGCAGCGTCACCTCGGCGAGCCCCCTGTCGCCGTGCCGCACGGTGCCGTGGCCGACCTCGTCGCCGTCGGCCCACTCGTGGAGCACGGCCTCGGGGTTGTAGTTGTGCTCCCAGCGCGGGCGCACGAGGTCGCCGGCGGTGTGGAGGGCATCGCGCTGTCGCGGGTCGAGGGCGACCGGCTGGTCCGCAGGGAGGAGCGTCGCCGGCGGCTGGCGCAGACGGACGAGCTTCCAGCTCGCGTCTCCCGCGCGCGGAGTGCCGTCGAGGTCGGTGCGGTGGAGCGTGACCTTGGCGGGCTCGTTGCGCAGGAAGAAGGTCGCGGCCGGCTCGATCGTGCCCTCTACGGCGACGAAGCCGAGGCGCACGGAGCGCTCGGCGCTGCGCGTCTCGCCTCCCTCGTCGGTGACCTCGGCGGTGACGGCGAAGCGATAGCTCATGCCCTCGGTGGCCTTCTCGCGCTCGTCGGCCTCCGGCGTGAAGGCGACCTCGAAGGCACCCTTGTCGTCGACGGCCGCGGTGCCCGCGGCGATCACCTGCTGCTCGGTCTGCCCGCCGCCGCCGAACCACCACCACCACCACGGGTAGACCGGCTGCCGCGCCACCCGCCAGCGCACCGTTGCGCCGGAGACCGGTAGGCCGAAGTAGTAGCGGGCCTCGCCGGCGAGCTTCGCCGGCCGGTTGATGCGAAGCGACTCGCCAGGCTCCTGGAGCGTGACCTCGAAGGTGGGCCGCTTGTACTCCTCGATGCGCACCTGGGCCGCGCCGCCACGCGTCGAGCGCAGCGTCCAGGCGCCAAGCAGGCGGCCTGGGGGCACGGTGAACGTCCCCGAGGCGCTGCCGAAGCGGTTGGTGGTCACCGCCTGCGAGGTCACCACCTGGCTGTTGCCGTCGACGAGCTCGATCGAGAGCTTGGCATCGGCGGCGGTGGCGAACCGGCTACCCTCACCCTCGTACGCCACCGCCTTCCAGTGCAGCTCCTGGCCCGGGCGGTAGATGCTGCGGTCGGTGTAGATCAGGGTCGAGCTGGTGGACCCCGATCCGCCGCTGTTGGTGTAGAGGTACTCCTGCTGGAGCGCGATGTCGTCGCCATGGCGTGCCACCAGGAAGTGCGGCCCCTGGTTGTCCTGCCAGCGGACCGTCACCTCGCCACGGGAGTCGGTCTCGGTCCGCTGCTCGCGGCGGTGCCCCTTTCCCCAGTCGAAGCGCCAGAGCTCGACGGCCGCGCCCGCCACCGGATGCCCGGTGGCGCCCGAGAGGACGCGCACGAGGAACCCGTTGTCCACGCGCTGGGCGAGGATCACCAGGTCGCCGATGACGATGTCGACGGCGGCCCGCCGGTTGGCCGTCGCCGAGAAGTCTTCGCGCGCCGAAGCGGCGACGACGTAGAGGCCCGGCCTCGTGAGCGGTGGGATCACGAAGGTGCGGTGCTCGCGGTAGTCGGGGGTCGCGGGGAGGTCGACGCTCCAGCTCGCCGCCGGCTTCTGGCCGCCGTCGATGAGGCCCTGGATCTCCTGCCAGGCGGGCAGCAGGTTGTAGTCCTCCGACTGCCGGAGGGTGGCGTCGAGGTCCACCGCGTAGGCGCGCAACCAGAGCTTCGTGAGGTTGCGGTGATTGACGGCCACCGACCGCTTGCCGGCGCCGTCGCTGGCCATCGCGGCGAGGGAATAGTCGCGGTTCGCGATCTCGGCGGCGATGCGGGCGCACAGCTGGCCGCCGACGCTCTCTGGGTGCTTCGTGGCGCCGCGGAGGGCGATCTCGCGGGCACGTACGAGCGCCTGCGGGTCGGGCTCCTGGCGCACCCACTCGGCGAGAAGTGCGATGCCTCGCGACCACCACGGGTGCTGCTCGCCGAGCTCGGCGAGCGCCTTCTCCAGGGCGTCGCGCAGCCGATCGCGGTCGGAAGCCTGAGTGAAGCTCTCGCGCAGGTGTGTGAGCCGCTCGAACCGCGCCTCGAACGCGGCCTCGATGCGGCCTCCCTCCCGGTGCCAGGCCTCGTGGTCGCCGAGCACGGCGGCGAGCTTGACGAGCGGATGCGCGGCGGGCTCGGCGACCGTGGCGTCGGCGCCTTGTGCGCCGACGTCTCCGGCGACCAGCGGCTCGAGCGGCAGCCGGTAGATCTCGTTGCTCTGCGCCGGCTCCCAGAACGAGCTGTCCGCGAGGTGGCTCGCGAACATGTAGGTGACGGCGTCGCGCAGCGTGTCGCGAATGCCCTTGGGGTAGCTGTT
>Ga0075431_100000656_pt1 | contig 29408 bp, 32 predicted proteins | sample RhiMetdeltSRZDD5_FD_75297 | JGI IMG/M metagenome (GOLD analysis project Ga0075431, IMG submission 75297) | Populus rhizosphere microbial communities from Tennessee, USA - Rhizosphere MetaG P. deltoides SRZDD5 | ecosystem: Host-associated > Plants > Roots > Rhizosphere > Soil | place: USA... | reverse complement strand
ACGCTGCCGGCCTCGGCCCACGGCGTGTCCTCCGGCCACCGTGCCCGCGACCTCGCGGCGAGCTTGGACATCAGGGAGATCGCCGCCTCGTCCTCGGATCCGGGTCGCCACTCGATGACGCCGTCGGCCGCCGCCCGGTCCCACAGGTCGCGCCCCTTGTCCGTGCGGATGATCGTGAGCGTCCAGCCGTCGCTCTGGCCGAGCCCGCCGAACGAGATGTCCGCGTGCTCGGCGGCGAAGTCGGGACAGCGCAGGCACCCCGGCCGGGTGAACTCGTGGGCCTGCTTCAGTGAGTAGGTGACCTCCTCGCCGTCCTGCGTGTAGAAGAGCAGCTTGCCCTTCACGTTCACGCGGACGAGGTCGTCGAGCGAGAGGCCGAGCCGGTTCTGCGCGATCTCGACCATCAGCCCGTCGTAGGTGAAGCTCTTCGAGCAGAGGAGCCCGAACGTCCACGCGATCTTCTTCGCCCACTTGTTGACGCCGCGCGCCGCCATCGAACCCGTGACGCTCGCCTGGCAGGACATGCCGACGAGCGCGACTTTCGAGAGCCCCAGTTCGGCCGCCTTCACGAGCGCGAGCGGGTTCGCCGAGTACGTGTAGCGCGACCCCGCCGTCGCGAGCACGCCCTCCTCGTCGGTCACGACCGTCGGTTCCGCGTCCCACTGCCGCTCGTCCGAGAGCCGGGACGTGAGCGCCCCGTCGATCTCGCCGTTCCGGAGCCCCCAGATCAGCAGCGCCGAGATCACCCCGCCGTCCTGTCCCTGCATGAGCGCCTCGGGCGCGGTCGCGCGGGCGAGGACGATGTCCTGGTACTGCCCGATGACCTCCTCGGGCTTCCGCGTCTGCCCGAACAGCAGCTGGTCGATCTCGGACTCCCACTCGCGGAACCGCGGACAAGCGAGCGTGCAGAGCGAGCATCCGCGATCGCCGTGCAGACAGACGTCGGGTCCGTCCTCCTGCAGCTGCACGGGGACGTCGTCCTCGTAGCCGAGCACGTGGAAGGGGCAGGCGACGATGCAGGCGGTGCATCCGGTGCACAGGCCGGTGAGGACGACCTCGTGGTAGAGCTCCCGCCACTGCGTCTTGTCGGCGCTCGTTGGCACGTCGGCAGTCTAGTCCGGGCGCACGCGAGCCAGGCCCCTTGTGGCACCGCCTTTTTCGGCCCCGTGGGCTAGGCTGGCCGTTCGCCCGACGACGGAGGTGCGGGATGGTCAAGGCGAGAAGGCTCCGGCTGCTGGCAGGGGTGCTCGCGCTCTCATTGGTGCTCGCGGCGTGCGGCGGTGACGACGAGGACGGCGACGATACCGGCGGCGGTGGCGGCGAGACGGCCGAGACCGGCGGCGGTGGCGGAGGGACCTCGATCACGATCGCAGACTTCGCGTTCGATCCGAACACGATCAGCGTCTCCGGTCCGACCGAGGTCACGATCACGAACGACGACAGCGCCGCCCACACCTTCACGCTCGACGACGGCAGCGTCGACCAGGAGATCGCGGCGGGCGAGTCCGCCACGGTGACCGTCGACGTCACGGAGAGCACGGGCTTCATCTGCCGGTTCCACCCGCAGATGACCGGAACGGTCGAGGTCGCGTAAGCGAAGCGGCGCCGGGCGCCGCCGTCTCAGACGATCAGATCGCGAAGGAATCGCCGCACGCGCACTCGTGCTTGGCGCGCGGGTTCAGCATCTTGAGCCCGCCGCCGAGCAGCGCGTCGTTGAACTCGAGGGTCGAGCCCTCGACGATCGGCGCGCTCGTGGGGTCCACGAGGACGCGGACGCCGCCCTCGCCAGGCACGACGTGGTCGTCCGGTTCGGGCCCGTCGGCGAAGCCGAGCTCGTAGGCGAACCCGGAGCACCCGCCGGCGACCACGCGGACCCGGAGCAGCGGGTCGGGGCGCCCCTCCTTCTCGGCGAGCTGGCGGATCCTGCCGGCGGCCTTGTCGGTGACCGTGATGACGGTCGCGGTGCTCTCCATGCCCCCCAGGATACCCCGGGGGAGCGTCAGGACCGCTCCGCGAGCTGCACGAAGGCGCCCTGGACGCTCTCGGAGAAGGTCGGGTACGCGTGGATCGCCCCGCCGACGGTTGCCGGAGTGAGCTTCCCGGCCATCGCCGCGACGACCTCGTGGATCATCGCCCCGGCCTCCTCGCCGACGATGTGGCCGCCGAGCAACTCGCCGGTCCTCGCGTCCGCGACGAGCTTCACGAGTCCCTCGGGCCTCCCGTCGATGAGCGAGCGCTCGTTCTCGGAGAGCGGCACCGTCGCGGTCCGGACCTCGTGGCCGGCCTCGGCGGCCGCCAGCTCGGTGAGCCCGACGCTCGCGACCTCGGGGTCGCAGAACGTCACGCGCGGGACCACCCGGTAGTCACGCGGCCGCGGCGTCCCGAGGATGTCGTCCACGACGATCCCTGCCTCGTACGAGCCGACGTGGGTGAACAGGAGCTCGCCGGTCCCGTCGCCGGCGACCCAGACGTTCGGCGCCGTGGTGCGGAGCGTGTCGGTGAGGACGGGCCGTCCCGCGTCGTCGAGCTCGATCCCCGCGGCGTCGAGATCGTGCACGTCGAACACCGGTCGGCGTCCTGCCGCGATGAGCACCTCGTCGGCCTCGATGGCCGCGCCGCCCGAGGTTGTGAGGGTCCACCGGCGCCCGTCGTGTTCGGCGCGTTCGAGCGTGGTGTCGGGGAGCAGGCGCACGCCCTCGCCCTCGAGGACCGGCGCGAGCGCCGCAGCGGCCTCGCGGTCCTCGTTCGGCAGGATCTGCGGCAGCACCTCGAGCACGGTCACCCGCGTCCCGAAGCGCGAATAGATCTGCGCGAACTCGATCCCGACCGCGCCGGCTCCGACCACGGCGAGCGAGTCGGGCGGCGCGTCCGGCTTCCAGATCGCCTCCTTGTTCGTCCAGTACGGGCCGTCGGCGAGTCCGGCGACGGGCGGCACCGTGGGCGCGGTCCCGGTCGCGAGCACGACGTGCTTGGCGTCCACCTCGGTGCCGTCGGCGAGCTCGACCCGCCGATCGCCGGCCAGCCTCGCCTCCTGCAGGTGGACGGTGATCCCGAGCCGCTCGAACGGCCGCGGCCCTTCCCGCGTCTGGTGGTCGATCACCGCGCGGACGCGTTCGCGCACGGCGGCGAAGTCGATCTCGACCGTTGGGATCCGCACGCCGAAGCGCTCCGCGTCGCGGGCCGTCTGCGCGATCCTGGCACTTCGGAGCATCACCTTCGTGGGGACGCAGCCGTCGTTCGTGCACTCGCCGCCGAGCCGGTCGCGCTCGGCGAGCGCCACGCGCAGGTCGGGCCTCGTGCGACCGAGCCGATACGCGACCTCCGAGCCGGTGCCGCCTCCGCCGATCACGAAGACGTCGACCCGCTGGGTCATGAGGGGGCGAGGAAGTCCGCGAACACCCGCGCGTAGATCCGCGCCGCCGCCACGAGCTCGTCGACCTCGACCCACTCGTTCGCCGTGTGCGCGATCGCGAGCGTCCCGGGCCCGAGGAGCACCGTGGGGATCTTCGCCTCGTTCAGGTAGTACCGCGCGTCGGTGATGCCGGTGAACCCTACGTCCTGGCTCGGACGCCCGAGGACGCCCTCGATCGCGGAGCGGCATCGCTCGGAGATCGGCCACGCGGGGTCGGCCTCGGCGGCGTCGAGCCACATCCGCAGCTCGAACGACAGGTCCGCGTCGGGGTCCTCGTCCCTGATCGACGCCGCCAGCCGCTCGAACGGCTCGAGCACCTCCTCCTGGGACCGCTCGCCCGGGATCGTCCGCCGGTCGATGTCGACGACGCAGCGGTCGGCGACGACGTTCGGCGCGCTCCCGCCCTCGATCGTCGCCGCGTTCACGGTCGGGCGGCCCGCGAGCGGATGCTCGAGGTCGGGGAGGACCTCGTGGATCCGCAGCAGGAACCGCGACATCGTCGTGATCGCGTTCACGCCGAGGTGCGGCCGCGACCCGTGCGCCGAACGACCGCGGGCGGTCGCCACGACCCACGCGCCGCCGCGTTCGGCGAGCCCGAGGTCGAGGCTCGTCGCCTCGCCGACGATCGCGGTGTCCTGGTCGAGCAGTCCATGTTCGAGCAGCACCTGCGTGCCGTGGTACCCGGCCATCTCCTCGTCCGCCACGAGGTGGAGGTCGAGCGTGCCCCCGAGCTCGACCGAGCTCCGCCCGAGGGCGGCGACCGCGGCCAACGCCGAGGCGATGGCGCCCTTCATGTCGGCGGCCCCGCGGCCGATCAGGCGTCCGTCGACGATCTCGCCGCCGAACGGCGGGTACTCCCACGTCTCCGGGTCGCCGACCGGGACGACGTCGAGGTGGCCGTTCCATGCCAACCGTGGGCTGCCGCCGTCGCCGATCCGGGCGACCACGCTCGGGCGCCCGGCCTCGCCCCGGACGATGCGGGAGGTGGCGCCGAGCGCGACCAGGAGGCCCTCGACGACCTCCGCGACCTCGTCCTCGGTGCCCCCCGGGTTCTCGCTCGGGGTCCCGATCAGCGTCTGCGCGAAGTGGACGACCTGCTTCGGGTCGACGGCGGCGGCGACGGCGTCGAGCGCGGCAGCATCTACCATGGCGGCGAATGTACCCGAGCGACCTACGGACGCGCCTGCCCGGACTCCTCGACCCGCACCCGAGCCCCGAGCCGGCGGCGGGCAACCGGCTTGCGGCGGTGCTGCTGCCGCTCGTCGACGGCGAGCGGCTCGTCTTCACCCGCCGCACCGAGGACCTGCCCCGACACCCGGGCGAGATCTCCTTCCCGGGAGGGCTCCAGCACGCCGAGGACGAGGACCTCGCTGCCACGGCCCTGCGCGAGAGCGAGGAGGAGCTCGGGCTCGCGCCGGGCGACGTCGAGGTCGTCGGCGCGCTCGAGCCGGTGCACACGTTCGTCTCGGCGATCCTCGTGGTCCCGTTCGTCGGGCTGTTGCGCGGCGAGCCCGCGTTCACGCCGAACGCGGGGGAGATCGCCGAGGTGCTGTGGTACGGCCTCGAGGAGCTCGACGCGGCCGAGACGACCGTCGAGTGGCCGCGCGATGGTCACGTCTACCGCGGCTTCGCGTATCCGATGGCGGACGGGAACACCGTCTGGGGCGTCACGGCCAAGATCCTGCACGAGCTGATCGAGATCCGACGGAAAGGATGAGGGACCGATGAGCGACGACCAGGAACGCTACGCGCCCTCGGATGCCGAGCTGCGATCGATCCTCGGCGACGCGAAGACGATCGCCGTCGTGGGTCTGTCCTCGAACCCCCTTCGGCACTCGAACGACGTGTCCACGTTCCTCCAGGAGAAGGGATACCGGATCGTGCCGGTGAACCCGAACGAGACCGAGGTGCTCGGGGAGCGATCCTACCCGTCGCTCGACGACGTCCCGGAGGACGTCGAGGTCGACGTCGTCGACGTGTTCCGGCGCGCGGAGCACACGCCCGAGATCGCGGAGCAGGCGGTCCGCCGCCACGCGAAGGTGCTCTGGCTGCAGGACGGCATCGTGAACGACGACGCCCGCCGCATCGCGGAGGACGGCGGCCTGACGGTGATCATGGGCGTCTGCATCCAGCGGACGAAGGACCGGTTGGACAAGGAGACCTGATGCAGAAGTGGGAGTACTTCGTGGCGCCGCTGCTCGAACACAACCCGGGCGAGATCCTGAACACGTTCGGAGACGACGGGTGGGAGCTCGTCTCGGTCGCGCAGATCCAGAATCCGATGGGCGGCCAGTCGACCGTCGCCTACATGAAGCGGCCGCTGCCGCCGATCCCTAGCGCCTGAGCAGGCGGTTCCGCATCAGGAGCAGCCCGCCGATCAGCAGGCCGGCGACGACGATCCCGGCGGTGGTCGTGAGCCCGCCCCCTTCGCCGCCGGGTGAGGGCGAGGCGCTCGGCGAGGCCGCGGGACTTTCGGATGCGGTCGCCGTCCCGCTCGACGAGGACGGCGTCGACGTCGGACTCGTCGTCTGTGCCGGGACCTGCCGGTAGAGCACGTTCGGGGTGACGACCCAGAGCGCGCCGTCGGGGGCGACCGCGACGTCCGTGATCCCGCCCTCGAACCGTCCGACGATCTGCTCCTCGGGTCCCGGCAGCGTCATCCGGTGGAGGTTGCCGGCGTAGCCCTCGCCGAAGTACAGGTCGTCGCCCGAGACGGCGCACCCCGTGATCACGATCGTCGGCGTGAAGCTCAGGACCGGGTCCCGGAACTCGGGCTCGCCGCCGGGGCCGAGCTGGACCGGCCACCCGAGGTTCGCCCCGGGATCGACGAGGTTGAGCTCGTCGTCGGTCGAGGGGCCGTTGTCGGTCGCCCAGACGTCTCCCGAGGAGGGATCGACGCAGACGCCGAACGAGTTGCGGATCCCGTTGGCAAACGTGGGGTTGGTCGTACCGAGCGGGTTGTCCGCCGGGACCGAGCCATCGGGGTTCAGGCGGAGGATCCGTCCGCCGATCCCGTTCACCTCCTGCGCGAGGTCCTGAGCGCTCCCCTCGCCCACGGTGACGTAGAGCATCCCGTCGAGCCCGAACGCGAGGTCGCCCCCGTTGTGGATGCCGAACGTGGTCGGGAGCAGGTCGAGCAGGTCCTCCCGTTCGACGGCCACGTCGCCGTCGGCTCGGAAGCGCACGAGTCGGTTCCGATTCTCGTTCGCGTCGGAGTAGTACGCGTAGACCCACGGCTCGGACGGGAAGTCGGGGTGGACCGCGACGCCGAGGAGTCCCATCTCGTTCACCGGCGCGAAGGTCTCCACGGTCGCGAACGGTTCGTCGAGGACCTCGCCGTCGCGGACCACGCGGATCTCGCCGACGTCCTTGTCCGCGACGAAGATCGTCCCGTCGGGTGCGAAGGCGATGTTGACGGCGTAGTCGAGGCCGTCGGCGGCGGGTTCGAATCCCTCCTGCGCGACCGCAGGGCGGGACGTCAGGAGTTGCGCGAGGACGAACGACGCCACCAGCGCTCGACGCATCCGACGAGTCTAGGGGCGGCGCTCCGTTAGGGTTCGTCCATGCTCAGGATCGACCACGTCGTGTACGCGGTCCGCGACCTCGACGGGGCGGCCGTGCGGTTCCGCAGGGACTTCGGCCTCGACTCGGTCGTGGGCGGCCGGCACGCGGGGTGGGGGACCGCGAACCGGATCGTGCCGCTCGGCGAGCAGTACGTGGAGCTGATCGGCGTGGTCGACGTCGCCGAGGCCGAAGCCACGACCTTCGGCCGCTCGGTGCTCGAACGGACCGAGGCGGGCGACGGGTGGTACACGATCGCCGTCGCGACCGACGACGTCGTGATGATCGGGGAGCGACTCGGGCTCGAGGTCGACGCCGGATCCCGCGAGCGCCCCGACGGCGAGGTCCTGCGGTGGCGGATGGCCGGGCTCGACGACCCGAGGCGCGAGGCATGGATGCCCTTCTTCCTCACGTGGGACGTGCCCGGGTCGCTGCACCCAGGGAGCGCTCGCGCGGGCCACGGCGTCCGGGCCGACGGCATCGCCTGGGTCGAGGTCGGGGGGGACGCCGAACGGCTCCGCGCGTGGCTCGGGGACGAGGAGCTGCCGATCCGCGTCTCGGACGGGAACCCGGGCATCCGACGGGTCGCGCTCGCCACGAGCGAGGGCGAGCGCGTGATCGAGTAGGAGGTGGTGAGGGCCGCGCATCCCGCGGCCCTCACCGATCCTCCTCAGCCGACCGGCTGGAAGTGGTGCTTGGTCGCCCACGCGGCCACCTTCTTGCCGAGCACCGCGCCCTGCACGTCGGCCGTCCGGAAGTGGATGCCGAGGTACACGCGCGCGTCGATCGTGTCCCGGTAGACGTCCGTGAACCGGTCGTAGTCGCGGTCGGCGCCGGACGAGTTGCTGTGGACCGTGAACGCCATCTGGTTCGTGCCGAAGAAGTCCTTCGCCGCGGTCATCATCGATCCGGTGATGCAGTTGTAGCCGGACGGGTGGTCCGGGTACGGCGGCGTTCCCGGGGGCGTCGGGAAGAGCGGTGTCCACGTGGCATCGCCCTCGGTCGCGTCGTTGGTGTCATCGTCTCCCTGACTGATGGCGGTGATCGGCCTCCAGAAGCCGTGGAACGCCTTGTCGTCCCAGCAGTTGATGACCGCGTCCGCCCCGACGAGGTTCAGCATGCCGAACAACCGAGCCTCCTCGACCGGGGTGAGCCCCTCGTCCTCGGTGATCTGCCGGAATGTCCGGTTGAACATCACGATCGGGTTCTCGATGTAGAAGAGCGCGGCGGCCGTCTGCTCGGAGCTCCGGCTCGTGCTCGTGAGCGAGCCGAGCTCCTTGACCTCGTTGTAGTCCGCGACGTACTCCGCGCTCGAGAGCGCGTTCGGGCCGTCCGTCCGGAACTGCGAGGTGCTCTCGAGCAGGAACGGATCGACGTTGGCGACTCACGCGAACGGGTCGTTCACGAGGCCGGGCGGTGTCGGCCGCCACTCACCGGCGTCGTCGCCGACCGAGAACGAGAACGGCACGAACCGACCGTCGTCATCGCGGGCGTCGAGCATCGCCGCCGCGGTGGCCGCTCCGATCGCCAATGAGAACCTCACGAGATCGCTCACCGATGAGGAGTGTCGCCAGTACATGCACGTCGAGCGATGCCCCAGCGGCTAAAGGTGCTCTCAGCCGTCAGCCGAGGGCCTGCTCCAGGTCGGCGACCAAGTCCTCGGGGTGCTCGATCCCGACCGATAGCCGGATCAGGGTGTCGGGCACCTCGATCGGTGACCCCGACACGCTCGCGTGGGTCATCGGCCCCGGCAGCTCGATCAGCGACTCGACGCCGCCGAGCGACTCGGCGAGGAAGAACAGCTTCGTGGACTCGACCACCCGGATCGCCTCGTCCCGGCTCGCGACCTCGAAGCTCACCATCCCGCCGAAGTCCTTCATCTGCCGGACCGCGACCTCGAACCCCGGATGGCCCGGCAGGCCCGGGTAGTGCACGCGAGTGACCTTCGGATGCCCCTGCAGGAACTCGGCGACCTGCCGCGCGCCCCGGCAGTGTGCGTCCATCCGCAGCGCCAGCGTCTTCACGCCGCGGAGCGCGAGGTAGCAGTCCATCGGACCCGGCACCGCGCCGGCCGCGTTCACGAGGAACGTCAACCGCTCGATCAGCTCGGGGTCGTTCGCCACGAGCGCCCCGCCGATCAGGTCCGAGTGCCCGCCGAGGTACTTCGTCATCGAATGCAGCACGATGTCGGCGCCGAGCTCGAGCGGCCGCTGCAGGTAGGGCGTCGCGAACGTGTTGTCGACGACGCACCGCGCGCCCGCCTGGTGCGCGAGATCGGCCAGGGCGGCGATGTCGATCACCTTCAGGAACGGGTTCGTGGGGGACTCGACCCACAGGAGCGCCGTGCCCTCGCGAACGGCTGCACGGCACGCGATGAGGTCGGTCATGTCGACCACGTCGAACACGAGCCCCCACCGATCCATCACGCGCGAGAGCAGCCGGTAGGTCCCGCCGTACACGTCGTCCGAGATCAACACGTGGTCGCCCGTCCTGAGCGTGAGCAGCAACGTCGTCGTCGCGCCGAGGCCGCTCGAGAAGCACAGCGCCCGCGCTCCGCCCTCGAGCGACGCGAGCACCTGCTGCAGCGCCTCGCGCGTCGGGTTCCCGGCCCGCGCGTAGTCCCACGCCTTCGGCTTGCCGACCGCCGGCTGCGCGAACGTGGACGTCTGGTAGATCGGGATGTTCACGGAGCCGAACTCGGCCTCCGGGTCCTGCCCGACGTGGATCGCGCGCGTCTCGAACCGCAGCTCGCCGTCGTCGCGCCGCTCGTCGCTCATCGCATCTCCGGCGGGATCGCCCAGCCGCGCCGCTGCAGCTCGTCGACCGCCTCCTGTCCCGAACGCGCCAGCCCCCACAGCGCCGATTTGCGCTTCGCGTCGTGTCCCGGCGCGAACTCGCGGGCGGTGAGCGCCGTGCACGACGGATCGCCGCACCCGCAGGCTGCGAGGCCGGGGAGCGATGGCTGCCGCCTTTCGGGCCTGGGCGACTCGCCGCGCCGGTACGGCCGCGCGGGCAGCGTGGCCGACGGCACCACGATCTGCCCCTCCTTCGGATCGCCGGGGGCGCTGAACCGACGTTCGAGCGCGTACAGGCCGGTGAGCGCCGCGAGCGCCGCGTCGACCTGGTCGCTCGAGCGCAGCCCCGAGACGTCCACGCCGCGCTCGCGCAGGACGCCCCGGCGCCACGCGTGCGGGCTCGGTCCCTTCGGCGGCAGGCACCCGGCGAGCACGACCGCGCTCGCGTGCGGGAACACCTCGATCGACGTCCCCTTCACGGAGCCGCCCCGGAAGCGGGGGAACGGCTCGTCGATCGCCGCGAACGCCGCGAAGCCGATCGTCATCCACTCGTAGAACGGATGCTCGGCCATCCGCGAGTCCGACGGTGTGTTGAAGCATTGGATGCCGAACCATCGCAGCTCGCGTTCGGTCAGGCGCGATCGGCCGGCGCTCGCCCATCCCGGCGGCGCGTCGATCGCCACGACGTCGGGACCGAAGTCCGGCACGAGCTTCGCGAGGTCGTCCACGAGCACGTGCCGAGCCGTGTCGACCACGGTACGGTCCGCGTCCAGCAGGACGAGGTCGAGCCCCTTGCGAACCCCGACGTCGATCCCGAGCGCTCGCACGTCAGACGCGGGAACGATGCGCGAGGAACTCGAGCAGGTCGCTCCGGGTGAGGACCCCGAGAACCTGCCCGGCCTTCTCGAGAAGGACGGCGGGACCGTGCTGCAACGTCTCGAACGCGAGCTCGATCGGCGCGTCGAACTCGACCATGCCGATCGGCGGCCCCATGACCTCTGCCACGTCGGCCTGGAGGGCGTCGGGGTCGCGGAAGATGCGGTCGAGCAGCGCGTTCTCGTGGACCGCGCCGACGAACTGCGCGACGTCCATCCCGGGCTCGCGCACGACCGGGGCCTGCGAGATCCCGAACTCCTGCAGCACGTCGATCGCATGGCGGACCTTGTCGTGCGCCTTCACCGTGACGAGCGGCGGGACCTCGCCCCGCTTGGCCGACAGGACCTCCTCGACGCGGATCATCTCGGGCCGCTCCATGAGCCCGTACTGGATCAGCCAGGTGTCCGAGAAGGCCTTCGAGAGGTAGTTGCGGCCCGTGTCGGGCAGGATCACGACGATCGTCGCGTCCTCGGGGAGCTCGGACGCGACCTCGAGCGCCGCGACGACCGCGGTCCCCGACGACGAGCCGACGAGGATGCCCTCCTCGCGGGTGATCCTTCTCGCCATCCGGAACGCGTCGCGGTCGGTCACGCGCACGTACCGGTCGACGAGTCCGGGGTCGAACGTCGCCGGCCAGAAGTCCTCGCCGATCCCTTCGGTGAGGTACGGGTGCACGTTGCCCGAGTAGATCGAGCCCTCGGGGTCGGCGCCGACCACGAGGATGTCGGGGTTCTGCTCCTTCAGGTACCGCGCCGCGCCGGTGATCGTCCCGCCGGTCCCGACGCCGGCGACGAACACGTCGATCTCGCCGTCGGTCTGCCGCCAGATCTCGGGGCCCGTGGTCGCGTAGTGCGCCTCGGGGTTCTCCGGGTTCATGTACTGGTTCGGTTGGAACGCTCCGGGGATCTCCTCGGTCAGGCGGTCGGCGACCCGATAGTAGGACTCGGGCGACTCGGGCGGCACGGCGGTCGGGCAGATCACGACCTCGGCCCCGTACGCGCGCAGGAGCGAGATCTTCTCCTGGCTCATCTTGTCCGGCATCACGAAGATGCAGCGGTAGCCGCGGACCGCGGCCGCGATCGCGAGCCCGTGCCCGGTGTTGCCCGAGGTCGGCTCGACGATCGTCCCGCCCGGCTGCAGCCGACCGTCGCGTTCGGCCGCCTCGATCATCCGAAGGCCGATGCGGTCCTTCACGCTGCCGCCGGGGTTCAGCATCTCGAGCTTGGCCAGCAGGGTCGGGTTCACGCCCCGGGAGACGTTTCGGAGGCGGACCAGCGGCGTGTCGCCCACCGCGTCCAGGAACGAATCGAGCACTTCCACCGCGCGCCTCCCCGACGATCCTTCAGGCGGGCACATCCTCCCACGAACCGTCGCGGCCGTTCTCCGCGTGTCGTCGAGTGGCGGCTCCACCGCCCGCCCGAACGTGCCGATGGTCATCCCGTGGATACTCAGGGAGCTCCCGTCCTGCCCGCGGACGAGCCGGCGACGTCGCTGCTCGTCGTCGACGACGACCCCTTCATCGCCCGGTTACTCCAGATCGAGCTCACGGCGGCGGGGTTCGAGGTGCGGACGGCCGGGAACGGGGCGGCGGCGCTGGAGCTCGCGCTCGAGCGCCGTCCCGACCTCGTGGTCGCCGACGTGATGATGCCGACCGTGGACGGCTTCGAGCTCACCCGGTGGCTCCGGAACGACGAACGCACCGCGGCCACGAAGGTGATCCTGCTGACCGCCCGCGGGCTGTCGGAGGGCAAGCTCGAGGGCTTCGCCGTGGGCGCGGACGAGTACCTCGTGAAGCCGTTCGACCCGCCGGCGCTCCTCGAGCGCATCCGAGAGGTCTTGGCGCGGCCGGCGCGGGCCGCCCGCCCCGCCTGACCCGGCATCCCTCGCCACGGCCCGCACTATCATCGCGAGCGTGAGCGTGCGCGAGGTCCGGGCGCCCCGAGGCACGACGCTCTCCTGCCGTTCCTGGCCGCAGGAGGCGGCGCTCCGGATGCTGATGAACAACCTGGACCCGGACGTCGCCGAACGGCCGCAGGACCTCGTGGTCTACGGAGGGACGGGCCGGGCGGCGCGGTCGTGGGAGGCCTTCCACGCGATCGTGCGGACGCTCCGGGGGCTCGACGACGACGAGACGATGCTCGTCCAGTCGGGCAAGCCGGTCGGCGTGTTCCGGACGCACGAGATGGCGCCGCGGGTCCTGATCTCGAACTCGATGCTGGTCCCGAAGTGGGCGGACTGGGACACCTTCCGCGATCTCGAGCACGCCGGGCTCACGATGTACGGGCAGATGACGGCGGGCTCGTGGATCTACATCGGGACCCAGGGGATCCTGCAAGGCACGTACGAGACGTTCGCCGAGGCCGCGTCGCAGCGGTTCGGCGGTTCACTGGCCGGCACCGTGACGCTCACCGGCGGGCTCGGCGGGATGGGCGGTGCGCAGCCGCTCGCCGTGACGATGAACGGCGGCGTCGCGTTGTGCGTCGAGGTCGATCCCGCCCGCATCGAACGCCGCATCAAGACCAGATACCTGGACCGCGAGACCGACGAACTCGACGAGGCGCTGCGGTGGGTGGAGGAGGCTCGCGTCGCGAAGGAGGCCGTCTCGATCGGGCTCGTCGGCAACTGCGCCGAGGTGCTCCCGACGTTGCTTGCCCGCGGCTTCGCGCCGGACCTCGTCACCGACCAGACGAGCGCGCACGATCCGCTCGGCGGCTACGTGCCCGACGGGCTCTCGCTCGACGACGCGGCGAAGCTCCGCGAGGACACTCCGGCCGAGTACGAGCGGCGCGCGTTCGCGTCGATGGCGAAGCACGTCGAGGCGATCGTCGGCTTCCTCGAGGGCGGTGGGGTCGCGTTCGACTACGGCAACAACCTGCGGGCGGGCGCCGAGGCCGGCGGCCTGTCGCACGAGCGTGCGTACGCGTACCCGGGGTTCGTGCCGGCCTTCGTCCGGCCGATGTTCTGCGAGGGCAAGGGGCCGTTCCGGTGGGCGGCGCTTTCCGGTGACGCCGAGGACATCGCGAAGACCGACCGGGCGGTGGCCGACCTCTTCCCCGAGAACGAGCGGCTGCAGCGATGGCTCGAGCTCGCCGAGGACCGGGTCGCGTACCAGGGCCTGCCGGCGCGGATCTGCTGGCTCGGCTACGGCGAGCGTTCGAAGGCCGGGCTGCGCTTCAACGAGATGGTGGCGAGCGGCGAGCTCTCGGCGCCGATCGTGATCGGCCGCGACCACCTCGACAGCGGGAGCGTGGCGTCGCCGTACCGGGAGACGGAGGCGATGAAGGACGGCTCGGATGCGATCGCCGACTGGCCGATCCTGAACGCGCTGCTCAACACGGCGGCAGGCGCGCACTGGGTGAGCGTGCATCACGGCGGCGGCGTCGGGATCGGGTACTCGATCCACGCGGGGATGGTGGTCGTGGCCGACGGCACCGAGAATGCCGCGGGGCGTCTCGAGCGCGTCCTCACGACCGACCCGGGGACCGGCGTCATCCGCCACGCGGACGCCGGCTACGACGAGGCGCTCGCGGTGGCGGCCGACCGCGGCGTCCGGCTGCCCTGGCGCGAGTAGCTCAGTGACCGCCGCCGTTGCCGCTCGCGCGGTCGGCGGCCTCCCGTGAGCCGTAGTCGGGGCTCGTCCGGTAGATCAGGTAGTCGACGGCGGACCAGATCGTCTTCGAGAAGGGCCAGAAGAGCAGCGGCACGAGCACCGCGACGGCCAGCGAGGCGATCGTGAGCGCCGCGACGTGCAGGTCGGGCAGGTCGACGATCAGCCAGATCACGAGCAGCGCGACCCAGGCGACCGCCGTTGCGATGTAGTTCAGCGTGATCGCGCCGAGGAAGCCGCCCTCCTCGCGTTCGAGCCGCAGTCCGCAGCGGGGGCACTTCTCGCGGATCCTGAACCAGCTCGAGAACAGACCTCCGGCCCCGCAGCGCGGGCACCGCTTCGTCGCGCCGCGGAGGAAGGCCTTCGTCGCGCCCGGTTCGCCGCGACGCTTCGCCGGCGCCGGCGTCGGACGCTGCGTCCGCGGCTTGGGCGACCAACCCGGGGCGGGGCTCGGGGCGTCTTCGGGTTCGCCGCCGGGCTCGTCCTCGGAGGCCCGCTCGCCTTCGGGCCTCGGCTCCGGGTCGAGGTGCTCCCACGGGTTCGACATGCCCGGCCAGCGTAGCCCTCCGGCGTGGTTTGCCGGGGGGAGACGCGCTCCGTAGCCTTGCGCCGTGCCGGTCCGGGTGGGGGAGCCCCTCACGCTCGATGACGTCGTGGCGGTCGCTCGCGGCGCCGACGTCGAACTCCCTTCGAGCGCGAGGGATCGGATCTCGGCCGCCCGCGACGTCGTCGAACGCGCCGTCGCGTCCAACGCGACCGTCTACGGCGTGACGACGGGGTTCGGGTCGCTCGCGAACGTTCGCATCGAGCCGCACCAGGCCGACGTGCTCCAGGCCGGGATCGTGCGATCGCACGCGACCGCGGTCGGCCGCCCCCTTTCGAAGGAAGAGGCGCGCGCGATGCTGCTGCTCCGCGCGCACGTGCTCGCGCTCGGGCACTCGGGCGTGCGCGAGCTGATCGTCGAGCGCATGGTCGAGATGCTGAACCGCGACCTCGTCCCGGTCGTGCCCGAGCAGGGATCGCTCGGCGCCTCCGGCGACCTCGCGCCGCTCGCGAACCTCGCGCTCCCGCTCCTCGGCGCGGGAGAGCTGCTTGTCGACGGCGAGCCCGTCCCGGCCGCCGACGCGCTCGCGAACGCCGGCCTCGAGCCGCTCGAGCTCGGTGCCAAGGAGGGGCTCGCGCTCGTGAACGGGACCCAGGGGATGCTCGCCGTCGGGATCCTCGCCGCCGACCGTGCCGAACGGCTCGTGCGGACCGCCGACGTGACGGCCGCGATGAGCGTCGAGGCGGCGCTGGGGTCGGACGCCGTGTTCGACGAGCGGCTCACGTCGCTCCGACCGCATCCCGGCGTGGTCGCGTCGGCCGTGAACCTCCGTCGGCTGCTCGCCGGCAGCCCGATCGTCGCGTCGCATCGCGAGAGCGAGCACCTCGTACAAGACGCGTACTCGCTCCGGTGCTCGCCGCAGGTGAACGGCGCGACCCGCGAGGTCCTGCGGTTCGCGAGCGGCGTCCTCGAGGTGGAGTCGAACGCGGTCTCGGACAACCCGATCGTCTTCGCGGACAACGACGAGGTCCTCTCGGGTGGGAACTTCCACGGGCAGCCGGTCGCGGTGGCGCTCGACGCGCTCGCGGCCGCGCTCGTCCCGCTCGCGAGCATCGCCGAACGACGCCTCTACCGGCTGCTCGACCCGGCCAGGAACAACGGGCTGCCGGCGTTCCTCGTCGAGGAGAGCGGGCTGAACTCCGGGTTCATGCTCGTGCAGTACACGGCGGCGTCGCTCGTGTCCGAATGCAAGACGCTCGCGCACCCCGCGTCCGTCGACTCGATCGGCTCGAGCGCCGGGCAGGAGGACCACGTGAGCATGGGGATGACGGCGGCGCGCCACGCTCGGGAGGTGGTCGCGAACGCCGAGGTCGTGATCGCGCTCGAGGCGCTCGTCGCGGCACAGGCGCTCGATCTCCGGTTGCCGCTCGAGCCGGCGGCGGCGACGAAGGCGGCTCGTGACGCGGTCCGCCAACGTGTGAGGTTCCTCGACGAGGACCGGGAGCTCGGGCCGGACATCGACGGGGCCGTGGATCTCGTTCGGACCGGGGCGATCCTCGCGGCCGTCGAGGGAACGACCGGGTCGCTCGGCTAGGTGCTCTCTCCGCGGATCACGCTGCGTCGAGGCGACCGGGCCGGGGTAACGGGCAGGGATGAGAGGCCGAGACGTCAGGGGGTGAGCTGTGGGTGAGCTCGTGGGTATCGCTCGATTCAGGTTCCTCGAAGGCAAGCGCGACGAGTTCGAGCGCTTGTCCGCTCAGGCGCTGGAGATCGTGCGGGCCAAGGAGCCCGGAACCCTGCAGTACGACACCTACATGAACGACGACCGGACCGAATGCGTCATCATCGAGCGGTACCGGGACTCCGAGGCGGCCATCGAGCACGCCGCGAATCTCGCCGACCTGTCCGAGGCGGTCCTCGCGACGGTCACGGTGGTGCACGGCGAGATCCTCGGTGAGCCGAGCGCGGAGCTGCGAGCGAAGCTCGCCGAGAGCGACGTCCCGGCGCTGTTCACGCCCTACGAGTCGATGTAGCGACCCCGTGCCGTTCGGCGTCAGTGGTAGACGACGACGCGGTCCCCGTAGTCGACGCGCGCGTAGATCCACCTCGCGTTCCAGTACGGGATCCGGACGCAGCCGTGGCTCGCCGGGTACGTCGGCACCTCGGTCCAGCCGTGGAGCGCGCGCAGCCCGTCGAAGTAGCTCGGGTAGTACAGGTGGTTCGGGCTGAACCCCGCGAGCTTGCGGTGCACGCGGAACGAGCCGTCGCGGGTCGCGCCGTTCGCCCCCGTCGAGACGTGTAGGACGTCGTCGATCTCGCCGTCCCGAACCAGGTAGAGCACCTGCCGCGTCTGGTCGACCTCGATGTGGAATCCCTCCCAGGTCCTCCTCGGCTGCGGCCGGCGTGGCTCGGCGAGGCGACGCCAGGTCGCCGAAGAGGCGGCGAACGATCGAGCCATCCCCTGGACCTTGTGGAACGCGACGACGGCGTCCGCGGTGCGGAAGTCGTAGCTCCCGTCCGTCGCACCCGCAAGCCGGTAGTCGAGCTCGACGAGCCGCGACTCGAGCAGGCGGACGAAGGTTCCCCGGTCTCCCGAGTTCAGCGAGGGGAGCGGCGTGACGTCCGACCGCGAGGTGTCGCTCCCGCGACGCAGGTCCTCGCTCTCGAAGGAGGCCTTCGCCCGAAACCGTCCCGGCTTCGGGACCTCGAACTGGACGGAGAATCCGCCCGCCGCACCCATCGCCGCGCCCTTCGCGTCGATCACGCGGTTGCCGAGCAAGAGCCTCACCTCGACCCGTTCTCCCGGCCGTGCGGGCTGGACGTCGCCTCGGACCTTCACCACGTCGAACAGCCGCACGTTCGACATCCGGACCGAGACGACCGCCCGGACGTGAACGGTCACCGGCTCGCTCTGGGCGTCCCCGAACGCCGCCACGTAGTCCCCGGTCCCGCCGGGTTCGATCGTCGTCTCGAACGACCCGTTCGGCGCCGCGGTGACGGTCGCGACGACGGCCGCCGAGCCGTCGAGGATCTCGATCGCCTCGCCGCCGCTCGCGGGCGAGAGGGAGCCGGACAGCACCACCTGTTCGCCGAACCTGATCGAGCCGTCTGAGGCCGCGAGCCTGAGGCTCGGGCCGGTCTGCGCCGCAGCCGTCGCCGGCGCGAGCGCGCCGAACAGCGTCGCGGCCAGCACGAGCGCCGACGCCTTCCTCACCGACCTCCCACCCTTTCCCCGTTCGCGAACGTGCGCAGCACCGGGCCGTGTCCCGGCCGGTACGGCACCTGCCGGAAGGCGTCCGCGTCGAGGATCACCAGGTCGGCGGGCGCGCCCACCGAAAGCGTACCCCGGTTCCCGGCGAGGCCGAGCGCCGCCGCGGCGTTCACCGTGGTTGCCGCGAGCGCCTCGGCCGGCGTGAGCCCGTACATCGAGCACCCGATCGCGATCACCTCGGGAACGGAGACGATCGGCGACGTCCCGGGGTTGCAGTCCGTGGCGAATGCGACCGCCGCGCCCGCCTCGATGAGCGCCCGGGCGTCGGGCGGCGAGGCCCGCAGGAACAGGGTCGAGGTGGGCAGGAGCACCGCCACCGTCCCCGGCGCGCCGCCGAGTGCCGCGATCCCCCTCTCTGAGACGTGGTTGAGGTGGTCGGCGCTCCGGGCGCCGAGCGCGACCGCCGCCTCCGCTGCCCCCGACGCTCCGAGCTGGTCGGCGTGGCACCGGATCGACAGCCCGTGCTCCGCAGCGCTGCGGGCGACCTCGGTCAGGTCCTCGAGCGTGAACGCGATGTCCTCGACGTAGACGTCGACGCCATCGACGAGGGCCTCCGAGACCGCGGCCGGGATCAGCTCGTCGCAGGCGGCGCGGACCCAATCCCGGCGATCCATGCCCTTCGGCACCGCGTGGCACGCGAGCAGCGTCACGACGCACGTCTGCGGCGCCTCCTCGGCGAGCCGCCGGGCGAGCCGTGCCTGCCGCAGCTCGCCCTCGACGGACAGGCCGTACCCGGTCTTGAGCTCGAGCGTCGTCGTCCCGAGATCCGCCATCTCCCGCACGAGCGGCCGGCAGAACGCGAGCACCTCGTCGTCGCTCGCCTCGGCGAACAGCCGGGCGCTCCGGCCGATGCCGCCCTCGCCGTGGAGGTCCCGGTACGTCGCGCCGGACAGGCGCGCCTCGAACTCGTCCGCGCGCCACCCGACGAACGGCAGGTGCGTGTGGCAGTCGACGAACCCCGGCGCGATCGTGCAGCCCTCGAACCACTCGGGATCTGCGCCGGCAAGCCCGTCGGCGGGCCCGACGTACGTGACGACTCCGTCCTCCCACGCGACGGCCTGCCCGTTCGCCTCGCGCGGCCACGGCCCGTCGCCGCGAACGACGTCCGGGCCGGGCGTGATGAGGCTCGTCGCGGCGACGGCACCGCTCGTCGGGTCGGGCACGGCGACATGAAAGTGCAGTGGGCGATGCGCCGCAACCGGTCACCGAACGCGCCACCCGTGAGCTCGACCGGGACCTCCGGCGACGGTCCGTAGACTCTCCGCCGTGGCGAAGACGGAGGAGCTGGGGATCCGGGGCATCCTCCGGCTTCCCGAGATCCGCGCGGCGATGCTCGGGACCTTCGTGGTCATGCTCGGGTTCGGCATCCTCGCCCCGGTCCTGCCGAACTACGCGCGCAGCTTCGGCGTCGGCTACGACGCCGTCGGCCTGTTGATCTCTGCCTTCTCGTTCGCGCGGCTGGTATCCGACCCGTTCGTCGGACGGTTCATCGATCGCTACGGCGAGCGCGCGATGACGATGCTCGGCTCGGTGTGGGTGGGCGTCTCGTCCGTGGCGGCGGCGATGGCGCCGACCTTCCCGCTCCTCGTGCTGTTCCGCGCGCTCGGCGGCGTCGGGTCGGCGCTGTTCTTCGCCGCCCTGCTCTCGTTCCTGCTCCGCACGATCCCGCCCGAGAACTCGGGGCGGGCGATGAGCGTGTTCTACGCGTCGTTCAACCTCGGCTTCATCGCCGGGGGGCCGCTCGGCGGGGTGTTCGCGAACGCGTTCGAACTGGAGACCCCCCTCTACATCTACGCCGGGGCGTGCTTCCTCGCGGCCGTCTTGTTCTGGCGGACGCTCCACGACCCGCCGCGCCACGAGCACGAGGTCCGGCGAGGCGGCCTCCGTCGCCTCCCGTGGGGCCGCCCGCTCGTGACGGTCCTGTTCGTGAACCTCGTCTATCTCTGGATGATCGGCGCGCTCTTCCAGACGCTGGTGCCGCTGTTCGGCACCGAGGACCCGGACCTCATGCTCACGCTCGGCGGGGTCGGCCTCGGCCTCGCGATCGCCACGGCGACCGAGCTCGTCACGCTGTATCCGGCGGGCCACGCCACCGACCATCGCGGCCGCCGAGCCGTGCTGATCCCCGCGCTCGCGGGGCTGGCGGCGATCACCGCGGTGTTCGGCCTCGCCTCGACGCCGCTGATGTTCATGATCGCGATGGGGCTGCTCGGGGTCGCGAGCGGGTACGCGGGGGTCCCTCCCGCGCCGATGCTCTCGGACGTGACGCCCGAGGAGCTGAAGGGGACGGCGGTCGCGGTGTTTCGATTCTCGGGCGACCTGGGGTTCGTGATCGGTCCGCTCGTGGCCGGATGGTCCGCGAACGCGTTCGGATTCACCGGCGCGTTCCTCGTCAACGCGATCCCCGCCGTGGTCGCGCTCGGTCTCGTGGTCTCGATCCGCGAGACGTTGCCGTCGCGCCGTACGCTGCGCGGCGAGGGATCCGGCCTGTAGCCGTGCCGTCTGGGTCCTGACCCGTGCAGGTCGAGGCGTCGGTCGCGCTCCCCGTGCCAGCCGACCGCGCGTGGGCGTACGCGCTCCGATGGGAGGAGCAGCCGGACTGGATCCGCGACGCGGTGTGGGTCCGGGTCGTCACGCCCGAACGCGCGGGCGTGGGCGCGCGGATCGAGGTTCGCAACCGCGTGCTCGGCGTCTCGATGTTCACCGAGCAGCTCGAGGTGACGGCGTGGGACCCGCCGCGCCGGCTCGAGATGACCCATCGCGGGTTCGTCCGCGGCGTCGGCACGTGGTGGTTCGAACCTGAGGCGGCGGGCACGCGGTTCACCTGGACCGAGGAGCTGTCGCTGCCGATCCTGATCCTCGGCGAGCTCGCGCTCTGGGTCTACCGCCCGTTCATGAAACGGTTGATGCGATCAGGCCTCGCGAACCTTCAGCGCCTGATCGAGTCGACGTAGGCGCGCAGGTCGGGCAGGTGCGCCCAGGCGTGGCGGAAACGGCCGTCGTCCGAGCCGAGGAGTGAGCCGACCCGGTCGCCGATCGTCGCGTCGTCCGGGTCGTACGGGTACTCGGCCGCCCATCCCTCGTCGGTCATCGACCCGATCGCCCCGACGACGCGGAGGTGCAGCTCCTCGAACCGCGCGAGGACCTCGTCGCCCGGTGTGTCGAGGCACCGCTGCTCTTCGCGCGCGTTGAGCCGGTCGGTCGCCCCCGGCTCGAGGAACTCGTCCTCGAACGCCGGCCGCTCGCCGCGGCCGAACGCCTCGAGCACCTCGAGCACGAACCCCTCCCACGCGCCGAGATGCGCGGCGAGGTCCTTCGCCGACCACTCGCCGCCGCCTATCGTGCCGCGCCGCTCGAAGGCTGAAGTGTCGAGCTCGGCGAGCAGTGCCGCGACCTCCGCGTGCTGGTCTTCCAGGAGCCGGATCGCCTCGTCGCGTGTCGTCATCCGGGCATCGTAGCGGGCGGTACCATCGGACCCGAAGCAGGGGAGTCCGGGGCACCGGGCTGAGAGGCCGGCTGACACGATCCTCCGCCGGCGACCCTTGGAACCTGAACCGGTTCAGACCGGCGGAGGGAGCACCCGTGGCGAGCGTCACGCAACGCATCGAGCGGATCCTCGGGCGCGAGGACGCCGCGCCCGGCCTCCGCCCGATCCCCGTCGCAGAACGGCGACTCGGCGGCCTCGACGCGGCGATCCTGTGGTTCGACCTGTCGATCGGCCTGCTCGTGATGGTGACCGGCGCGCTGCTCGTGCCCGCGCTCGGGCCGCCGCAGGCGCTGCTCGCGATCGCGGTGGGGTCGCTGATCGGGTGCGTCCCGCTCGCGCTCGTCGCGCTCGCCGGCCAGCGCGAGGGCGTGCCGACGATGGTCTTGCTCCGGCCGGTCCTGGGGGAGCGTGGCTCGTTCGTCCCGTCGGTGATCAACGTCGTGCAGCTCGTCGGGTGGACGGCGGTCGAGTTCTGGGCGATGGGCGAGGTCGCGAGCGTCGCGTCGGAGCGCCTGTTCGGGTTCGGGTCCCGCGCGTTCTGGATCGTCGTCGTCGCCGTCGTGTGCACCGCGCTCGCGCTCGGCGGGCCGGTCTTCGTCGTCCGACGCTGGCTCCAGCGGTTCGGGATCTACGTGTTGCTCGGCGCGGCCGTGTGGATCACGGTCGACGTTCTGCGGGCCGGGAGCGGGTGGGCGATCTGGGAGACGCCGGCCGCGGGCGGTCTGCCGTTCTGGCTCGCCGTCGACCTCGTGATCGTGATGCCGATCTCGTGGCTGCCGCTCGCCGCCGACTACAGCCGATTCGCGCGGCCGGGCTCGCGGGCCGCGATCGGGACGTACGCCGGCTACGCGGTCGGCAACGCGTGGTTCTACGCGCTCGGCGCGCTGCTCGTGCTCGTGACCGGGGTGGGCGCGGACGCCGTGGGGATCGGCGGCGGGATCGTGTTCCTCGCCGGGGGCGGGATCGTGCTGCTCGCGCTCCTCGTCGGCGAGAGCGACAACGCGTTCGCCGACATCTACTCGGCCGCGGTCTCGGCGCGGAACGTCGCGCCCAAGGCGCGCCAGGCGCCGCTGATCCTGATCGTGGGCACGGTCGGCCTCATCCTCGCGCTCGCCTTCACGGTCGAGCGCTACGAGACGTTCCTGTTCCTGATCGGGTCGGTGTTCGTGCCGCTCGCCGCGGTCCTACTCGCCGACTACTTCGTGCGCTGCCGCGGCCGCTACGGGGAGGCCGCGCTGTTCGAGCGTAGCGGGGTGCGGTGGCGCGCGTTCGTGCCGTGGGTACTCGGCTTCGTCGTCTACCAGTGGAGCGTGCCGACGGGACCCGACGGCTGGGTAGATGCGCTCGGCGACGCGTTCGGGGCGCTCGGCCTGCCGTTCCCGCTGTTCGACTCGCGACTCGGCGCGAGCATCCCGAGCTTCCTCGTCGCGTTCGGCGTGGCGGCGCTGCTCTCGCGGGCGGCTACTCGCCGACCGCGCGACTGACCGGCGGGGGTGCCGCGACCAGCAGCACGACCGAGGGGTCCTCGGTGGCGTTCGTGATCGAGAGCTCGGATCCGGCGGGCACGAGCGCCGCCTCCCACTGCTCGAGCCGCTTGCGCCCGCGGTTGACCTGGGCGACGACGCGCCCGGTCACGACGAGGACGAGCGCGTCCGAGTCCTTGTCGTGGATCGTCCCGACGCTCTGATTGCGATCGAGGCACACGACCTCGGACCACAGGTGGTCGGACTCGAACAGGTCCTCGTGATGCGGGCCGTCCTCGTCGAAGCGGACGAGGTCGCGAAGGTCTCGGGCGTCCACGGCGCGAAGCCTATCGCCCGGGCGTCACCTGCCGGCCGCCGATAGACTTCGGCTTCGGCCCCGAGACAAGGAGTCCCCGATGCCCACCTTCTCGTTCTCGACGGAACGTCCGACCACGCGATCCGTCGACCTGCTCGTGCTGCCGGTCTTCGAGGGCCCCACGGCGGGCCCGGGCGTGAGCGACGTCAAGGGCCTCGACCTGCTCGGGTTGTACGAAGCGTCGGGCGCCCGGGGCAAGCGCGGGGAGTTCCTCCTCGTCCCGAACACCGGCGTGGAGGGCCTCGAGGCGAAGGCGGTGCTCCTCCTGGGGGTCGGGAGCCGCGACGACGCCGACGCCGACGCCTGCCGGCGCGCGATCGGCCGCGTGGCACCGAAGCTCTCGAAGCGCGCGAGCATCGCGACGACGCTCCCGCAGATCGTCCGCGGCAGGCTCACCGAGGACGCGATCCAGGCAACGGTCGAGGGACTCGTGCTCGGCTCCCATCGGTTCGACCGCTACAAGTCCTCGAGCGACGGCCGTGGCTCGGCGCTCAAGGAGGTCGAGATCCTCGGGGCCGGGCGGACCGACGCGAAGGCGGCGAAGGCCGCGAAGGTGGCGATCGAGCGCGGCCAGGTGATCGCCGAGTCGCAAGCCTGGGCCCGCGACCTCGTGAACACCCCGGCCCTCGACCTCCCGCCCGCCGAGCTCGCCCGCGAGGCGCAGAAGATGGCGAAGGAGGTCGGCATCACCTGCAAGATCTGGACCGAGACCGAGCTCAAGAAGGGCGGCTTCGGCGGTATCCTCGGCGTCGGGCAGGGGAGCGTTCGCCCGCCGCGGATGATCGAGCTCCGGTACACGGGCGGCGCCAAGGGCGCGCCGATCGCGTTCACCGGCAAGGGCATCGCGTTCGACTCCGGCGGGCTGTCGATCAAGGACGCCACCGGGATGGAGTGGATGAAGTCGGACATGGGCGGCGCCGCCTCGATCCTGGGGACGATGCGCGCGATCGCGCTCCTGAAGCCCCGGGTGAACGTGATCGCGGCGATCCCCTCGGCCGAGAACATGCCGAGCGGCTCGGCGATCCGCCCCGGCGACGTGCTTCATCACCGCGGGGGCACGACGTCCGAGGTGCTCAACACCGACGCCGAGGGACGCCTCGTGCTCGCGGACGCGCTCGCCTACCTCGCCGAGCAGAAGCCGAAGGTGATCATCGACACGGCGACACTCACCGGCGCCTGCATGATCGCGCTGGGCTCGGACGTGTGGGGGGCGATGGGCAACGACACCGACCTGATCGACGACGTCCTCGCGGCGGGCGACGAGGCCGGCGAGCCGGGGTGGGAGCTCCCGATGCACGAGCCGTACCGCAAGCTGATCGACTCGGACATCGCGGACATCAAGAACATCGGCAAGCGCTACGGGGGCGCGATCACCGCGGCGATGTTCCTGCGCGAGTTCGTGGGCGACACGCCGTGGGTGCACCTCGACATCGCGGGCCCGGCGTTCTCCGATCGCGTGGGCGACTACTACCCGAAGGGCGCGACCGGCTCGCCGGTCCGGACGCTCGTGCGCTACGTGCTCTCGAAGAGCTCGGGCACCCGGCGCTGAGGATCCGGCGCCGACCGTGAGCGACGGCCCGGTCCTCGCGGTCTTCGCGCATCCGGACGACGCCGAGATCACGGCCGGCGGCACGATCGCGAAGTGGTGCGCGGCCGGGCGCACGGTGCACCTGCTCGTCCTGACGAACGGCGACCGCGGGTCGAGCGACGCCTCGGTCGACCCGGCGGAGCTCGCGGAAACCCGCGAGCGCGAGACCGTCGCCGCCGCCGAGGTGCTCGGCGTCCGGGAGACGAGGGTCCTCGGTGTGCGCGACGGCGAGCTCGAGAACAGCCCCCAGGTTCGCCGCGACGTCGTGAGCGCGATCCGCGAGCTCCGCCCCTCGACGCTGGTCTCCTGTGACCCGACCGCGTGGTTCCTCGACGACCGCTACGTGAACCACGCCGACCATCGCACCGCGGGTGAGATCGCGGTCGACTCGATCTTCCCCGGCGCCGGCAACCCGCACTTCTTCCCCGAGCACCTCGTCCAGGGTCTCCGGGCGCACCAGGTCACCGACCTGTGGCTCGGGCTCACGAACGAGCCGAACCACCTCGAGGACGTAACCGGACACCTCGAGACCAAGCTCGCCGCGCTCGCCAAGCACGAGAGCCAGGTGGCGGGCGGGATGCTCGGCTACTTCGAGGAGTGGATCCCGAAGGAGGCCGAGGAGGCGGGGAGCAGGATCGGCGTCCGGCACGCCGAGTCGTTCCGGCGGCTGGACCTGTCCTAGGGCTTCGTCCCGGAGGCGAACAGCACCTCGCGGAAGTCGTTCACGGGGTCGGCGAACCGCTCGGCGAACACCGCGCGCGCCCGCTGGAGGAACGCGGCGAACGCCTGCTCGCCGAGCATCGAGCGCACGAAGCGACCGGTCGCCCACGTCCCCAGGCCCTCGAGGTACTCGTCGAGCGAGTACTGGAACCGGTACTTCCGCGTCTCGGTCCGGACGTGACGGACCCCCGCCTCCATCAGCGCCTCTTCGAGCGGCGCGCGTTGCCGAAAACGTTCGCGCCAGGGGAGTCGCTCGTCCATCGCCGGCTGGAGCACCTCGCGCGGGACGACCGACTCCACGAGCTCGAGCCAGGTGCGGGTGAGGTCGTCGGCGCCGTCGGCCCACGCGGTGACGGCGAGCCGGCCGCCCGACCGCGTCACGCGGAGCATGTCGTACAGGGCGGTCTTGTACTTCGCGAAGTGCGCGATCACGAAGTTCGCGAGCACCGCGTCGAACGACCCGTCGCGGAACGGCAGGTCGATCGCCTCGGCCGCCGCGAGGCGCAGCCCGACGTCGGCGGCGCGGGCCTCGCGGAGCATCCCCTGCGCCTCGTCGATGCCGATGGCCTTGGCGCCGGCCTTCCCGGCCGCGATCGCCGCGACGCCGGTGCCGGTCCCGACGTCCAGGACCCGCCATCCCTCGCGCACGTCCGCGATATCCACGAGGTCGTGGGCGGGCTCGGCGAGGCGGGGCGCGTGGACCCGCGCGTAGGTCTCGGCCACCGCGTCGTAGGAGCGCCAGTCGTCCATGTGACGGGCAAGCCTACCGGCGCGCGCTCCGAACGTGCGGCCGAACACGTCGGCGCGGGTAGGCTGGCCCGCGATGACGGGCGTGTGGGTGGGCGAGTGACGGGCCCCGCCGGCGTGATGGCCCTGGTGCTCGCGGAGACGGTCGCGGGCGGCCTCGTCCTGTTGTTCCTCACCCCGTTGTGGAACGAGGTCAAGCGCGGGTTCTTCACGCTCACGGGCTCGATCCTCCTCGCGCTGTCGCTCGCGACGTGGGGTGCTGCGGCGGCCGGGGCGACCGTGGGGAGCGACGCCGGCGCGTGGTCGGTCGGGCTCTCCGCCGCGCTCTCGCTCGTCGTCCTCGTGTGGGTGGCGCTGATGTTCGCGAAGCGCCACGCGGCCGCCCGGGTCGTCGGGATCGCCTCGGTCCCGGTCTCGATCGCGGTGCTCGCCGCGATGGCCGCAACCGCCGAGGGGTCGTGGGCGGTCGCGTTCCTCCAGCTGCTCGCCGGCGCGGCCTTCCTCGGCGCGGTGTTCGCCGGGCTGCTGCTCGGCCACTGGTACCTCACCGACCGGGGACTCACGCGCGCGCCGATCAACCGCTTCACGAACTTCCTGTTCGTCGGTGTCGGCCTCGAGGCCGTGGCGCTGATCCTCGGCGGGTTCGGGCCGACCGATGCGTCGTCGGACTTCAACCCGCTGCTCACCTCGGCGGGGCTCGCGTCGTGGATCGCGCTCGGGATGGTGGGCGCCACGGCGCTGATCGCCGTGATGATCCGCGCGACGCTGAAGGGCACGCGGTCGTCCGCGGTCCAGGCCGCGACCGGCTTCTTCTACCTCGCCGTCATCACCGCGCTCACGGCCGAGTTCGCCGCCAAGGTCGCGTTCCTCCCCTGACCGATGGAAGCCGTCGCGATGGTGGCCGGGCTCCTCGCGGAGATGGTCGCGTGGAGCCTCGTCGCCCGCGGCCGGAACATCTGGAAGACGATGCCGCCGGTCCTCGGCGCGATGGGGGTCACCGCGCTCCTGCTGGGGCCGCCGGCGTGGTCGCCCGATGTGAGCGCGATCGTGTCGCTCACCCTCGGCCTCGCCGCCGGCCTCGCGCTGTACGTGGCCACGCGGGAAGCGATCCTGATCATCGGCCGGTGGGAGACGTTCCGCCGCCACTCGGTCGAGATGTACCGGAAGCAGGGCGGGCTCTCGCTCGTGGCGGCCCTGCTGCTCTCGATCGCGATCTCCGTGCCGGGGGAGGAGTTGTTCTGGCGCGGGCTGTTCCAGGGGGAGCTCACGAAGGCGCTCGACGGCAGCGGGTGGGCTCCCGTCCTCGCGTGGCTCGCGTTCGTGCTCGCGAACCTGCCGAGCGCGAACCTGGCGATCGCGGCGGGGGCGATCGTCGGCGGCGGGGTGTGGGTGGTGCTCGCGTGGTGGAGCGGCGGGATCCTCGCGCCGCTCGCGTGCCACGTCCTGTGGACGGGTCTGATGATCGCCGTGCCGGTGGTGCGCGAGGCGGAACCGTCCGCGTGAGCGATCCTGTCCCCGCGCCGATCCGCGAGCTGCTCGCGCAGGGTTCCTTCTGTCACGTGGCGACGTCCACGCGGTTCGGGCCGCACGTGACGCCGATGGTGTTCGCCGAGGCCGGCGACCGCGTGTGGGTGACGACGTCGCGCGGCTCGGTGAAGGCGAGTGCATGGGCGCATGATCCTCGCGTGGCCGGACTGGTCCGCGTGGGGGAGCGTGCGGCGATCTTCACCGGGACCGCGGCGACCTACGACCTCCTCGATCCCGAGAGCTGGGGTCGGTCGTTCCGCGAGAGCCCCGTGATCGCGCTCGCCGCCGCGAGGTACACGCGGAAGAACGCCAGGTTCTTCGCCGGCTACGCCGTAGACGCGAACCACGTGCCGCTCGCGTGGACGCCGCCGGGGCGCGTGTTCGCGGAGCTTCGGATCGAGCGTTCGGCGGTGATCGAGGGCGATCGCATCGCGAGCGCGTGGGGGGAGTGGGGCGACGAGGGGGACGGGGTCGAGCGTTTCCGCGTGCCGAAGGCCGGGGCGGGAGTGTTCGACGCGCTCGAGCCTCGGCTCGCCGGCGCGCTCGGCGACGCCGGGCCCGGCGCGCTCGCGCTCGCGACCGACGACGGCCCGGTCGTCCTGCCCGCGAGATGGGTGCTCGAGGGCCCTGGGGTCTACGCGGTCCTCAACGCCGAGGTGCTCACGGCCGCCGGCGCTGGGCCGGTTGCCCCGGCCGCGCTCTGCGTCGACCGTCCCTCGTCCTGGCGCGCGCGAGAGATGGTAGGGACGATGATCCGCGGTCTGGGACGCACCGCGATCCCGGGCTCGCTCGAGTCCGGCCTGCGGTCCGTCCAGAGACTCGCTCGGGCGGCGGGCGCGGACCCGGCGTCGGCCGCCGTCGTCGGCATCGACGCCGAACGCCTCGTCTGGTGGCGGGGCTGGGACTCCGGGACGGTGACGCTGGGATGACGCTCGTCGAGTTCGACATCGTGATCGACGCGCCGCCCGAGGAGGTCTGGGAGGTGATCTCGGACCCGCGGAACCTGCCGCACTGGGACCGCCACATCGTCCGGGTCGACGGCGTGCCGGCCGACGGCCTCCACGAGGGCACCCGCTACACGACCGAGATGCGCTTCATGGCGTTCCGCTCGACCGTCGCGGGAGAGGTGCTCGAATGGGACCCGCCGCACCGCTCGAAGATCCGGCTCACGGGGTTGCTCGACGCCACCGTGACGTCGTCGGTCGAGGCGCTCGCCGGCGACCGGAGCCTGCTGGAACACGTGATCGACTATCGGTTCCGCGGCGGGCCGCTCGGCGAGCTCGCCGCGAGGAGCCTCGCGCGCGTCGGCGGCGCGCATCTCGCGCTCCGGCACGGGACGCTCGCCCAGAAGCAGGAGATCGAGGAGCGGTACCGGGGAGGGTAGCTTCTACAGGTTGGCTGCGCCAATACCTGGTGAAACCACGGACGCGATGT
>Ga0075431_100000655_pt1 | contig 29411 bp, 31 predicted proteins | sample RhiMetdeltSRZDD5_FD_75297 | JGI IMG/M metagenome (GOLD analysis project Ga0075431, IMG submission 75297) | Populus rhizosphere microbial communities from Tennessee, USA - Rhizosphere MetaG P. deltoides SRZDD5 | ecosystem: Host-associated > Plants > Roots > Rhizosphere > Soil | place: USA... | reverse complement strand
CCGGGGCGCGACACTCGGCCCCAACAGCGTCATCCTCCCGGCGGCCACGCTGGGCCGCCACGCTACGGTCGGTCCCGTGTCACTGGTGATGAGGGGCGAGTCGGTGCCCGACAAGACGACGTGGATCGGCAACCCCATCGGACCCTGGGTGACCGACCTGTGAGGATCCCCGGCATCCACTCCGACCTCCCCACCGCCGATCCCTACCTCCCGGGCCACGGCGACCGTTCCTGGAGCGCGTCGCGCTACGACCTCGAGCTCGAGTACGACATCGCCAACAACCAGCTCCGGGGCCGGGCCACGATCGAGGCGATCGCGGAGCAAGACCTCGAGCGCATGGTGCTCGACCTCGCGCACCTCCGCGTCGACAAGGTCGGCGTGGACGGCTCGACGCCGGCGAAGTACTCCGTTCGTCAGAACCGGCTCGTGCTCACTCTGCGGCGCCCCATCAGGACCGGGGACTCCTTCACGATGACCGTCCGCTACAGCGGAAAGCCACGACCCCTCGTGGACAAGCATCACGGGGACGCCGGCTGGGAGGAGCTCACCGACGGGGTCATCGTCGCCGGGCAGCCTCACGGAGCCCCGACCTGGTTCCCCTGCAACGACCGTCCCGACGACAAGGCGGCGTACCGCATCTCCGTCGCCACGCACCCCGAATACACCGTCGTCGCCAACGGCGCTCTCCGGAGCCGCACCCGCCGGGGGGCGACCGTCACCTGGGTCTACGAGCAGGAGCAGCCGATGGCCACGTACCTGGCGACCGTGCAGATCGGCAGGTACGACCTCCGAGAGCTCGATGCCGACGTGCCGATGCTCGTGGCGGCGCCGTCAGAGGCTGGCGAGGGGGTGGACGCGGTCTTCGGCCGACAACCGGAGATGCTCTCCGCCTTCGCCGAACTGTTCGGCCCCTATCCGTTCGCCGCGTACGCCGTCGTGGTGACTGCCGATGACCTCGAGATCCCGCTGGAGTCGCAGAGTCTCTCCACGTTCGGCCGCAACTTCCTCACCGACGACTGGGACGCGGTCCGGCTGGTGGCCCACGAGTTGGCTCACCAGTGGTTCGGGAACAGCGTGACACTGCGCGCGTGGCGCGACATCTGGCTGCACGAGGGCTTCGCGTGCTATGCGGAGTGGCTGTGGTCCGAGCTCTCCGGCGGCGACGAGGCCGACGCTCACGCCCGCGCTCACCACGAGCGCCTTGCCGGCCTCGACCAGGACCTCGTGCTCTCCGACCCGGGTCCCGAGTTGATGTTCGACGATCGCGTCTACAAGCGCGGAGCCCTGACCCTGCACGCCCTGCGGCTGACCGTGGGCGACGAGGTGTTCTTCCGCATGCTCCGGGGGTGGGTCGATGAGAACGCCGGCGGCTCGGTGACGACGGCCGACTTCGTCGTGTACGCATCGGCAGCAGCCGGGACCGATCTCGACGACCTGTTCAGGTCCTGGCTGGATGAGGAACGGCTGCCGGACCTGCCAGCCGCCAGCTGACCGACCCGCCCGCCACGGTCCCGACGTACCCGGCCGGCAGGTCGAGCGTCCGTGTCGGAAGGACGGGAAGGTCGCGTGGGTCTCGTCGCAGGCCCTCCCCGGTCGCCTTGAGCAGGGCCTCGGTCGCGGTCCAGGACAATCGATCCCCGAACTCCTCGACGGGAGGACCATCGGCCTCGACATCTATCCCGACCGGGCCGGTCCACGACCACGCGACGGCGACCAACCCTGCGGCATACGCGATGCTCACGTTTGCTGCGCTGCCGATCGCCGTCGGGCGGCCGTGCCTATCACTGCCGCACCGGGGGCACACCCGGACGATGCGCGTGGCACCGGTCTCCGCTCCGAGGATCTCCTCACCCAGCAGCCGGAGCATCGCCCGGTCAGGACGGGCAGCGATGGTCGTGGGGCCCGGTCCGGGGCTCGCGGTCGGCTGCGCGTGGCGACGGCTCCCCACCGCTTCGCCCCTCGAGCCGGTTGGTCCCCATTCCGAGATCTTCATCGAAGAACGTCTCGACGTCTCGGGGCCATGCCATCGAAGTTACCGCCGCCCCGCACCGCTGTGAAGGCTCGAACTCAACGGCCTCTGAGCGTGGGACCTCGAGGTTGTGTTAGGCGTCTCACCGACCCTCCCCGGGTCAAGCGTGAGCCACTGACGAGGCATCATCGTCCCCGTGGATGATCTCTCGGACCAACCCATGGGCCGGATCGGAACGCTCACCCGCTATCCGGTGAAGTCGATGGTCGGCGAGGAGCTCGACGCCGTCGACGTCTCGATGCGCGGCCTCGAGGGCGACCGGCTCTGGGCGGTTCGTGACATCGACGGCAAACTCGGCAGCGGCAAGAACACCCGCCGATTCCGCCGCATGCCCGGCCTGCTCGAACTGGCCGCGAGTTACGACGACGACCTGGTGCCGACGATACGGTTCCCGGACGGCCGCCGGATCTGTCCGGAGGATCCGGACATCAATCGGGCCCTGTCCATGCATGTCGGGCGGCCGGTCACCCTGGACCGCGAGGAGGACGTGTCGCACTTCGACGAGGGGCCGCTACACCTCGTGACGTCCTCGTCGATCTCCCGGCTGAGCGAGCTGCACGGCGTCGGTGTCGACCCGAGGCGGATGCGCGCCAACCTCGTCGTCGACACCGGTGAGGGACCGCGTCTCGACGAGGCGGACTGGGTCGGACGGGAGCTGGCGATCGGCGGCGTCACCGTTCGAGTGCGCGACGTGATGGTCCGCTGCGTCATGGTGGGCCTGCCGCAGATCGGACTCGAAGCGGACCCGGATCTGCTCGACACCATCACCCTAGTCAACGATCTCGCGTGTGGCCTGGTCATCGATGTCCAGACCCCCGGCGCGATCCGGCTCGGCGACGTCGTACGCCCGATCTGATCGGCTCGAAAACCGTTGGTCGATGGGCCGTTCGGCGGCGGATCGGGGTCGTTCGGGGGCCTGTGCTTCGGGACCTTAGGCCCGTGCTCTGACGACCGTCCAAGTCGCATGATGGCGTCTCATCTTGAGTGCGGCCCCGCGGGGTGCGGGAACACCCAGCGGGACCTAGGAACCAGGCCTAACGGGAGGTCCGATCCCATGCTCAGCCCAACGAGCCAACACCCGATGAGGTACGCATCGAACGAAACCGTTCGGACCTCACATCTCGTGCGCGTCTCGTCTGCGGCTAGAGCCGCGAGTCCACTCGCCGGACGGCCTCCCGAGGCGGTCGGTACCCGATGACCCAGACGCCTTCCACGACAGCGCTCTATCTCGCCCAGATCCGGGCCGGCCGGGTCGAGGTCTACCGCGACGACAGCACCCGCGTCGACGCCTTCGACGCCCCACAAGGGTCGTCCTTACGAAGCCTGCTCGCCTTCCACGGGTGGCGTCCGACGGGCCGGCGGGCCACCGGCGGTGGATGGGGCGCGATCCTCGTCGAGCCGGTCCGGCGGCGATAGCGGATCAGAGGTCGGGCGGGCTGATCTCGTAGACCTGGGCCACCGCACCGTCGCCCCGTTCCTCGGTGCGGTCGGTCGGCGTCACCTTGTTCGACAGCAGGCCGAGACTGCGCAGCCGGTCCTCCGGAGTGTTGTTCCTGGTGTCGAGCCACCGCCCGTCCAACGCGGCCGACAGAAAGTCCTCCGGCGCGTCCGACGCGGCACGAATCACGATGTAGTCGGTCATGACGGTGGTCCCTCCATGCGTGGGCGACCCGCAACCCCTCGAGTACATATTCGACACGGCGCAGCCCCGGTCCGCGAAACGCTAACACGGCGCCGACATCGCCCGATGCGGCTGCTAGCCGGGCGGCGGACCGGCGTTTCGCCGCTCCATTTCCGCATAGAGCGACGGCCCGAGCGGCCACTCGCGCTCTTCGGCCAGGTGCGCCACCAGCCCGGCGGTGCGAGCCAGTACGGCGAAGCCGCGAGCCATCTCGACCGGGAGCCCCAGGTCGGCGAGGACGGCCCCGGCAGCACCGGCGCCGTTGACCGGCAACCTGCGACCCTGCTGCCGCTCGTAGGCGTCGGCGACGGTCTCCAGCAGTCGCAGATGCGGGCCGAGCCGATCGCACTCGGCGGCCAGGGCGTACAACCGCGGCACGCGCGGATCGGTGGTCTTGTGTACGGGATGTCCGAGACCGGGCACCCGGCGGCCGGCGGCGAGCTCGGCACGTACGGCCGACTCGGCGACCTCGCGGACGGCGTCCGGATCGGAGCCGGCGTCGAGGCCGGCCGCCACGACCACGGCATGCAAGAACCGGGCGGTGTCCTCGGTCGGGCCGAGGTAGACCGATCCGGCGCCGAGCAGACCGGCTGCGACGGCGGCCTGGAGGGCTTCCGGCGCCCCCGTGGAGGTCAGCCTCGCCGCCAGGACCGAGGGCGTCAGGCCGTGATCGGCCAACGACACCAGCACCGCGTTGAACAGCCGGGACTCGTCGGAGCCGGGCAGCCGCCCGGTCACCATGAGCCAGGCGAGATCGGGGAAGCTCACCGTCCCCATCAGCTCGGTCAGATCGTGGCCGCGGACGCTGATCGAGTCGGCGGTCGACCGTCCGATCCCGGACCGCACCCAGTCGCTGCCGTCTGCCTGGCTCATCGGCTGCTCGCCTCCTCGGCGTCCCACTCGCGTCCGGTGATGCCCGACGGCAACTCGTGCTTGGCCACCCGGCCGGTCGGGGTGTGCGGCAGGTCGTCGAGCGCCTCGAGGTAGCGCGGAACCTTGAAGGCCGCGACCAGTCCGGCCGCATGCTCACGCACGGTCGCGAGCGAGACGGTGGGGTGACGAAGGACGACGAACCCCTTGACCTCCTCCTCGCCGAGATCCGAGGCGACGCCGATCACCGCGGCCTCGACGACGTCGGGATGCCCGGCCAGCGCGTCCTCGACCTCGGCCGGAGCGAGGTTCTCGCCCCGGCGCCGAATGATCTCCTTGCGGCGGCCGACGAAGGTGTAGGTGCCGTCGGGATTCTCGGTGACGAGGTCACCGGTGCGGAGCCAGCCGTCGACGAGCACCCGTGACGTCTCCTCCGGCATCCCCCAGTAGCCGAGCATGACCGCCGGATTGCGCAACTCCAGCTCGCCCGTCGCCCCCATCGGGACGGGCGATCCGCCTTCCATCACCCGCGCCTCGTTGACCGTACCCAGGGTCGGGTGCTGCCGGGGCCAGCCGAGCGTGCCGTACGGCCGGGTGCCGGGCCGCCAGCACAAGCCGTACGGGCTCTCCGACAACCCGTACCCACAGACGATCTCGAGTCCGAAGCGCGTCTCGATCTCGTGCTGCCGCTCGCGTGACGGCGCCGGCGCCGAGTAGCACGTCCGGACCGGGTTGTCGGCGTCGTCATCCCGCTCGGGCTGTCGCATCAGCATCTCGACCATCGCCCCTATCGCGTTGAACTGGGTCGCGCCGTAGCGGCGGGCGGAGTCGATGAACGTGCTCGCCGAGAACCGCGGCAGCAGCACCAGGCTGGCGCCGGCCGCGACCGAGCCGAGGACGGAGTACGCCGGCGCGTTGATGTGGAACAGCGGCAACGACGTCATGAGCCGGTCGCTCGAGTCGAGCCGCATCCAGTACGGGAACCCCTCGCCCGCCATCGCGTAGGCCCGATGGGTCTGCGTCACCAGCTTGGAACGGCCGGTGGTTCCGGAGGTCGGGATCAGGACGGCCGGATCGCCCGGCTCGGCCGGCGACTCCGCGGGATCGGCCTCCAGCCCCGCGAGGTCCTCGAGGTCGACGCGATCGAAGTCGCCGTCGGGCGCGACCGTGTCGCGCAGCTCCCGTTGAGCGACGACGAGCCGGGGCTGGGTCTGCGCGACGAGCCCGGCCACTTCGGCCGGCGTACTGCGGGGATTGACCGGGACGAACACCGCGCCCAGCCGTACCGTCGCCAGCCAGCAGAACAGCGACGCGGGATCGTTGGCGGCCGTCGCCGTCACCAGACTCTCCCGCTCGACACCCCGGTCGGCGAGGCCGGACGCGATCCCGGCGATCCGCCGCGCGGCCTGGCTGAAGCTGAAACGCTCGGCCTCGAAGAACAGCCAGTCCCGGTCCGGATCGCGCTCGACCGCGGCGTCGAACAGCGACGGGATAGTGTCGAACGCCATGCCGTGGTCCGCTTCTCGTGACAGTCAGTCGGGGATCCGGGCCGCTTCGAGGCGAGGCTACCGCGCCGGCAGCATTAGTTGTCAGTTCAACGACCCAGTGGAAGAATCGACACGACCTTGAGGAGATCTGCGATGGCCCAGCCAGAAGGAGCAGAGCTCGAAGCGATCCGCGCCCGGCGCGAGGAGCTGCGCAAGACCTATCTGCGCGACCTCGGTGATCGACCGGCGTCGACGGCTCGGGGACTCCATCACATGGCCCTGATCTGCCGTGACGTCGAGGAGACGATCCGCTTCTACCAGGATGTCCTGGGCTTCCCGCTGGTCGACCTTCTGGAGAACCGCGACTACCCGGGGTCGTCGCACTTCTTCTTCGACATCGGCAACCGCAATCTGCTCGGCTTCTTCGACTTCCCGGGGCACGACCACCCCGCCTTCGAAGAGACCATCGGCAACGTCCAGCACATCGCGATCTCGGTCGGGCCGGAGCAGTTCGAAGCGGCGAGGCGGAAGTTCGACGAGATCGGCCTCGACTATCTCGGTCCGGACCGCGGGGTCGACAACAGCCTCTACATCCGCGACCCCAACGGCACCGGAATCGAGCTTTACTGCGAACGCATCGGCGTCTTCGAAGGAGACGTGCTCGTCCCCGACGCGGCGGAGTGACGAGGCTTCATCGCGGAGGCGCCTCAACCATCGGGGAGCGAAGGAGCCTGCGATGAGCGAGTGGAACTTCATGGATCCGCAGTGCAAGGACAATCTGTTGCGGGTCGTACGCCATGAGGCCGAGCAGATGTTCGCCCTGGCCACGCCGCCAGAGGCGTGGGAGGCACCGACCGGCGCCGGGCACTGGCAGGTACGCGACATCGTGGGCCATCTGGTCGATACCACCGAGGCCTACTTCGTCAGCTTCGACGCGGCGCGGGGACGCGGTGAGGCGCCGGAGCCGCTCGGCCTGGTCGGCATGGCCAAGCACGTCGACGACGGGGCGCAGGCGTTCCGAGACACGCCGCAGGCCGAGATGCTGTCGCGGCTCCGGGCCGACTACGACAAGGCGACGGGCATCTTCGAGGACCTGGCCGACGACGAGTGGACCAACCTGCAGGTCCCGCACAAGTTCATGGGCCCGCTCCCGGCGTTCTTCTACCCGATCTTCCAGCTGGTCGACTACGGCATCCACAGCTGGGACATCCGCGAGGGCACCGGCCAGGCGCACATCCTGTCTGCCGAGGCGGCCGACTTCCTGGCGCCGCTGGGCTTCATCCTTTGGCAGGCCACCGCCCAGTGCAAGCCGGAGGACGAGGCATTCTCCATCGGAGTGCGGATCACCTCCGGCCCCAATGCCGGTGACACTAGATTCGACGTGTCCCCTGCCGGTCTCGCCTACGAGCCCGCGAGTCTCGACGGCCTGCCGGCCGTGCTGGAGTTCGACCCGGCGAGTTGCATCCTGACCGCGTACGGCCGGTTCAACGGCGGCACCGTACGCGGCGACAGCGAGCTCGCCACACGGTTCCTGAACCTCTGCCACCGGATCTAGTCCCGAGCGGTCAGTCGCCCGGACCGTTCAACCCCAAGGCGAGCGACGGGTCGCCCGGCCGCCAGGTGTCAAGGAACTGGCTGCGCTCCCCCATCTCGCGGCTTCGCGCGACGAGGTTGCGTCCGACCGCGAGCTGCCCCGGCTCCCAGGCGGCGAGGGCGGCGGTCACGTCGCCATCGCAGTCGCGCAGCGCGGCGGCCAGCGCCCAGGCGTCGGCGGCGGCCTTGGCCGTGCCGGCGGCGGCATGCGGCCGGGCGCAGAACGCCGCATCGCCCAGCAGGCACACCCGGCCGAAGACCATCCGGTCGACCGCCACGTCGAAGATGCCCTGGACGAACGGCTCGGCGGCCTTGCGTACGACCTCGCCCAGCGCCGGGGGCAGCGCACCGGCGGTCTCGCGCAGGTCCTCGACGTACGGATCGGCCAGCCTGCCCGGCGGCACCGAGTACGGCCGGAACGCACCGGTCCGATCGGTCATCAACGCCTCGAAGTCGGCGCCGGCGGCGACATTGCGGTACCACACGAAGTTCATCAGCCGGCGCCCGATCTCCCGCTCACCGTCGTGGCCGGGGATCGGGTACGTGAGGATGTGGCTGTGCGGCATCACGTGGTAGGTGATCGTGTCGCCGAGCTGGTCGAGTGTCTCGTCGCCGAGCGCCGACTCGTCCGCGGTGCCACGCCAGCCGGTGTAGCCCGCATATCGCGCGGTCGAGTCGGGCAGCAGCGCCGCCCGGGCTGCTGACGCGGCGCCGTCCGCGCAGACGAGCAGGTCGCACTCCACCCCGTCACCGTCGGCGAAGCGGACCCGGACGCCGTCGTCGTCCTGGTCAAAACCCAAAACCTCGCGACCGAGGTGGTAGTGCTCGGGATCGAACGGGTCGAGCAGCGCGTGATAGAGCGTGTTCCACGACGTGAACCGGTGCCGGCACGGATCGCGATGGATGACCGCGCCAGAGCCGTCGACGTAGCACCACCATCGCGCCGGGACACTGACGTCGTCGAGGTCGAGCAGGTCGTGCTCTAGCAGGTAGCGCACGGTCATGTCGTGGAGGACGATGCCGGCGCCCCGGCTGTGCAGCTTGCTCCGGGAGCGTTCATAGATGTCGACGGCACAGCCTGCGTCGCGCAGCAGGAGGCCGGCGGTGAGCCCTCCGAGGGAGCCGCCGGCGATGGCCACCCGGGTCGGTGTGGTCACTCCGCGGCGACGGTTCCGCCTCGCTGAGCCGGCTCGGCGAGGTGATCGAGCTCGGGCAGGTTCACGACGATCGGATTCGGGTCCGACCGTACGACCGCCCAGATCGTCGGCTCCTCGTCGGAGGCGTTGATCTCCTGGTGGATGACGTGGGCGGGGATGAGGACGAAGCTGCCCGGCCCGGCCTCGACGGCGTTCTCCAGCTCAACCCCCCACCGGTAGCGGGCCGTGCCGGCCAGCACATAGAGGATCGTCTCCTGGTCGCCGTGGTGGTGCGCCCCGGTGGCGGCGCCCGGCTCCACCGTGCTGAGGAATCCGCTCAGCCGCTTCGCGTCCGGATCGCGCCCGTCGAAGGCGACCTCGCGCAGGAGACCGGGCGTCTGTGGGGTGTCCGTCGACCGCATGTCGGGGGTGACGATGCGGACCCGCGGCTCCGCCATGGAGGCTCCTCTGTTCGACGTCGACCGGCTCAGATTTCCTACATCATGCAGATTCTATGGTACGCGAGTGCGTCGGACCGCCGCGTACGCGGCCATCGCGGCGACATGGGCGACTCGGGCCGCTGGTCACGCACCGAGGGGCCGTTCGGCCCGTGCCAGCCGCCATCGAGCGGCGTTGACTCGGGTCTTTCGGCGGGTCCCGATCTCGAGGAGGGAGGACGCCGATGGAGGGGGCGGCACTCGCTCTCGCGGTCATCGCGACCGTCATCGCCCTCATGGCGCTGTGGTACTCCCACGAGGAGCGGGCCCGGGCCCGACGCAAGGAGCGCGAGGCCAAGAAGGCCAAGCGGCGCCGGGACCGCCGGCTCTTCTAGCGCCCTTCTGGCCGCCGGCACCGGAACAGGATGCCGCTGCCCTGGCCGTTGTCGAACGCGACGCCGGGGATCGCGAAGTCCCTGCTGACCTCGACGAAGCCGAACCTGTCGTGCAGATCGAGCGTCGCCCGGTTCCGCGCGTTCGCGAAATACCAGACCGCGTCGGTGTGCTGCCACGCCCAGTCGAGCCGGGCCTGGGTCAGCGCGGCGGCGATGCCGCGGCGGCGCCATCTCGGCTCGACGACGATGCCTGCGAGGTACCAGCCGGCCGGTGCCCCGGCGGCACCCCGGACGGGTGCCGGCTCGAGTCGCTCGAGGCGCCCGTACGCCACCACCTCGCCGTCGAACTCGGCGACGAAGAGGGCACAGCCGTCGGCGTCCAGGCAGTTCGCGAAGCGCGACCGCCAGTGCTCGCGATCCCCGCCGTCCCGCCGAACCGCGAGCGTCGCACACGATCCGACATCGCTCGGCGCCGCCGGCCGAGTGATGACGTCGATTCGCTGCCGACGGATGGGAGACGGGTCGTACTCGACGAACGGTTCGGGGCTGCCCATGAGGACCATCGTGCCCCGCCGGGCCGGGGTCCCGAAATCTTCGGACGGACCCGGATCAATTCGGGCCGAAGGGCCATTGCACAGGAGGCACGACCAGAGGACCATTCGTCGTGGCGTCGCCGTCGATCACGTGGGGGACCTCGTGCGTACTCGTCACCTTGCGATCGCGCTCACCGCGATCGTGTCGCTCGCCACCCCCTTGCTGGTGACCAGCGAGGAGCCCGCTGTTGCCGCTCCGTCGACCCCGAACGTCGTCGTGATCCTCGTCGACGACGCGCGACACGACGACCTGAGCAGCCTGCCGCGGGTATCGTCGCTCATCGGCGACGCCGGTGCGACCTTCACCAACGCCTACTCCCCATTCCCGCTGTGCTGCCCGGCGCGGGCGACGATGCTCACCGGCCAGTACGCGCACAACCACGGCGTACTCGACAACGTGCCGCCCCTCGGCGGCTTCGACGCGTTCGACGACGCGGAGACGCTCGCCACCTGGCTGAACCGGGACTACACGACCGGGTTCATCGGCAAGTACCTGAACGGCTACAAGCTGCCGTACCGTCCGCCGGGTTGGGACAGTTGGATGGTCCCCGTCGGATCGCTGTACGACTACCGCGGGACCTCGTGGAGCGTCGACGGAGCGCGGCAGACCTACTCGGGATATCGCACCGACACGACGGGAGCGCTGGCGACGCAGTTCATCGAGTCGCACGCCGACGGCGCCCAGCCGCTCCTGCTGTTCACCTCGATCGTGGCGCCGCACGCCGGCTCGCCGGGCGAGCTCGACGATCCTCCGTCGTTTCCGACGCCGAACGTCAGCGACACCTACCGCAACGACCTCGGCAAGGTGCCCAACACCAACCCGGGATTCAACGAGGCCGACGTGAGCGACAAGCCGCTGCGGCCGGCGCCGCTGGCGGCGTGGGAGATCGAGGCGATCAAGGAGGTCAACGGCCAGCGTCGAGAGTCCCTGCTGAGCGCCCAGGACGTGGTGCGGGACGTCGTCGACACGCTGCGCGCGGCCGGCGAGCTCGACAACACCTACCTCGTCTTTGCGTCGGACAACGGCTATCTCCTGGGTGAGCATCGGATCCGGGGCGGCAAGGTCTTCCCCTACGAGGTGTCCGCAAGGGTTCCGCTGCTCGTCCGGGGCCCGGGCATCCCCGCCGGATCGGTTGTCCATCAGACTGTCGGGCTCCAGGACCTCGCTCCCACGGTCCTGGCGATGACCCAGCACGCCGGTGCCAACGGCACGTTCACGCTCGACGGCGTCAACGTCCTGCCGATGATCGGGCGTCCGAGCCTTCGCATCGGCCGTCCACTTCTGCTCGAGGCCGGACCGAAGTCGTCGAGTGCGACGGCGTACCGGTTCCACGGCGTCGTCGCCCGGGTCGACGGGGTCCGATGGAAGTACGTCGAGCGCGACACCGGAGCGAAGGAGCTCTACAACCTCGCTACCGACCGCGCCGAGCTGACCAACCGCGCGGGTGACAAGGCACTCGCCCAGATCCAGAGTCGACTGCGCGCGATCCTGGCCGATTATCGCTGGTGCTCGGGCGCCGGCTGCCGCTAGGTCAGAGGACCGCTCTCGACCGAGTCGGCTGGCACGAACGGCCGGGTCAGATGCGCCGTCGCCAGGACCGCGCCGCGCTCCTCGGCGTCGGCGAGCAACGCTCGGCGGGTCCGCCGCGCCAGTGCCCGGTCGCTCTCGAACGCGTACGCCAGGTCGGGATTGACGAGCTGCAACGCGTGGACGAGCACGTCGCCGGTGACGAGAGCATGCCGCCCGCCGCCCTCGACCAGCACCGACTGGTGGCCGATCGTGTGACCCGGCGTGGGCAGCAAGGTGATGTGGTTGCCGCCGGCACGGGTGAGGCGGACCCGATCCTCGACCTCGTCGAGTTGCCCGGTGCCCTGCAGCGGCCGGACGACGGCGTCGACGACGGCCCCGGCCTGCGACACGACATCGGCCACCTCGCGACTCTGGACGACATAACGCGCGGCCGGGAACAGCGGCTCGCCGTCCGGCAGGACCGACCATCCGACGTGGTCGGCGTGCAGATGCGTCAGGACGACGGTGTCGACGTCGCCGCGATCGATGCCCGCCGCCGGCAGCAACTCGGGCAGGCGACCCGGCACCGGCGCCCAGGACGCGGCCGGACTCTGCGCCGGTCCGACGCCGGCGTCGACGACGACGAACCGCCCACCCCGCTGGCGGATCGCGAAGCAGCGGAAGTCCAGCTGCCATTCGCCGTCGGCGCCGAACGCCCCGGGATCGACCCGCTCGGCCCGTCGCCAGTCCTCGGGCCCCGCGTCGGGAAAGGCGGCGGCCGCTGAGGACAGGCCGAACGGTCCGGACGCGTCGAGCAACGCCATGACCTCGTAGCGGCCGAATCGCTCGACCACGACGTGCCGGTCGTCTGGCGGGCTCATGTCGAGATCATGCCTCGGCGGTGGCGAGCACCTGACCGTCGGCGTCCAGTGCCTCCACCGCGATGTACGGCTCGTCGGGCATGTCGGCGGACGTCTCGAACCCCGTCCGGCGGGCGGTCACGACCGGCTCTGCGCTCGCGGCGTCCGTGCCGGCCAGGAACCGCCACGCCACCACTTCGGTCGCGCCGTTCCAGCTGACGTATGCGGTGCCCTCCTCGACCACCAGGTCGGGCGGGTCGGTCGGGAACCCGGCCCACGGCATTCGGAAGGCGCGATCGGACTCGCCACTGCTCAGCGTGCCGTCGAGCACGAGCCGGCCGTTCCGGGTGTACTCCGAGTAGTACGGCTGCTGGCCCCATCCGATGAGCACGTTGCCGTCCGGCAGCACCTGCAGGTTGCCATGGCTCTCGGCCAGCCGGCCGTCGGGCGGCAGGTACTCGGTGACCACGTCTGCTGTCATGGAGTCCGTGTCGAGCTCGAGCCGCAGGCCGCGCGACTGATCGTCCGTCGGCGGGGTGCTCTGGTTGTCGTAGACCGTGATCGTGTCGTCGGCCTGTCGTTGCGCGTCGTGCTGCCACGCGAAGGCCGCTCCGGCGCCCATCGCGAAGTCGCTGTTCGAGCCGCCGAGCCGCCATTCGACCTCTCCGGTCCGCCGGTCGATCCGGTAGATCGCGCTGGTGTTGCGCGCCGAGACCAGGAACGACCCGTTGCCGTCCTCGGCCACCGAGGTGAGATGGACGTAGTCGAGCGGGGAGTCCGGCCCGCCTTCTTGACCCTCGGCGGTCTGCACGTCGATCCGGGTCTCGGACAGTGGGATATGGTCCAGCGCGCTCCACCGGAAGACCACATCGCCGGTGGCGACGTCCACCTCCTGGACGACGCCGTCCAGGACGTGACCGTCCTCGGGACCGCCGATCGACGAGAGATCGCGCCGGACCTCCGGGTAGCTGATCAGCAACGCCGTGCCGTCGTCGGTCAGCGTCATGCTGTGGAAGTCGGCCGGGCGAGTGTCACGGGTCGTCACCGTGGTGATCTCCTCGTACGAGTCGTCCATGACGACCCACTCGCCGGCGCCGTAGTCCAGTCCGAGCTGCTCACCTCGCCACCAGGTCAGCACCGGCCGGCCCTGGTAGTCCTGCGCCCGGAGGTCGTAGCTGCGCGCCTCGCCGAGCGGGTGGATCCACACCGGCTCGCCGTCGGAGTCGACGATGAGCAGCTCCGTCATCGGCTCCCCTTCCTTGGGCGCGAGGAAGACCATCTCGTCCTCAGCGGCTCGCAACGGCGGCCCGAAGGTCTCGACCTCGATCTCCGGAGCATCGAGGTCGGGCCGGCTGACGTAGCCTCCGGACGGGTCTGGCCCGGCAAGCGGGTCGGCCTCGTCCTGGCAGCCCACGACGGTGGTCGCCATCACGACCGCCGCCACGAGTCCCGTCCCCCAGCCGGTCCGTCTGTGCATCATCGCCTCGCTTGGGTGCGTCAAGCTTCGACAGTTGCGAGCACGCGTCCGTCGTCGTCGAGTGCCTGGACCGCCAGGTAGGGCCGGTCCGGCACGTCGATCGTGGTCTCGAAGGCGGATCGGGGCGCGGTCACGTACTCGCGGGCACTCGCCGCGTCGGCGCCGACGAACACCCGCCAGGCGGTGGCCTCGGTCGCGCCGTTCCAGCTCACGTGGGCGACGCCGTCCTCGACGACCAGGTCCGGCGGCTCCAACGGCTGGCCGGTCCAGTGCTGCCGGAACGCCCGGTAGCTCTGGCCGCTGACGATCTCGGCGTCGAGCAACAGTTCGCCGTCCTCGGTGTACTCGGAGTAGTACGGCAACCCACCCCACCCGATGAACACGTTGCCGTTGGGTCGCACCTGCATGTTGCCCTGGCTGCCCGACAGCCGGCCGTCCGGCGGCAGGTACTCGGTAACCACCCGGGCGGTCATGGCATTCATATCAAGCCGCAGTCGCAGCCCGCGTGACTCGTCGCCGACCTGCGGCGCGGCCTCGTTGTCGAACAGCGTGAGTGTGCCGTCCGGCTGCCGCTGGGCGTCGTGCTGCCAGGCGAACTCGGAGTCGCCCACCATCTCGAAGTCGCTCGCCTCGCCGCCGAGCGTCCAGTCGACCTCGCCGGTCTCCCGGTCGACCCGATAGACCGCACTGGTGTTGCGGCCCGAGATCAGCAGCGACCCGTCGGGCTCCTCGGTGACCGAGTTGACGTGCGTGTAGTCGACCGGCCCGGCCAGGGTCCCGTCCATCTGGTCGTTGTGGCGCGGCCGGATCCGGGTCTGCTCGACGGGTACGTGGTCGAGCGCGCTCCACGTGAACCGAATCTCCCCGGTGGCCACGTCGACCTCCTGGACAATCTGGTTGACGACCCAACCGTCCTCCGGCCCTCCGATGTCGCTGAGATCGTACGGCGCCTTGCGATAGGTGACCAGGAGCGCCGTGCCGTCGTCGGTGAGGGTCATGCCGTGGTGGTCGGCGTAGGAGCCGTGCGTGTTCACCGTCGCGACGACCCGATAGGACTGGTCCATGATCACGTACTGGCCGTATCCGTAGCCGACGCCGAGCTCGGCACCGCGCCACCAGGTCAGCACCGGCTCCCCCTGGTACTCCTGCACGCGCAAGTCGAAGGCGCGCTCGTCCTCGAGGGGGTGGATCCAGACCGGCTCGCCCGCGGCGTCGAGGATGAGTGGCCCGGTCATCGGCTCGCCCTCCTTCGGGGCGATGAAGACCAGGTCGTCGTCGCCGGATCGAGCCGACGTCGTGTCGGCGTAGTCAGACGTGACGATCAGCGGCGCGACCAGGTCCGGCCGGCTCATGAAGACCCGGCCGACGTCGGTGTCGGGTCGACCGCCGGGGCCGACTCCGGCGTCGTGACGGTAGGCCGTAGCGGCCAGGGCGAGCACCGCCAGTCCCACGCAGCCGGCGCGGACGACGGCTCGCACGATTTGCATCGCGTCCGATCGTGTCAGAGACGACGGCGTCAGGACACGACAGTCCGAATCACACGACGGTCGGCGTCCAGCGCCTGCGCGGCGACATACGGGGCATTGGGCACCTCGGCCGACGTCTCGAACCCTTCACGTCGGACCGTGCCGAGGTCGCGGGCGCTCTGGGCGTCCGCTCCGGCCAGGAACCGCCACGCCGCCACGTCGGTCGCGCCGTTCCAGCTCACGTACGCCGTGCCGCTGTCGACCACGAGCGCCGGCTTCGTCGACGGCTGCGCGTGCCAGGGCAGCCGATAGGTCCGATAGGACTCCCCGGTGCCGAAGTCGGCGTCGAGGATCAGCTCACCGTCGGCGGTGTACTCCGAGAAGTACGGGTCCTCACCCCACCCGATGACGACGTTGCCGTTGGACCGGACCTGCATGTTGCCCTGACTGTTGGCCAGCCGGCGGCCGGACGGTAGGTATTCGGTGACGACCCGGGCGGTCATCGTCTTCAGGTCGAGTGCCAGCCGCAGGCCGCGCGATCGCTTGGCTCGAGGCGGGCTGGCCTCGTTGTCGAACAGCGTGATCGTGCCGTCGGGCTGCCGCTGAGCGTCGTGCTGCCAGGCGAACTCGGAGTCGCCCACCATGGTGAAGTCGCTGTCGTTGCCGTTGAGCCGCCAGTCCACCTTCCCGGTCTCCCGGTCGACGCGGTAGACGGCGTTGGTGTTGCGGGCCGAGATCAGCAGCGACCCGTCGGGCTCCTCGGTGACCGAGTTCAGATGCGAGTAGTCGAAGGGCGCGGCCCGGGTGCCCTCGCCGTACGCGCGGAGGCCGACCTGGGCCTCGCTGATCGGGATGTGCTCGAGCGAGCTCCACTCGAACAGCACCTCGCCGGTCTCGACGTCGACCTCTTGCACGATGTTGTCGGCGATCCAACCCCGTCGCGGACCGTTCTTGGCGGTGAGGTCGCGGCGTTCCAGCCGGCGTCCGATCATCAGCGCCGTGCCGTCGTCGGTCAGTGTGAGCTCGTGATAGTCCGCCTTCATGATGCCCTGCGTCGTCACAGTGGCGATCTCTTCGTAGGACTGATCGACGATGACGAACTCACCGGTGCCGTAGGTGGGTTGCGGTGACACGCCACGCCACCAGGTGAGCACCGGCTCGCCTTCGTACTCCTGGACCCGGAGGTCGTACGCGCGCTCGTCCGGCCCGATCCAGACCGGCTCGCCTTTGGCGTCCACGATCAGGGGGCTGGTCCTCGACTCGCCGTCCTTCGGCGCCAGGAAGAAGAGGTCGTCCTGACCGGTCCTCGGTGCGCCTTCGACGTCGTAGGTCGACACCTCGATCACCGGCGCCGTCAGCTCCGGCTCGCTGACGTACGTCCGGTCCAGCGCCGCGGCCGGCTGCTTGTCCGCCGAGTCGTCCCGGAAGTTCCACCCCGCAACGGCGACGAGGGCGAGGACGACGACCGCGGCGGCGACGGCAAGGAAGGTTCGGTGCTCCCGCATCGGCATGATCGTGCCAGAGGGACCGCGCGAGCGGCGGCACGGGGGTGTGATCTGCCCTGGTCAGCCCCAGAAGATCTGCTCGACCACGGCGCGAGCCCGCCGCGTGGCCCGTCGATAGTCGTCGACCATTCGCTCTCCGTCGGGCCAATAGCCGAGCAGGTAGGCGACACCGGCCCGGTCCTGCATCCCCGCCGGCATGGCGTCGGCCGGTCGCCCACGCACCAGCATCACGGCGTTGCGTACGCGGCTCGCCATCCGCCAGGCCTCGGAGAGCACCTCGGCGTCGTCGGTCTCGACGATCCCCGCCGCCGCGGCGGCGTTCAGCGCCGTCATCGTCTGCGTGGTCTGCATCCCCTCGACCCGGTGCGCGTGCCGCATCTGCAGCAGCTGGATCGTCCACTCGACATCGGCCAGCCCGCCCCGACCGAGTTTGAGATGCAGAGCCGGATCGGCGCCCCGCGGCAGCCGTTCGGCGTCGACCCGAGCCTTGAGCCGGCGGATCTCGGCGACGTCGGCCTCGGTCAGGCCGTTCGACGGCCATCGGATCGGGTCGATCAGCGCCGCGAAGCGCTGGCAGACCTCGGGGTCGCCGACTGCGGGATCGGCGCGGAGCAGAGCCTGCGCCTCCCAGACGTGCGACCAGCGCTCGTAGTAGGCCGCGTAGGACGCCAGGGTCCGGACCAGCGGACCCTGCTTGCCCTCGGGACGCAGACCCGCGTCGACGTCGAGCGGCGGATCGTCACCGGGCTCGGCGAGCATCCGCCGCATCTCCTGGGCCACCGCGTGAGCCGCATCGGTCGCGGCCTTCTCCTGCTCACCGGCATGCGGCGCGTGGACGAACATGACATCGGCATCGGAGCCGTAGCCCGTCTCGTGGCCACCGAGTCGGCCCATCGAGACCAGTGCCACCCGCGTCGGCAAGGCGCGGCCGAGGTCGGACTCCACGGCGGCGGTCGCGGCGGCCAGCGCTCCGGACAGGGTCGCGACGGTGACATCGGTCAGCGCCACGCCCGCCGCCTCGACGGACAGCAGGCCGAGCACATCGGCGATCGCGATCCGGCTCAGCTCGCGGCGCCGCATCGCGCGGACGGTGTGGATCGCCGCGCCGGAGTCGGGATAGCGCTGCGCGGCGGCGGTCATCTCGGTGAGCAGCCGCTCCCTCGACCGGGGCACCAGGTCGTCGCCGCGGCCCAGCATCGCGACCGCCTCGGGGGCGTTGTGGAGCAGGCCGGAGGCGTAGCGACTCGACGCGAGCACCCGAGCCAGCTGCTCGGCGGCCGCACTCTCGTCGCGCAGTTGCCGCAGGTACCACGGGGTGGCGCCGAGCGCCTCGCTGAGCCGTCGGAACGCCAGCAGCCCGGCATCCGGATCGGGGCCCTCGGCGAACCAGGCGAGCATCGCCGGCAGCAGTTGACGCTGGATCGCGGCGCGGCGCGACACCCCGGACGACAGTGCCTCGATGTGGGCCAGCGCGCCGCGCGGGTCGGCGTAGCCGAGCGCCTCGAGCCGCACCCGGGCCGCCTCGGGAGTCAGCCGCAGGCCGTCGCCGGGAAGTGCGGCCACGGCAGTGAGCAGCGGTCGGTAGAACAGCTTCTCGTGGAGTCGCCGAACCTCGCGGGACTGGCGGCGCCACTCCTTGGTGAGCTCGGTGACCGGGTCGCCGTGGAACCCGAGTCCGCGACCGAGCCGCCGCAGATCGTCGTCGTCGGACGGCAACGTATGCGTCCGGCGTAGCCGGAAGATCTGGATCCGGTGCTCGAGGGCGCGAAGGAATCGGTACGCCTCGGCGAGGGCGGCGCCGTCGTCGCGTCCGAGGTAGCCGCCGCGGGTGAGCGCCTCCAGCGCATCCAGAGTCGTCGGGCTGCGCAGCGACTCGTCGGCTCGGCCGTGGACCAGCTGCAGCAACTGGACGGCGAACTCGACGTCGCGCAGCCCGCCGGGGCCGAGCTTGAGCTGGCGGTCGATCTCGTCGGCCGGGATGTGGTCGACGATCCGGCGCCGCATCGCCTGGACGTCCGCGACGAAGCCGTCACGTTCGACCGCCTGCCAGACCAGCGGGCCGACCGCGTCGGCGTACGCCCGGCCGAGCGCCTGGTCGCCGGCTGCCGGCCGCGCCTTGAGCAGGGCCTGGAACTCCCAGGTCTTCGCCCACTTCTCGTAGTACGCGAGATGGCTGGCCAGGGTCCGGACCAGCGGCCCGGACCGCCCCTCGGGCCGCAGTCCGGCGTCGACCGGCCAGATCGTGCCTTCGCCGGTGTGGGCGGAGCAGATCCGCATCAGATGCGAGGCGAGCTGGGTGGCTCCGCGCAGCGCCGCGTCGTCGTCGACGCCCTCGACCGGCTCGTAGACGAAGACGACGTCGACATCGCTGACGTAATTGAGCTCGTGGCCGCCGGTCTTGCCGAGAGCGATGACCGCGAGTCGGCAGCTCTCGGCGGGTGCGCCGACGGCGCGGCGCGCGATCGCCAGCGCGGCCTCGAGGGTGCCGGTCGCGAGGTCGGCGAGCGCCGCGCCGGAGCGGTCGACGGACCAGCGTTGCGTCAGGTCCTGGGCCGCGAGCCGAAGCAGTCGCCGGTGGTAGCCGACCCGAAGCACGTCGGCAGCCGCGGCCGGTTCGAGTCCCGTCGTCGGCGTCTCGGAGTCGGGGTCGGCCTCGACCGCGAGGAGCAGCCCGGCGCGCGCCCGGTCGGCGGGCTCGGCGTCGCCCTCCAGGCCCGGGTCGGCGAGCTCGTCGACGAGCTCGGGGTGCCGGGCGAGCACGTCGCCGAGCGCCTCACTGGTCCCGAGGACCGCGGCCAGCCGGCGCCGGAGGTCCGGATCCGAGACGAGGGCGGACAGTAGATCGGTATCCGCCGCTGCCTCGGCGATGGCGGCGAGCGCGGCCACGGCCAGGTCGGGATCCGGTGCCGTCGCGAACGCGTCGACTATGTCCTCCGGCACCTCTTCGTCACCAGCCAGTCGCCGCAGGTGCTCCCACGACTCCTCGGCGCGCCGGAAGCCCCCTCGAGCCAGCCGGGACTGCGGTGAGCTCGCGCGCGTCGATCGTTCGGCCATGTCGGGTCCCGCTATCCGACCGGCGTCTGCCCGGGCAGTCCGAGTCGGCCACCGATGAACCACCGGATCGCGGCGTCGATCTCCGCGACCCGACCGGCTCGGCCGCTGACCGGATAGACGAATGGCGCGCCGAGGAAGCGACGCATCGAGCGCCGGAGCCGTCGTACAGCGGCCGGGTCGCCGGCGACGAGTGCCTCCGGATCGTCGACGTACACGAAGAAGCCGTGGCCCAGACCCTTGACGGCGGTGTGGACGGCCGTGACCCGCTGCCACGGGACGTGGACGTACACCGGCGGCCACGCCTTCACCCGGACGACGTACTCGGCGCGGTTGTCCATGGGCCGAACGCTACGGCACAGATCGGGGCACGAGGCCACACCGGCTGTCGGTGCCACGGCCTACGGTCTCGACATGAGTGAGACCGAGAGAACCCGAGCAGCGGTGCGGTCCTACGTCGAACGGGCCGAGGCGCGCGACTGGGACGCGTTCGGCGCCCTCCTGGCCGACGCGGTGGTTTACGAGATGCCACAGACCCGGGAGCGCGTTCGCGGCAAGCAGCCCTATCTGCGGTTCAACCAGGACTACCCAGGCGACTGGCATCTCGAGATCCGCCGGATCGTCGCCGACGGCCGCCACGCGGCCGCCTGGATCGACTCGCGGATCGGCGACGAGCACCAGGACGCCTGCATCTGGTTCGATCTCGACGACGACGGGCGGATCGCCAGGGTCACCGACTACTGGCCGGAACCCTACGAGCCGCCGCCGGGCCGCGAGCACCTCACCGAGCGTTGGTGACTACGAGGCCTCGATGATCCTGATGTCGCGCACGGCGCCGTCGCCGAGCGCCTCGAGCGCTCGTTGGTAGCCCGGGCTCTCGTAGGCCGCGATCGCGTGCTCGACGCTCGGGAACTCGATCAGCGTGGTTCGCTCTCGGACGCCGGACTCGAACGCGGCGACCGGATCGCCACGCGCCAGGAAACGACCGCCGTTCGCGATCATGGCCGGACCCGCGAGCTCGACGTAGGCCGCGAGCTTGTCCGCGTCCCTGATCTCGCGGAAGGTGTTGATCCAGTACGCAGTAGGCATCGTCACAACACCGGCAGAAGGCGGTCCAGCTCGTACTGCGTCACCTGGCGGCGATACTCCGCCCACTCCGTTCGCTTGTTGCGCAGGAAGAAGTCGAAGACGTGCTCGCCGAGCGTCTCCGCCACGAACTCGCTGTCCTCCATGAGGCCGATCGCCTCGTCGAGGTTGCGCGGCAACGGGTCGATGCCCATTGCCCGGCGCTCGGTCTCGGTGAGCGACCAGACGTCGTCCTCCGCCTCGCGCGGCAGCTCGTAGCCCTTCTCGATGCCCCGCAGTCCGGCGGCGAGCATGAGGGAGTAGGCGAGGTACGGGTTGCACGCCGAGTCGATCGACCGCAGCTCGACCCGGGTCGAGGGGCCCTTGTGCGGCTTGTACATCGGCACCCGCACGAGCGCCGAGCGGTTGTTGTGCCCCCAGCAGATGTGGGCCGGCGCCTCTCCTCCACCGACGAGCCGCTTGTAGGAGTTGACCCACTGGTTCGTGACCGCGGTGATCTCCGCCGTGTGCTCGAGCAGTCCGGCGATGAACGATCGGCCCAGTCGGGACAGCTGATACTCCGAGCCGGCCTCGAAGAACGCGTTGCGGTCGCCCTCGAACAGCGACATGTGGGTGTGCATGCCGGAGCCCGGATGATCGGCGAACGGCTTCGGCATGAACGACGCATGGATCCCCTGACTCAGCGCGACCTCGCGTACGACGACCCGGAAGGTCATGATGTTGTCGGCCGTCGACAACGCGTCGGCGTAGCGCAGGTCGATCTCCTGCTGACCCGGCGCTCCCTCGTGGTGGCTGAACTCCACCGAGATGCCCATCGCCTCGAGCATCGTGATGACCTCGCGCCGGAAGTCCTGGCCGCCGTGCGCGGTGTGGTCGAAGTAGCCGCTCAGGTCGTACGGCTCCGGCGCCGACCCGGGCTCGTGGCTGTTCTTGAAGAGGAAGAACTCGATCTCGGGATGGGTGTAGAACGTGAACCCGAGGTCGGCGGCCTTGGCCAGGGCGCGTTTGAGCACGTTGCGGGGATCGGCGTAGGACGCGCTGCCGTCGGGCATCAGGATGTCGCAGAACATCCGGGCCGTCGCCGGCACCTCGCCCCGCCACGGCAGGATCTGGAACGTGGACGGATCGGGCCGGGCCAGCATGTCGGCCTCGTAGACACGGGCGAAGCCCTCGATCGCCGAGCCGTCGAACCCGATGCCCTCTTCGAACGCCGCCTCCAGTTCGGCCGGCGCCACCGCGACCGACTTGAGGAAGCCGAGCACGTCGGTGAACCACAGGCGGACGAAACGGACGTCGCGCTCCTCGAGTGCCCGCAGCACGAAATCCTCCTGCTTACCCACGCCCCCAGTCTCGCAGCCGCCGTGTTACACGCGGATTACGCCGCCCTCGCCCCCTCCCCTCCCGCCGAGATTGCGCGTCTTCCCCACCTCCTCCCGCCGAGATTGCGCGTCTTCCCGCCCGAGCGGGGAAGACGCGCAATCTCGGCGGGAAGGGGTTGCCGGATAGGCTCGACACGTGCCCCAGATTCGCGTCGCGTTGGCGCAGGTCAACCCCTGCGTCGGCGACATCGACGGCAACGCCGACCTGATCGTCGGCCAGTGCCGGGCGGCGGCCGACCAGGGCGCGCATCTCATCGTGTTCCCGGAGATGACGCTCACCGGATACCCCATCGAAGACCTGGCGCTTCGGGCCTCGATCATCGCCGCCTCGCGCGCCCGCGCCGACGAGCTCGCCGCCCGGCTCGCCACCGAAGGCCTCGGCGACCTGGTCGCGATCGTCGGCTTCCTCGACCAGGCGCCGGGCATGCCGACCGGCTCCGGCATTCCCAAGAACGCACCACAGAACGCCGTCGCCGTCATGCACGGCGGCCGCATCGTGGCGCGGCAGGCGAAGATCCACCTCTGGAACTACGGCGTCGGCGACGAGATCCGCAACTTCGTCGCAGGCGACGCGATCAACGTGGTCCAGGTGCACGGCGTCGACGTCGCGATCGCGATCTGCGAGGACCTCTGGCGGGACGGCCCGACGGCTGCCGTCCGAGCATCGGAGGCCGGACTGCTTGTCGTGCCCAACGGATCGCCGTACGAGCGGGCGAAGGACGACGTACGCCTCGAGCTCTGCTCGCGACGGGCCCAGGAGGCCGGCGCGACCCTGGCGTACGTCAACCTCGTCGGCGGCCAGGACGAGCTGGTCTTCGACGGCGACTCCCTCGTCGTCGACGCGACCGGCGACCTGATCGCGCGCGGGACACAGTTCGAGGTGGAGCTGCTCGTCGTCGACCTCGACCTGCGGGCCGCGACGGCGCCGATGCCGACCGAGGACGCCCGATTCGGCGGACTCCGGGTACGCCGCACGGTGATCACCCCCGAGCCGGTGCCGGCATACGAGGCCCGCCCTGCGACGGTGACCGAGCGGCTCGACGACCTGGCCGAGGTCTACGAGGCGGTCACGCTCGGACTTCGCGACTACGTACGCAAGAACGGCTTCCACTCGGTGCTGCTCGGCCTGTCCGGTGGCATCGACTCGACCCTGGTCGGCACGATCGCCTGCGACGCGCTCGGACCGGAGAACGTCTACGGTGTCTCGAATCCGTCGGTGTACTCGACGCAGCACTCGAAGGACGACGCGGCCGAGCTCGCCCGCCGGACCGGACTCAACCTCCAGACCGTGCCGATCGCGACCCTGGTCGACGCCTTCGGCGAGGTGGTCGACCTGGACGGCCTGGCCGCGGAGAACCTGCAGGCCCGGATCCGCGCGGTGATCTGGATGGGCTTGTCCAACCAGCACGGGCATCTCGTGCTCGCCTGCGGCAACAAGTCCGAGCTCGCCGTCGGCTACACGACGATCTACGGCGACGCGGTCGGCGGCTTCGCGCCGATCAAGGACGTGCCGAAGACGATGGTCTGGGAGCTCGCGAGGTGGCGAAACACGGAGGCGAAGCGCCGTGGCGAGCCGCCGCCGATACCCGAGCACGCGATCGCGAAGCCGCCGTCGGCGGAGCTCCGGCCCGATCAGGTCGACACTGACTCGCTCCCGCCGTACGACCTGCTCGACGACGTCCTCGACGACTACGTCGAGCAGGATCACGGCTCGGCCGAGCTGGTCGCGCACGGATTCGACGCCGAGCTGGTCGAGCGGGTCGTCCGCATGGTCGACCGCGCGGAGTACAAGCGGCGGCAATATCCACCAGGCCCGAAGATCTCGGTTCGCAACTTCGGCCGCGACCGCCGCGTGCCGATCACCAACGCCTGGCGCGAACGGCTCTGAGGCCTCCGCTCGGCGTGACGGAGCAGACACGGTCGAGGTCTGCCGAACGCGATGCCGGCGTGAGAATCTGAGGGCATCCGGGGACTCCATCGGGGAGCCTCGAGAGCGACAAGGACAGCTTCCATGAGCGAAGAACAGGCACCGTACGGCTCCGGGCCGAAGCCGTCAGACGCCGGATCGGCGGCGATCAAACGCATCCGGACCCACCACCTGCGCCAGATGAAGGAGCGCGGCGAGAGATGGGCGATGCTCACCGCCTACGAGCAGTACGCCGCGGCGACCTTCGACGAGGCCGGCATCCCCGTCCTTCTGGTCGGTGACTCCGCCTCCAACAACGTCTACGGGAACGAGACGTCACTGCCGGTCACGGTCGACGAGCTGGTCCCGCTCGTACGAGCCGTCACGCGGTCGGTGCACCGGGCGCTCGTCGTCGCGGACCTGCCGTTCGGGTCCTACCAGGCGAGCCCGGAGCAGGCCTACCACACGTCGGTGCGGTTCATGAAGGAAGCCAACGCGCACGCGGTCAAGCTCGAGGGCGGACTGCCGATGGTGCCGCAGGTGCAACTGCTGACCGACGGCGGCATCCCCGTGATGGCGCACATCGGGTTCACGCCGCAGTCGGAGCACAACCTCGGCGGCTACCGGGTGCAGGGCCGTGGCGAGACCGGTGACGGGCTGATCGAGGCCGCCGAAGCTCTCGAGGCGGCCGGTGCGTTCGCGCTCGTGATGGAGATGGTGCCGGGCGAGGTGGCGGCCGAGATCACCAAGCGGCTCGCGATCCCGACCATCGGCATCGGCGCCGGCCGCGACTGCGACGCACAGGTGCTGGTGTGGCAGGACATGGCGGGGCTGCGCACGGGACGGACGCCGCGCTTCGTCAAGCGGTACGCCGATCTCCATGGCGAGCTGCGCCGGGCGGCCGAGACCTACGCCGCCGAGGTCGCCGACGGCACGTTCCCCGGCGAGGAGCACACCTTCCACTGAGTCGGCTCCGGGCCGCCCCGTACGCCACACGGTTACCACAACCGCGCGGTCAGTCGCCCCAACCCCACCAGGTGAGGCCGGCCGCGACGAGGGCGGTCCAGGCGGCGAGGCCGAGCAGCGGCACGTACGCCACCCACGCCGGATGCGGCCGGGTCCACCCGGCTGCCAAGGTCATCGCGATCAGCCACATCACCACCATGACGACGATGCCCCACCACGGCGCGAAGAGCCCGCTCGCGATCACGAGCCACAACAGGCACACCAGCCCGCCGTACCCGATCCACGGCCCCGATCGGGACAGCTGCAGCCGAACCACGACTACTGTCGATCGATCAGCCCGCGTACGAAGGCTGCCTGACCGACGTGCTGCAGGTCGTCGGACAGCACGCTGACCAGCCGTACGCCGAGGGTCACGGGCGGATCCCACGACGCGTCGACGATCCGATCGAGATCCGCGTCGGACAGACCGCTGACGTAGTCGATCGTCCGTTGGTAGACGGCGTCGTGGTAGCTGGTCAGCAGCTCGTGCGACTCGACGCGGACCGCGGCGACCTCGTCAGGGGTGTGGGCGTAACCGGTCGCGTGCGCGTCGAGCGGCAACCCGAATCGCTCGTGCCAGCCGTCCGCCAGCCACACCTGCTCGGTCCCGGCCGCGTCGGCGATGTGGTCGTCCTGGACGCGGGTCAGATGCCACACGAGCCAGCCGATCGAGTTCGCCTCCGCGTCGGCTCGATAGGCCAGCTGCTCCGGCGTCATGGCGTCGACGACGGCATGGACCCGCTCGCGGATCCGGCCGAAGCCGTCGGTCAACAGTTCGCCAACGTTCATGGGGACACCTCCGGTGCTGATCCTTGCAGTTGCCGGACGAGGACATCACGCGCCTCGGCAAGCGACGGTCCGTACCAGGTCAGATGCCGACCCGACACGAGCGCGCACCAGTGTCCCGGGAACGCCTCGGGACCGTCGTCGGCCGCGAAGGCGTACGGCTCGTCCGGCAACACGACAAGGTCCACCGGCGGCACCGACGCGATGTCGAACCGCGGATAACGCTCCGCATGCGCCGCGAAGCAGTGGTTGACGCCGAGCCGACTCAGCAGGTCGCCGGCGAACGTGTCGCGGCCGAGCGCCATCCACGGGCGACGCCAGATCGGAACCAACGCGGTCCGGCGGTCGCCGGTCCACGGCGCGCGCCACACCGTCTCAGCCGCGTCGAGCCAGTCGATCCGGCGCGCGCCGAGTCGGCTCAGCAGGGACCGAAGCTGATCGAGCGCCTGCGGCACCGTCTCGGGGTCGGTGATCCAGACCCGGTCGGTGCCGAGGGCGGTGCGAAGCGCGTCGATGTCGTCGGGGCGGTTCTCCTCGCGGTTGACGACGACAAGGTCGGGTTCGAGGGCCTGGACGCCGTCGAGGTCGGGGTTCTTGGTGCCTCGCAGTCGCGGGAGGTCCAGGCCGGGAGGGTGGGTGCACCAGTCGGTGACGCCGACCAACACGCCCGGGCACGTGACGGCGATCGCCTCGGTCAGCGACGGCACCAGCGACACGACCCGCCGCGGCACGTCCGAGTTGTCAGCCACTATTCGGCCCCTGGCACGACTGGTGGCTGACAACTCGGCATGGCGGGATCGTCAGACGTCGGTGACACGGATGCCCGCGTGGGCCTTGTAGCGCCGGTTGATCGCGATCAGGTTGGCCGTCAGCGCCTCGACCTGACCGGCGTTGCGCAACCGGCCGGCGTAGATGCCGCGCATGCCGGGGATGACGTCGACCAGGCCGATCACGGTTTGGACGGCCTCGCGTACCTCGCCGAGCACCAGCACGTCGAGGTCGAACGACCTGACCTCCGGATCCGCTAGCAGCACGGCCGACACATGGTGGAACGCCGCGACGACGGCGGCGTCCGGCAGCAGTGCCTGTGCCTGCTCCGCGGCGCTCCCCGCCTCGACCGGCAAGAGGTATGGCCCGCGCTTGTCGAAGCCGAGTGGGTTGACGCAGTCGACGACGATCTTGCCGCCGGCATGCGGCGCGAGCGCCTTGACCGTGTCGGCGTGCCCGTCCCACGGCACGGTCACGACGATCAGATCGGACGTCGCGGCCACGTCGGCGTTGGTGGCTCCGCTGACGCCGCCGTCGAGCTCGGCCGCGACCGTGGCCGCCCGGTCGGCGTCGCGTGAGCCGATCACGACCCGGATGCCGGCCGCCGACCAGCGCAGCGCCAGACCCTTGCCCTGCGGCCCCGTCCCGCCGATCACTCCGACCGTCAGATCCGTCGCACTCGTCATGCGCCGATCCTGCCAGCCCGGCTCCGCCCGCGCTGGACGGCGGCCAGGCGCGGGACGGCTGAAACGTCCAAGACCGGCCCGCTGCCACGCAATACCGTCGTGCCATGGCAGTCGACATCACCGCGGCCCGCGCCTTCATGACGACCCATGCCCGGCTTCTCGACCGGCACCGATTCGACCTGCTGCTCGGCGAAGGCTCCGCGGACGCCGCACTGCACGCCCTCGGCGGTTACCGCAACTCCGACGGCGGATACGGCTGGGGCCTCGAGCCGGATCTGCGTTCCCCGGAGAGTCAGACGAGCTCGGCGCTGCACGCGTTCGAGGTGTTCGCGGACGTCGCGCCGCGGACTTCTCCCGACGCCGTCGCGCTGTGCGATTGGCTGCAGAGCGTGACACTGCCCGGCGGCGGCCTCCCGTTCGCCCTGCCGCTGACCGACGCGACTGGCAGCGCGCCGCACTGGGCCGACGCCGAGCCCGAGCCCGCGTCGCTTCAGATCACCGCCATCGTGGCCGCGATGGCTCACCAGGTCGCAGCCCATGACCGGGCGGTGGCCAGGCATCCCTGGCTCGCCGGCGCCACCGCGTACTGCCTCCAAGCCGTCACCGACTGGGAAGGGTCGATCCACGCGATCGAGCTCGCCTTCGCGGTCCAGCTGCTCGACGCCGTTCGCGACCAGCACGCGGAGGCCGGCGCCCTGCTCGACAAGCTCGGTCGGCACATCCCGGACTCCGGAGTCGTGCCCGTCACCGGTGGGAGCGAGGGCGAGTCCATGCGGCCGCTGGACTTCGCGCCGCTGCCGGACCGGCCGGCTCGACGCCTCGTCACGGCAGCAGCCGTGGACGCCGACCTCACCCGGCTCGCCGACGGCCAGCAGCCCGACGGCGGCTGGCTCGTCGACTTCTCGGCCTACTCACCGGCGGCGAGCCTCGACTGGCGCGGCTACGCCACCGTGTCGGCGGTGACCACCCTCCGCGCCAACGGGCTGCTCTGACCGGATCGCCTACGAGTGCGGCCGCTCACGGGCGTCAGTCGAGGTCGTCGTTCCAGCGGGGATCGTTGTCCCATGCCTCGTTGCGCTCCTTGACCTTCTCGAGGGCGCGGGCGGCCTCCGCTTCGGTGGGATAGGGCCCGAGCCGGTCGCGTCCAGGGCAGCCGGTCCGGCCCTCGACCGTGTGGTGGACGAGGCAGTAGTAGTACGCGTCACTCATCGCGACCTCCACAGTCGGACACCACCACCGTACGCTTCAGCGCGCCTGCCACGGCCCCTCTAAACTCGCGTTCGTGACTGTTCTCGCCCCCGCCGCGATCTCGCCGCGCCGGACCGTACCGGACTCGATCGCACGTCCGGAATATGTCGACAAACCCGAGCCGGCGCCGTTCGAGGGCTCTGAGGTCAAGGACCGGGACACGATCGAGCGGATGCGAGTGGCCGGCCGGATCGCGGCGCAGGCGCTCGAGGCGGTCGAAACGGCGATCGCGCCCGGTGTCACGACCGACGAGCTGGACCGCGTCGGTCACGACTTCCTCGTCGACCACAGCGCCTACCCGTCGACCCTGGGCTACAAGGGCTTTCCCAAGTCGCTGTGTACGAGCGTCAACGAGGTCATCTGCCACGGCATCCCGGACGCCCGGCCGTTGCAGGACGGCGACATCGTCAACGTCGACATCACGGCCTACATCGGCGGCGTCCACGGCGACACCAAC
>Ga0075431_100000654_pt1 | contig 29429 bp, 16 predicted proteins | sample RhiMetdeltSRZDD5_FD_75297 | JGI IMG/M metagenome (GOLD analysis project Ga0075431, IMG submission 75297) | Populus rhizosphere microbial communities from Tennessee, USA - Rhizosphere MetaG P. deltoides SRZDD5 | ecosystem: Host-associated > Plants > Roots > Rhizosphere > Soil | place: USA... | reverse complement strand
TGCTGGTGCGCTGGCCCTACCGGACCCCAACAGGCAAGCAGGCCTGGCAGCGCGAGGCGATCGAGATGAAGGTCTGGTACAAGGGCAAACGCGACCCGCTGGGCGAGGGCCTGGTTCAGCTGGACGGCTACCTCGACCGGCTCGACCTGGACACCGGCGCGCTGGTCATCTTCGACCGCCGGCCCGAGGCCGCCCCTGTCGCCGAGTGCACCGTCCTCACCCAAGCCGCCAGCCCATCCGGCCGAACCGTCACCCTCCTACGCGCCTAACCCGCATGGCTGGCTGGCGCACCAGCACGATCGACCGTCCAACCCGAGCAGCGCGGTCAACCAGCCCCAGCCGACCCGGCCGCACCCACGAGGGCACACCGGGCCCCACCGCAATGAGGCCCGCTCCGCCGCCCGCTACGGTGGCCACCGTGCCGAACGACGATGACCTCGCCAGCCGGCTGACCGCCCTCGAGCACCAAGTGCGCCTGGTAAGCCAGGACGCTGCGGCAGCCCGCGTCCTCGCCGGCGGCGCAGATCGCGACGTCACCGAGATCCGCGGGGAGATCCGGGACTTCCGCCAAGCCACCACGGCAAGCTTCAACGCGATGCGCGAGGATCTCACCGATCTCCGGCAGCGGTTCGACACCATGGAACGCAAGGTTGACGACGGCTTCACCGAGATGCGAGGCAGGCTCGACGCCACCGCCGCCGGACTCGACCAGATCGCCGGCCTGCTGACCACGCTGATCAACCAGCAGCCCGAGTAGGGGACGGCGCCAGCGCGCCGCGCCCACCCCCTCACACACAAGCGGCCCCGCACCAAGTGATGACCAAACCAATATGTCCGTCATGCCTAGCTGACAATTCAGCTTTCCTCGAAGCCGGACTGGTCGAACTTTAGAGTACGAGCATTCTCGGAGACTGTCCGTATTTTGTTCTCATCGAAGCCGGCGGCGTCGGTTGCTTCGATCTCGATTCGTACGGTGAGATTGGTGGTCGGGTCGCCGCGGAGGTGGGCGATGACTTCCTCGGCGATGTTCTTGAAGTCCATCGCGATCTTCTCGGCGTTGAGCGTCTTGACTCCGTAGAACCGGGTTTTGGACTTCCGGCGGTAGACGCCGGGTTGCTCGGGGTCTGGTTCGAAAAACTTCTTGGCGTCCTCTTCGGCGGGCACGGTAAGGCTACCTGGCGTCGCAGTCGCCTCGGCATCGCGCTGCTTGGCGGCGATATCGGGGCGGACGAGCAGGAGCGAGTCGGTGGCGGCGGGAGCGGCCCGCTTGTCTTCCGGGGTCCAGAGCCCGACGTAGCGGCCGGCGGCCTCGTCGTAGCCCGTGGCGAGGGCGAAGGCGTCGGTCTGCCAGATCATCGGCATCTCGACAATGCCCTCATCGAGGACGCGGCGGTCGCGCAGGCGCGGCATGTAGGGGTACTGGCTGTAGAGCCCCCAGAGCGTGCCAAGGGTGACGTGGCCGTTGTTCCAGATCTGCGGCACCTTGCTGATGGCCAGGCGGATTGTCGCGGCGGCCTGCCGGGTGGAGAGATCGCCGTCATTGCCGAGGCGTCGGGAGACACGGTCAGCCAGCGCGTCGGACTGTCCTTCGACCTTGGTCTCCCGGATGACGAACGGCGCGCCGGGGTCGGGCTGGGCCGGCACGAGCGCCCAGGTGAAGGTCTGCAGCAGTCGCGCCGTCACCGTCTGGTCGGCCTGCGCGCGGCGCTGGGCGGCCTGGTTCTTCTGGTTCTGCGTCAGGTCGAGGTCTGCCTCGTTGGCGAGTACGTGGCTCCAGCCGAGGTAGTCGCGGGTCGCCGTAGTGAGCTCTTCGAGCCGGGCCTCGTCGGCGGCGAGGTAGACGAGCATGTTGCGGTAGGTCCTGTTGGCGCTACCGCGCTGTTCGGTGGCCTTCTGAGCGAAGTCCTTCGCCGCCGAGTCGGCGCCGCGCTTGTGCGCGACCTTCGGGTGGAGGATGACGAGCCGGGCTTCGTCGGTGTCGGGGACGTCGGCGTTGGCGTCGGGACACACGTGCACGCCCGCAAAGTCGCCGCGGGTGCGGGCCTGGCTCTTGAGCCGATGGACGATCTCGGCCCAGACGTCCTCCTTGTGCAGACGCTCGGCCTGGTCCTTGGCGGTGCGGGTGATGTTGGGCTGAACGTCGTACCAGTACTTGCCAGAGCCGGAGTAGAAGTACGTCGCCCGGTCGCCGAGTTGGGTGAGCGCGGAGTGGAAGTTGCCGGGCACATCGCCGGGGACGGCGGTGCCGAGGAAGACCCGCTGGGTGCCGATGCCCTTGTGCACCGAGCCCGGCGCGATGGTCGGCGCGGCACCGAAGAACACCGCACGCGCGAGCCGCTTGGTCAGCGCTCGCTGGCCGTAGAGCGGCTTTTCCTTGTCGATCCGAACCGGCTCGGAGTTGGGGCCATCGACATCGGCGTCGATGATAATCTTCCAGGAGTCCTGCAGGTACTGCGTCAGCTCGGTGTTCACGTTAGCCGTGGACAGCGGAATCGACCCGGGCATGATCAGCGGCGCGGCATCCTCGCCGATCCAGAGCGCATGGATCACCGTGCTCATCAACCGCAGCACGCCACGGGTGCGCTGGAACCGCTCGAGCGAGGACCACTCCTCGTACAGGGTGTCGAACAGTTCCGGATGGATCGGATAGGTCCGCTTGATCCGGTTCTCGTACGCCGAATCCCGCGTTTCGCGCGGAAAGTCGTCGGTGTACTTGCGATACATCTCAACGTAGGCCCGCGCGGTCGCGCCGATCGCAGCCAGCGCGGCGGCGTCCGGCTGGGTGAACAGTCGCTGTTTCACGATGTGGTACGCCTCGTCCGAGGAGGCCGGCCGCCACTGATCGGCCACCCGACGCACGACGTTCTGCAGCCGTCTCAGCGCCTCCAGACCGTTGGTGCCGCCGACCTCCTCGGCGTTGCCGGCGACGATCTCCGAGTCGTCGCCGCTCTCCGACGCGGGGATGGAGATCGCGAGCAGGATGCCCGAGGTGCCCTTGGCGGTCTCGGTGAGCGACTGCGCGAAGGTAAACTGGTCGTCGAAGGTGCCGCCGGCCAGATCGTCGCGGCCGACGAGCGAACGGGCGTAGGCGACCCATTCGTCGATCAGGATCACGGCCGGGGCGTACGTCGCGAGCAACTGGTGCAGTGCGTCGCCGGGGTGCGTCCGGTTGCTGTCGGCGGAGGCCACGACGGCGTAGGCCTGCGCGCCACCGAGCTGCCACGCGAGCTCGCCCCAGACAGTGTTGACCCGCGTGCCGTCGTACACCAGTGGCGTGCTCCGACTCCCGAAAGTCTCTGAGGAACTCCGCCGCCATTCGACCCGCCTCGCGCTTGGCGCCGACGCTGAAGAACCGGCGTGCTCCAAGCAATGCCCGGACCTCGGACAGGACTTTCGTGACTTCAGTGGTCAGCTGGTGGAGAGTCCGGCGGTCGTCCGGCGCGAGAGATGGCTGACTGTTTTGCCTGACCAGGTCACCAAGCAGCGCGGCGTGGCGTCGCCGCAACGGCAGGATCCGCCACGCTACCGTCCCGTCGTGCCCAACGCCGATGACTTCCCGACGTAGCGCGAGCTCAGCGTCCTGCCCAGATTCGTCAACCTTGGCGCGCCACGCGAGCACGGCACGCGCATCCTCCGCCCAGCCGGCGACCTCGCCGATGATCGCCTGGAGCTGCTGCCGTTCGTCTCGTCTCATCGCTCTGCTGATCGATCGAGCGGCGACCACAGCCTGCCGCTTCACGGTGAGGGGGTGTTTGATCAGAGAAAAGGTGCTCTGAGCTGCAAGGATATGGATTGTCGGGCCCATGTCTGCGCGAGTTCGGCAGACCTATCTGGTGAGCAAGGCTACCGGGTCGAATCCGGCGTCGACCATTTGACACTGCGGTTGCGTCCGCCTTCCGACGCTAACGGCGTTTCAGCGTCCCGGCTCGAGGGTGGCTGCGGATTTGTCCGCAGCGGCCGGCCAGGCTCAGCAGCTAAGAGCGGTTCCGTCGCCTCACCGGCCGGATGGCCGGGGCACCAACATGCGCGGTGCCCCGGCCATCCACGCCGTCAGTCGGTCACTTCCCAGTGGAAGTGTGTGGTGTGGCCGCCGTGGTTGCGAATGACGTCCCTGGCCCGCCGGCCGTCATTGAGCGTCACATTGGCGATCGCAGTTGCGAAGACGCTGGTCGGTGTGAAGGTCACATAGACCGTCGTGATGCGCCTACCGTGGGTATTCAGATGGCCGATGATCGTGGCGGCGGTCGCGGCGGTCCTGGCGTTGTACCCGTCGAACCAGCCGTCGGCGCTGTTGCCGGTCCGGTGCGAGTCGTGATCGGGGGCGAACGAGCCGCCGTTCATGTTCGAGAAATCGCCCCAGATCTGCCCCGCGCCGGCGATGAGGACACGGACCCTGGGCTTCGCCCAGTCGTCGCCGCCGCGGTTCTCGTCCCGTCCGCCGTAACGGTTGGTGCCGGTGAACCGGACCAGCTTGGTGACCGCGGGGGCGTCCCGCTCCGCGGTCTCGTCGCTTGAGGAACGCGCCTTCACGCGCAGCGTGAGCTGGCCGTTCGTGGACTGGTTGGCTGCGGCGAGCTGGTTGCCGGGGATCTCGAACAGCAGTTGACTCGCGTTCAGCCGGATCTCCTCGTCGTCGCCGAACTGCACCAGCAGCGTCGGGCGCAGCGCGGCGGGCAGCGTCCCGGTCGCGATCCGGCCGCCCTCGAGGACCTCCACCGTGAGGTCGGTCAGGGTGTCGTCGCTCGGGCCCTTGATCGTGATGGTGCCGTGCACCCGGGTGTTGCCGCTGAAGTAGGTGTGGTTCGACGCGCTCAGGTACTGCAGGCCCGTGTTGTCGATGTCGTTGAGCTGCAGCGCGGTGATCGCGAGCCGCTTCTTCTTGACCACGTCGACCACGACCTGCGAATTGAACAGGCCATCGGCAACGTTCGCGACCGCGATATCGGCCTGGATCGTGTCGCCCTGGTCGTTGACCGAAAGCTCGGACTCGAACCAGCCGGTGGCGCCGCCACCGTCGAACGCGGCCAGACCCAGCCCGTTCATGCTGTTGCCGTTGATGACCGAGCCACCGGCCTGCTGGCTGCGGATGGCCACATTGAAGAAGTCGTTGAACTCGCTGCCGAACCAGCCGCCAGGAACCTCGCTGGTGATGAAGCGGTATCGGACGGTCACGCTCTCGATCCCGGCCTCCACCTGGAACGTGCGCGAGATGGACTGCTGCCCCTCGCCCGCGGTATTGAGCACCAGGTCGAGATCGGTATCCGTGGCCGACCCGGCGTCCGGGCCAGCCGACTGCAGGTACGCGCCGGCGGCCGCTGACGCCTCCGGGGTCCGCGACGGGGCGTTGGCCGCGCCGAACTCGGCGCCGCTCGGCCCGCCCTCGATGTGCGAGACGAGCGCCACCGGCGCGGTCCCGATATCCCAGCCGGCCGTGCCCTGTGAGAAGTCGTTGTTGTCGACCGGGCTGGCCGGCTTGAAGCCGCGCAGCCGCAGCACGGCCGTACCGTCGAACACACTGGTCGGCTGGGTCGCGAACCGATTACCGGATGCCTGGGCAATGATGTTGTACGACCGGTTCGGCAGGTTCGCGAAGACGCCCCGCCCGGCGCCGTCGGTGATCAGCGTTGCGGTCACTGTCGGGTCGTCGGACAGCTTCGCGACCACCTGAACGCCCGCGGCCGGCGCCGAGTTCTCGTCGAGCACCAGCACCGGGACACTGAATGCTCCGGCCCACAGCACGAACCTGGCGTCGATGGCGTACCCGAACACGTCCTCAGCCACGAGCGCCAGCTCGTGACGGCCGCTGCCGATCCCGGACGGCAACGTGATGCTGTCGGCGGTAATGCCCAGCGCCTCGTAGGGGATCGGGTTCCCGTTGTCGTAGACGATGACCGCGTCGGGACTCAGTTGCAGCGTCGGGCAGCTCAGCCGGAACGTGATCGGTGCCCCGGCCGCGTTGAATCCCTTCTCGGACGCGCCCTCCAGCACGGCGACCGCCTCGGAGATGTACTCCGGCTCCTCCTGCGGCAGCGTCCCCGGATCGGTTTCCGGAATCGGCGGCGGCGCATCGCACGGCACACCGTCCTCGCAGCTGCCGAGCCGGTCGCCGTGCCGGATATGGGCGTCGGCGGCGGGCTGCGGCAAGGTCAGCGTCTTTTCCGCCGGCGTGCCAGGGCTGTGGCAGATCGTCACCATCGGCGGCGGATCGGCCGAGCCGGGCAACGCAAAGAGGCCCGGCGCCGACAACGCAAAAATGGCCGCAAAAATCAACAGCAGCGAACGTCTCATTGAATCTCCCGTCGAGCCGGAATCGCTCGCTAGATCCAGATAGTGGCAGCAAGCTTATGCTAGTATGCGGTTCGTCGCACTCCGCTCAATGGGCGACCCGAACAGCATGATCGGCTCGCCTAATCGCGGCGGCGAGGAAAACGTTACTGATACGATCGAGTGAACCGAACCGTCTGTCAGATCGCAGGTTGCCTGCATTCGCCAGCGGTTGTGGGTTCTGTCAAGGTTTTGGTTCGCCCTGTTGTCCCGCGTGATTGCGGGTTGGGTTTTCGCGGGTCGCCGCGGCCCGCTGAGGCTCGTCGCTACTTCGCCCTACGATCCGCGCCACGTCCGTGAAAGGCGCGAACCGGGAGCCACAGCGGGGTCTGCCGGACTCCTGACAGCGATTACACCGCATCTGATTCTGGGGCATCGCTCCGTCAGATAGTCGCCGCCACCGGCTGACGACAGCACAACGCAGGCAAATCCTCTGGCCGCCGGTCACGCTGTGCGACCAGGTCGCCGCATTGCCCGTTGATGCCCTGCCGACCTACGCCGAGGCGTTGGACGTGCCGCAACTGGAGCCGTGCACCGGCCGTCCCTCCAACGAAGGCATGCCGAGCGGCCCGATGCGAGAACTGCTGTTCGGCGGCAACAGCCAAGGCACGATCACCTATCTGGTCGTGGAAGACCGGCGCGAAGTCGGTCACGTCGGCGATGTGGCACCGTGCGCCGCGCGAGGCAGAAGCGGAACGCACACGACGACACCGTCTCGCCGTCCATGCAACAGCCGCAGCTCGCCGCGCGCCAGGTTTCCCGGCAGAGCCGGTAGGGTCGACAGCCGTGGCAGGCGGCCAGGTTCAGTTCCGGCGTTCAGCGGAAAAGGAACTCGAAGCGATGGGTAACCGCATTCGCGTCCGCATCCTCCACATCATCATCGCCCTGGCCAATGATCCCCGCCACCAAACGTCAAGCAATCTCTCTGGTGCCGATAATCTGTGGCGGATCCGAGTCGGAGACTACCGAGTCGTCTCATTGTCGCCGATGATGACCTGTAGGCGGTCGCGGGCGGCATCGACCAGGGTCACGACCCGGCGGTAGAGGGCGGAGGCGAGGTCGTCGCTGTTGTTCAGCGAGGTACGGGGGCTGTCGAAGATCGTCCGCAAGCTGCGGTTGCGTCCACGGCGTTGGTGTACGACGGGGCCGGGTAGTGAGCCGGCTGGCTGGCCTTCCTGCCATCGCTGACGGCTGCGGTATGTCGGTGTGAAGCTGGTCATCTCCTACGCCCGCCACTGTCTCGTCGGCACAGTCGGCGCCCGCTGCCCGGCGCGGCGACGGCGCCGCACTCACTACCGGCGCGTGATGGAGGCGATCGAGGCCAGGTTCCCGGATGTGGCCGATCGGCCGCGGGGCTCGGACGTCTGTGGGCCGGGTCGTCCGGGAGGAGGACCCGGCCCGCGGTGTCGTCGAATCGGGCGGCGATCAGGCCGAGGCCTGCTCCTGCTGGTTGGCGTTGGCGGTGGCACGGTTGGACGCCTCGCGCAGCGCGTTCGCGACGGTGGTGAGCTGGGCGCGGTGGACGCTGGACCAGTCGCCGCGGAATGCGGTCGCGTCGGGGCCGATCCACTGGGCGCCGTCGAGCTGCGAGGTGAGGGTGTTGGCGATGGTGTCGATCTCGTCGGCCTTGGACATGAGCTGTCCGGCCAGGTTGCGGACGGCTCCGATGTCCATTCCGAGCATGCTGCTCATCTGGTGTTTCCTCTCCCTGTTCTCGATCTTTCGGGGGTCTGATGGGTGGTGTCGTCAGCTCGGCAGGGCGACCTGGACGACGGATGCCCGGCCGGCGGCGACGTGCAGGCCGCGGCCCGGCGGGAAGTCGGCGCGGCGCAGCCGTGGCGGGAAGGTGGTGCTGAACGGGGTGCCGTCGTTGGATGTCGGGGCGAGCACGAGCCCGGTGCGGCTGATCTTCGCCTGACCGATGAGCCCGTGGCCTGGGCCGATCGCGGAGATGTCCGCCTCGGAGACGAACAGCCAGCCGCGCTCGACGCACAGCCGTGCCAACTCGGTGAGCACCGGTGCCGCCGCGATGTCGGCGGCGAAGTCGGCGAGTCCCTCGACGAACACCGCGACGGGCTGACCCCGTGCGGGCAGCTTCGCCGTGAGCGCGGCCGCATGCTCCCCGCCGTCGGACACGCCGCGCGTGGTCGAACTCCACGCGTCGAGCGCGGACAGGGTGGACTCGCGCGCGGTGAAGTGGTGCAGCTCGATCGAGGGGTCCCAGCGCCGCAGGGCAACGGCGATGGTGTGCATGGCGGTGGTGCGGCCCGAGCTGGCGGGGCCGGTGACGACCAGTGTCCCGCGCGGCTCGAACGCCATCGGCTCGAGTGTGTCGGCCGAGACCCCGAGTACCGGCCGGCCCGCGAGCTGCGCCGGCAGCGAGGCCAACGTGATTCGCTCGTCGAGCTTGCGGATCGGGGCGGCCGCGGCCACGCCGGTGGCGCGGAGGATCTCGGCGAACTGCCGCACCACGGCGGCCTGCGCGCCGACATCGGGCCGCGCGCCGAGCATCGCCACCTGGATCTCGGTGCCGCGCAGCAGACCGCGGCCGGGCGGCGAGGACGGTTGCAGCACGTCGGCGGGCTCGCCCATGATCGCGTAGTCGACCGGGTCGGCCATCCGCAGCACCACGCGGGTCTGGATAGCGGACGCGAGCGCGGACGGGACGGCGCTGGGGCGGTCGGCGGACAGCAGTACGTGCACGCCGACCGGGCGGCCGTCGTTCGCGACTCCGACGAGCGCGTCGAACAGCGCGGCCTGCGGCACCTCGTAGGCCTGCCGGAAGGCGGCGACGTTGTCGAGCAGCAGCAGGATGCGTGGCTCGTGCGGCGCCCGCGCGGCCGCGCGGTACTCGACGATCGTGCCGGCGTCCGCCCTGGAGTACCGGGTGGCCCGCTGGTCCACCACGCCGCGCAGCCAGGTGATCAGCCGCTGCACCCGCTCGTGGTCCGCGCCCGCGACGATCGCTCCGACGTGCGGCAGGCCGTCGAGCATGGCGAGCCCGCGGGCACCGAAGTCGAGGCCGTACACGTGGCAGGGGCCGCCGTCCACGGTGAACCCGGCCGCGACCGCGAGCGTGCGCAGCAGCGTCGTCTTGCCGGACCCGCCCGTGCCATACACCGCGAGGTTGCCGTCCACGTCGGGGCGGAACACGACGGGTGGCTGCCGCTGGCCGCCGGGGTCGTCCGCGATGCCGAACACGAGCACGTCGTCGCGCCGCGACGTCGGCACCTGGTCGGGATCGGACAGGTCGTAGTGCGGCGCGAGCTCCGGCAGCCACGGCTTGCCCGGCGCTGGCAGGCCCGCTGCCATGCTCGCGTCGCCGATGGCCCGCACGAGCCGTTTGATGTCGGTCGGCCCGGGGTCGGCGGTCGTCGCGGCCGCCGGCGCAGCCCACTGGGTGCCGCCGCCGAAGTGCAGTTCCTCGACGACGATCTCCGGGGCGGGCGGCTCGGCGGTGGTCCAGCCACCCGCGTAGCCGGCCTGGAACGGCACGAGCCGGCCGGGGCCAGTCTTGGACACCGCGCGGCCGGGCAGCGCCGGGTCGAAGAACGCGGCCTCGGCGCAGCCGAGCACATCGACGCTGCCGGTCTCGTCCGCGGTGCGCAGCGCGATCCGCAGGTTGGTGTTGGCGCGCAGGTTGTCCTTGATGACGCCGGCCGGCCGCTGGGTCGCCAGGATCAGGTGCACGCCGAGCGACCGGCCGCGCTGGGCGACGTCGACCATGCCGTCGACGAATTCGGGCAGCTCCGAGACCAGCGCGGCGAACTCGTCGACGACGATCACCAGGCTGGGCGGTGCGACCGCCGGGTCCTTGCGCTCGAGCTCGACCAGGTCCTTCACGTGGTATCGGTCGAACAACCGTTCACGCTGTTTGAGCTCAGCGGCGAGGGAGGCCAGCGCGCGGCGGACCAGGTGCGGGCTGAGGTCGGTGAACAGGCCGACGTTGTGCGGCAGGCGGTCGAGCTCCTGGAAGGCGGCACCGCCCTTGTAGTCCACGAGCAGGAACGTCAGGCGTTGCGGGCTGTGCGCTGCCGCCATGGCGAGGATCCAGGCCTGCAACAGCTCGCTCTTGCCGGATCCGGTGGTACCGCCGACGAGGGCGTGCGGGCCGTCGGCGCGCAGATCCAGGGCGTGCGGCCCGCGGGCGGAGGTGCCGATCACGGCGCGCAGCGTCCGGGCCTTGTGCTCGGCTCGCTCGGACCTGGGCGCCGGTGCGTATCGGCCGGTCACGATCGACCGGTTCTCCAGCCAGCGCTCGATCACCGCGCGTGGCTCCGCGACCAGCAGTTGCTCCGATACCTGCAGCAATGACACCGTGCGCGGCAGGTCGCTGGCGTCGTCGATGGGTGCCCCGGTGTCGATCAGCGGCGCGAGGCGGCGTGCGACCTCCGCCGCGGTTGCGGCGTCGACCAGGTCGACCGTCACCGGCTCGACGCCGGCACCGGTGTGCACGAACCCCGCGGTCGCAACCGGTGCGTTGGGATGCAGCGCGAGGTAGTTGCGGCAGGCGGCGGGCAGCTGTGCGACGTCGGTCGCGAGCCACACCACGTGCACGCCGTGCGGCGAGCCGGACTCCGCCAGCTGCACCAGACGGCTGCGTTCGACCGGTGAGTCGTCCTCCACGAGCACGACGAGTACCGGGTGAGCGGTTTTGCTGTCGGCGCGGCGGGCGATCTCCTCGTCGAGCTCGGACACCAGCTCGGCGCCCGTGGTGGCGTCGGTGGTGAGGTGCCGCGACGACAGTGGGCTGTGGGCGGAGGTGGCATGCGGCAGCCATTTCAGCCAGTCCCAGTCGCGGGCCGACCACGACGAGGCGAATGCGGCGAGCACGAGTTCCGCCGGCGAATGCAGGATGACCAGCTGGATCACGACCGCCCGGGCGGCGTCCAGCAGGGCGGCGCGCGGGCCGGCGAGCCCGATCGCGCCGTGCTCGGCCGGGGTCGCCACCACCGGCACGCCGTGCACGGTCGCGAACTCGCTGGTCGCGGCGACCAGCTCGGCGTGCAGCTCGCGGGGGCCACGGCGCGCGTCGGGCAGCTCGATCGTGCTGCGCGAGGGCTGCGGGCCGACGCCGAACCGCACCTCGCAGAAGCCGGGGTCGGCCGGGCGGCGGGTCCACAGCAGCGGCGTCGCGCGGCGGATCGCATCGATGCATTCGGCGACGGCGGGATACTCGCGGTTGCGGTGCTCGACCTCGGCACGGGCTGCCGTGGCCGCGTCGCCGACGAGTGCCGCGAGGTCGGCGCGGAATTCCTCGACCGCCTTCCGGAACGTGGCCCGGTTCGCGATCTTGGTCTCGGCCGCGTAACCGATGATCATCACCGGTCCGAGCGCGACGAACAGCAGCGCCGTGGCCGATCGCGTCACCAGATAGAGCATCGCGCCGAGGAGTAGCGGCGCGGCCAGCGCGATCCAGGGGAGCCGCGGGCTCGGCTGCCGTTGCGGCGGCTCGGGGGCCTGCAGTTCGACGCCGCGGTAGCGGGGGTCGAGCCGGGGCGAGCGCACCACGGCGACGGACGCGCCGTCGGCGCGGGCCGTCCGGTGCACCACGACCGACAGTTCGGTGTCGCCGATGCGGAGGGTGTCGCCGCCGCGCAGCACCGACCGCAGCACGGGCGCGTCGCCGACCTGGACGCCGTTGGCCGAGCCCTGGTCGACGACCTCGGCGACGTCGGTGATGTTCAGCCGCGCGTGCCGGCGTGACACCAGCGGATCGGAGAGCCGGATCTCGCAGCCGCGGTCGCGGCCGATGACGTTGCTGCCGTGCGTGAGGGCGAACTCGCGGCCGGCGTCGGGGCCGGCGGTGACCCGCACGGCCGCGGCCGTGCCGGCCGCCGGGTCCTGATACGCCGTGCCATCACGGCCCACTGCGACGACCGCGCCCGAGCGCAGCCCGCTGTCCGCGACGGGGACGTGCGGCCCGAGCCCGCGCTGGTCGTGGCCGACGAGCGCGAGGGTGAGCGGTCCGTGTCCGGTCGCGGCCGGTGTATGCCCCTGGCGGCGCGCCAGCGGGTCGGCTGCGGCGAGGTGGGTGGCCAGGTCGCCGACGGTCGCGGTCGCGTCGACCGTCGCGACCAGGTCGACCGCGGGCCCGCCGGATCGCCGCAGCGTCATCTTGATCTTCATGACACCGGCCTCAGTGAGCGGATGCTGATGGCGGCGCGCCACCGCCGCCAGCGGCCAACGCCGCGGCTCAGGCGCTGCCGGGCGTGGTCGACGTCCTGCCAGTAGGCCGACACCGCGGCGGGTGACGGGTCGCCCGGTCCGAAGATCGTCGCGTCCGCCGCGGCGGCGAGCCGGTGCAGTTCGTCGCCGATCAGGGCGGCGAGCGGGCCGGGCCCTGCGCCCTGGGGAAGCTGCGGGGTGGGCACCGGCCGCTCGCGCCCCAGGATCGCGGCCACCTGCTGGGATCGCGTGGTCGCCCTGGGCACGGTCGCGCCGAGGTCGCGGACGTGGTCCAGCAGTTCGCGCCACCCGGCGGCGAAGCGCGTCGCACCCGGCCCGCTGGTGCGCCTGCGGCGGCGTCGGCGAGCCTTGGCGCCGACCAGCGCGGCGATCATCAGCGCGATCGCGAGGACCGGCGGGCCGCCCCACGCCGCGACGGCACGGACCCAGCCGGGCAGCCGGAAGCCGCCCTGAGCGGCGCCGTCACGCGGGCCGCGCGTCGACTGCGACTCCACCTGGCTGGAGTCCGTGAGCGAGTCCGGCGCGCGAACCGTGTTCGGCGGCGGCACGATCGAGGCGTCGGTGTTCTGGATCTGCTGCGGCGGCGTGACGTCGGGCTTCTTCGACGTGTCCGGGGTGAACTCGGTGTGCGGGATCATCGCCCAGCGTCCATCGGCCAGGTGCACCTCGACCCACGGGTGCACGTCCTGGCCGCGCACCGTGCCGTCGGTGGCCGGCACCGCACCGAACACGATCCGCGCCGGCATGCCGAGATCGTTCGCGACCAGCGCGAACACCGCGGCGTACTGCTCGTCGTCGCCGACGGTGCGCTCCGTGTTGAGGAACGCGGTGAGCCGGCCGAGCGAGTGCCCCGGCAGGTACTGCGTCTCCCCCGGCCCGCCGCAGGAGTACGCGCCGTCCTCCCGCAGCCGGGTGGCCACCGCGCGCAGCCGCGCCTCGATCGGCTGGGCGGCGCCACCGGACCACTTCGCTGCTCGGGCGGCCACGAACCCAGCCGCGCTCTCGGGGATCGCGGGACGGCCGAACGGCTGCGCATCGGCGGGCAGGTCGCCGACGGCGGCATCGTCAGGATCCGCCGCGCCGCCGTCCAGTACCGCGCGGAACGTGTACGTGTCCCCGGCCCGCAGCCGCGATCCGACGACGCCGGCTGAGGTCGCGAGGTTGTAGCGGAACGAATCGGTGTGCCGCTGCGCGTTGTCGCCCTCGAACCGGACGCCGGTGAGCGCCCCCGCGGTCGGCAGCCACGCGCTGACGTCGTCGGACGCGGCGTAGGCGGCCCCGACGGTGACCCGCACCTCGGTCTCCGCGCGGCCGGCGGTGGCCGGCTGCACGATGCGCGGGCCGACGCGCTGGAAGGCGTTGCCCCGCTGGCCCGGCTGGTTCACGGCATCGCCGGCAGCCCAGACCGTGCCGGTGTAGGCGTCCAGGGTGGCGATCCGCACCGGCGTACCCGCCGGCAGGCCGCGCACGGTGAGCAGCGTCTGGTCCCACAACTGGTTCGCGTCCTTGGTGTACTTGCGGAACCCGACCAGCGGGCTCGGGTACGCGCCGAGATCCAGCGGCGGGGCGACATGGTCGCGCAGCACCACGCGGCCGGCGTCGCCGGTGAGGGCCGGGCCGGCGAACGCCGCGACGGCCGACGCGACCGCGAGCAGCACGGCGCCGGTGCCGACGCGGGCCGCGTGTCCGGCGATGGTCGCCGTCGCCGCGGGGCGCAACCGGGAGCCGCGCACCGCGGCCCAGCACAGCGCGCCGGCGCCGAACACCACGCTCTGGCTCAGCAGCGCCGCGGGCTCGCCGGTGCCGAGCAGGATCACCGCGACCAGCACCGCCACCGGCGCGGCGAGCGGTGCGGCGCTGTGGCGCAGGCGGCGGGCCATCGTGTGCCCGCCGGCGCCGCACAGCAGCCCGAGGATGTACGGCACGACGAGCAGCGGCCCGCGCCCGTCGACCGGGGGCAGCGTGGTGAGCAGCTCCTTCCACCCGTGTACACCGGCCTCCGCGAGCCCGCTGAGGGAGCTGAGCGTCGGCGCCTGCCGGAGCACGACCGCGCCGCCCAGCAGGAAGAACACCGCCACCGTCATCGCGGCGACGGTGATCATCGGCTGACCGAGCGCGGCCGCGACCTGGCCGACGACCACGCCGACGACCAGCCCGGCCACGCCCACCAGCAGGAACATCCACCCGTCGTACGTGGTGGCGAAGCCGGCGATGGCCAGCACGCCCAGCACGAGCAGGAAGGCGGCGTCGACCAGGTCGGCGCGTCGCAGCGGCGGCACCCGGGTCACGATCGGCTCCCGGTGGTGCGGCTGGCGCGCAGCAGGCCGGGCAGGTCGCCCAGCGCCGCCAGGTCGAGCACGGCCAGCGCGCCGGCGCTCGACACAGCGGTGCGGCCGGCCGGATCGACCCGCACCGCGACCACCATGACCTCCGGCGGGAACCAGGCCGCCGCGCGGCGCAGCTCGGTGAACTCCCGCGCAGATCCGGTGACCAGCAACGCATTCGTCACGTCCGGCGCAGCCCGCAAACCGCTCGCGACCAGCTCGGCCAGCGGCGCGGCGGTGACGCCGGCCCTGGCGAACGCATCCAGGGCGCGGCGCCCGAGGCGGCTGGCGGCGAGCTGGTCGGCGGCGACGACCGTGGTCTCGGTCTCGTCGCGGATCGCGCGGATCGCGACGCTGGCCCCAGCCGACATTGCCAGCTCGACATCGTCCGGCCGCGCGTAGGCGCCGGGGTCGCCGTCCACGACGATCATGAGGTGGGAGCGGCGGGTGTCGTTGAACTGCCGTACCAGCAGGTCCACCCCGCCCGCCACCATTCCGGCCTGGTCCGCGCCGGCGTCGGCCGACAGCGCCCGCGCCGAGGAGCGCCAGTGGATGTGGCGGCGGTCGTCGCCAGGCGCGTAGGCCCGCAGCGCGTGAAACGCCAGGTCGCTCATCGAGACGTCGTCGGTGGTGCGGCCCTCCAGGTCGCGCAGCAGGCCACCGGCGAGCGGCCGCAGCGGCACCGTGACCGGGTGGACCAGCAGCTCCTGCATGCCGGCCAGCGGGGCGGCGCGACGCAACAGCCCGAACGGGTCGCCACGCACCGTGGTGGCCGGCCCGACCGCGATCACACCGCGGCGGCCGGTCCCGATCGTGAAGACCTCACGTCGGGCCGTACCCTGGGTCGACGCGGGTAGGTCGAAGCGGCGGACGCCGTCGCCGACCGGCAGCTCCACGGTGAGCGGCAGCAGCCGTCGCCGCGAGGTGCCGGTCAGCTCCAGCGACGCTCCCACCGAGGCGCCCGCGGTGACGCGGTCGCGCTCCAGTGCGATCTCGCCGCGTGCGCTGGCCCGGCCGGCCGTGAGGCCGACGCTGGCCACCAGCACGACCGCGCCGAGCATGGCCGCGAGCACCAGCTCGGCCCAACCGAGGCTGCGGCCGGCGACCCAGGCCACCGCGACGAACGCGGCGACGAGCCAGCCTAGCGGCGTGACCACACCCGCCGCCGCACCGAGCCCTGCGCCACCAAACCGGGCGCCACCAAACCGGGCGCCACCAAGCCATGCGACAAGGGATCGTGCGTTCACGGATGCCCGACCGGGATCCGGTCCGACGGCGGCGCCACCTCGGAGAACAGCTGCCCGATCACATGCTCCACCGTCGTGCCCGCAAACTCGGCATCCGGGTCGAGCAGCACGCGGTGCCCGAGCACCGGCAGCGCGAGCGCGCCGATGTCGTCGGGCGTCACGAACACCCGCCCCTGCGACAGCGCCCAGGTCTTCGCGCACCGCACGTAGGCCAGGCACCCGCGCACCGAGACGCCGAGTCGCACGTGCCGGTGCTCGCGGGACGCCTCGGCGAGGTGGGTGACATAGCGCAGGATCGATGGCTCTACGTGCACGTGGTCGGCGAGGCCGCTGAGCTGCGAAACCGCGCTCGCCACGATCACCGGCTGCACCATCTGCGATCGGTTGCGCACCGCCGAGTCGGCGAGCAGCGCGATCGTGGCATTGGTGTCCGGATAGCCGACTTTCGTCTTCATCAGGAAGCGGTCGAGCTGTGCCTCCGGCAGCTTGTACGTGCCCGCCTGCTCGATCGGGTTCTGCGTCGCGATGACCATGAACGGAGATCCCACGGCATGCGTCTCGCCGGACACCGTGACGCGGCCCTCCTCCATCACCTCCAGCAGCGCGGACTGCGTCTTCGGCGAGGCGCGGTTGATCTCGTCGGCCAGCACGATCGAGCGGAACACCGGCCCCGGCCGGAACTCGAACTGCCGCTTCTGCAGGTCGAAGGTCTCGACACCGGTGATGTCGGACGGCAGCAGGTCGGGGGTGAACTGGATGCGCGACTGCGAGCCCTGCACGGTGTTCGCGATCGCCTTCGCGAGCATCGTCTTGCCGGTTCCCGGGTTGTCCTCCAGCAGCAGGTGCCCCTCCGACAGCAGGCAGGTGAGGGCGAGCCGGACGACGTGCTCCTTGCCGACGACCGCGCGGCTGACGTTCATCACCATGCGGTCGAACGTCTGCGCGAAGTAAGCGGCCTGGTCCTGTGGAATGGTCATGGGCCTTCCTTCGTCGATCATGGTCAGTACCAGGTCACCACGGCGCGCTACGACCGGTCGTGCCGCCGCAGGTGGCTTCCACCCAGCCACCGGGAACACCGAAGTAGTTGCGGGTCTGTCGGCGCTCGTTGGGGCCGAAGTTCTCGTTGACGAAGCCGCCGGAGCCGAGCGAGCTGTTGAACGTGCACGTCACCGAGCTCAGGAAGTACCGCGTCTCGACGACGATGTAGTAGCAGGTGCCGCTACAGGAGCCCGTCGAGCCGCACGTCGTGCCCACGGATGGGCCGCAAGGCGCACCCTTCGAGACGATGACCTCCGGTGGCCGGTCCGGCGTTCGGGTGGACGCCGAGGCGCTCATGGTCGCCCGGCCGGCGTCGGAGACCGTGATGGTGATCGAGTAGTTGGTGCTGTAGCCGACGCTGTCCGTGCCGGAGGTGCTCCACACCCCGACCCCGGTGGTGAACGTGTCGTTGCGGCCGGCAGAGGACTGGATGTGCACCGTCGCCGGCTTGCCGTTCGGATCCACCGAGACCGACCAGTTCACGTTCGGCCCGTTCGGCGAGGCCGACGCCGATGGCTGCCGGATCGGGCCGTAGGCGGTGATCGGGTTGCTGTTCGCCGGGGTGTTGCACGGGTTACCGGCATAGGCGTCGCTGCCACCGCCGCCGTTGCACAGGGTCAGCGTGAAAGTCGTCGCCGCGCCGTTGGGCAGGCCGGTGACCGTGCGCTGCACGCCGCTCTGCCCGCCGGTGGGGTAACCCGACCAGTCGCCGCACGAGCCGTACGTGTGGCGGCACTGCACGATCGACTGTGCCCCATACGACGGCGGGACGTCGAACTGCAGCCGCGCCTCGCCATCGTTGCCGGTGGCCGTCGCGGTGATCGGGCCCCAAGCACCCGGAGTGGCAGTGGCCTCCATCCGAGCGCCGGCGCTCGGCGGCGAGGTGTGGCCGACGGGTTGTGCCACCGCGGCCTGGTTCGCGGCCGTGACTGTGTAGGTGTAGATCGTGCCGTCATTGGCCAGTCCGGCGTCGGCGCAGGTGGTGGCCGTGACGGCGGTGCATACCGCCTTGGTGCCGGCGCCGCCGGTGCGCGACACCGAATACGTCGTCGGGCCGGGACCGTTCGGGCTCACGCCGACCCAGGACACCTGCACGGCCCGCTGGGCGGAGCCGGCGACGTTCGTGGCGGTGAAGGTCGGCGCGTCCGGCGCCGACGGTGCGCCCGCGGACTGACCATCGACGGTGGCCGCCGGGCCGGGGCCCTGCGAGTTCACCGCGATGACCGTGAAGGTGTAGCGGCTCTCATTGTCCAGCCCGGTGGCGGTGAGCGAGGTGCCGGTCGCGGTGGCGCGCCCGCCGCCGGTCCAGGACACCTCGTAGCGCTGCACTGGCGTGCCCTCGTTGGGCGGCGCGTTCCAGTCCAGCTGCAGCGTGCCGTCCTGCGGGTCGGACACCGCCAGGCCGGTGACCGGGCCGGGCACGGTGTTGGGCTGCGCCGGGGCCGAGGGCGCGCTCTGCTCGCCCCAGCCGACGAGGTTGCGGGCCCGGACCCGGAACGTGTACTCCACGCCGTTCTGCAGGTTCGTGATGGTGCACGGCGACGCCGCGCAGCTCTGCGTGCCGCGGCCGTAGTCCACCTCGTACGCCTCGACCGGCGCGCCGTTGTTGGCCGGCGTCGGCCAGGACAGCTCGACGACCTTGCTCAGCACCGTGCGACCAGGCGATGGCGCGCCGGGGGCATCCGGCACACCGAGCACCCGCAGCGTGATCTGGCCGGTGGCCTGCCGGTCGGTGCGCGCCGCGTCGGCGACGTCGGTCGCGACCACGGTGAACGTCATGGTGCCGTGCGCGTTCGCGGCGGGTGTGATCCGGACGGCCGTGCCGTCCGCGACGGCGTCGGCGTCCATACCGGCCGCCTTCCTCACGCTCAGCACGGAGAACACCGGGTCGCGCAGCCGTGAGCGGATGTAGGGCGCAAGGTCCACGGTCGCGGTGTCGCCGGCCTTGACGCCGTCGACGGTGACCGGCGCGACAGACGGCGGCGGGGCGGCGACGACGCGGACCGCGAGCTGCGCCGTCGCGCCGTCGAAGCCCTCGACGCCGATGTCGAGGACGCCGCTGGACTCGGGCACCGCCGACCCGGACGCGGTGAGCGACACCTGGTGCGAGCCGGAGCCGTCCACCTCGACGCCGGCGAGCCCGTCGCGCCAGGCGGCGGTGTAGCGCAGGCCGTCCAGGTTCGCCCGGTCCACGACCCACACGTGGCACACCGAGGTGAGGTCGACCTTGACTGGGTCGCCGCCCGCGACCACCGTGACCGCGGAGTCGGGGCAGCGCAGCACCGGCGTGTCGGGCCCCACCTGCACCGGGATGGTGACGATCGCGGTCAGGCCCGCCGGGTCCGTGATCGACGTGCCGTTGGTGACCTGGAAGGTGATCGCCGACGGGCCGGTGTAGCCGCCGCGTGCGGTGAGGGTGAGCTCGGTCGGGCTGCTGTCCCGCGCCTGCAGCCCGGCCGCCGGCGAGGCCCAGATCTTGTCCGTCGTGGTGAGCGTGAGCGGCTTGCCCGCCGGGTCGAACACGTGCTCGGCGATCGCGACCGTGGCGCTGCCGTCGGCCGGCACCTCGATCGTGGTCCCCGGCTTGACGTACGGCGCGCCGCCGCCCACCGCGGGCACGTGCACCAGCCCGACTGCGGTGCCGCCGTCGGCATCTGCGATCTCGTAGCCGATCGCGCGGGGCACGGCCGCAACCGGCAGGGTCACCTTCCCGCCGTCGACCGATGCGGCCGGGTCGAACACGCGGGTGATCGTGAGGTCGGCCACGTCGCCGTCCTGGTCGCCGCTCTTGGCGAGCACGTCGACCTGCACCGTGGTCGCGTCCGGCGCCGGCTGCTCGGCCACCGCGTCACCGGCCACCGGCGGCACCGTGTAGCCCTCCTGGCTGCGAACGGTGAGGGTCGCGACCGACCGCCCGCCGATGCCGCCGGCCAGCGAGTACGGCACCACCAGCGGCTTGCCGGTGAGGTCGGGCGCGGTGACCTCCGCCAGGCCGTCGGGTCCGATGCTCATCCCGCCCGGTGCGTCGCCGACGACCGCGGCCTCGACCGGGGCGCCGTCCGCATACAGGTCGTTGGCCAGCAGGTCGACCGCGAGGTGCGCGCCCGGCGCGGCGGTGAGCACGTCGTCGACGGCGACCGCCGGCTGCGACTGGCCGGGTGGCACGACGGCGACGCGGATCTTGGCCTCGCCGACGCCGCCGAAGCGGTCGGTCACCAGGTACGTCACCGTGTCGGTGCCGGCACTGGTCGGATACGCCTGGTATTCGATCGTGGTCGCGCCGATCTTGAGCACGCGCCCGAGCTCGGCAGCGGACCCGATGCCGGTAACGGTCACGGAGTCACCGTCGGGGTCGACGCCGGTCGTGAGCACCCGCACCACGACGGTGTCACCCGCGACGGCGCGCGCGTCGAGGTCGCGGGGGGCGGGCGGCTGGTTCGGGGTGGCGGGCGTGGGGGCCGGGTTCACCGTCACGGTCGCCGTGCCGGTGGCCTGGTCGCCCGTCGGGTTCTGCGCGACGTACCCGACCGTCACCGTGAGCGGGGTGTCCACCGACTCCGGCGCGACATATCGCACGCTCTGACCGGTGACGTACGCCGTCCCGACGCCGTCGGTCGAGCCGTCTCGTGCGGTGACGGTGAGCTGCCCTGGCCCCGGCGCCGCCTCGACGTCGGGCTGCAACGTGATCGCGGAGCCGGTCGGCGTGGTGTCGTTGTCCAACACCGGGAGCGCGACGATGTCGCCGGCCCGGACGGTGCCGGTGTCCTCCTTCGGCACCGGTGCGTCGCTGGCCGGCGCGGGCAGCTGCGTGACGGTCACCTCGCCGGTGACCGGGCCCGTCACACCGTCGGTGATCGTGTACCGCACCACCTGCGGATTCGGCGCGAGCGTCGGCGACAGCGCGTTGATCCGCAGCCAGCGGCCGCGCACGATCGCGACCTGCACCTGCGGTTCGTCGCCGGCGGCGCTCGCCTGCTGGACCACTAGGAGCGAGCCGGACGGGCTGACGTCGTTGGCGAGCACGTCGACGGTCGCCGGGGTCTGCCCGAACAGCACAGCCTGGTCGGGAACGGCGACCGGCGGCGCGGGGGTATCGGGGGTGGCCACCACATCGATGCGGATCGCGCCGGTGGCGAACGGCGCCGAGCCGAAGGCGACCGAGTAGCCGATCAGGAAGGAACCGGGCCGGGCCGCGTTGATCGTCACCGTACCCGCGACCGGGTCGGTGACCACGGTGGCCCCGGCCGGGCTTGGCGGGTTCGCCGCGATCGCCAGCACGGCGTCGGGCGCCGCCGGATCGGACCCGGGCACGTCGTTGTCCAGCGGCCGCACAAGCACGGGGTGGCCGACCTCGCCGCGCGCCACATCGGGCTGCGCGGTAGCGGCCACCGCGGCCGCATCAGCACCCAGAACCGCGACGGCCACGGTCGCGTCGACCGGCTCGCCGCGGCCGTCGGACACCCGGTAGGAGACGGTGCGCACGCCGGGTTCGAGCGGCGCGCGGAATTCGACGAAGCCCGTCGCCGTCGTGGTGACCGAGCCGCCGTCGGTAGCCGCGGCCACGAGCACGACCGGGTCGCCGTCGAAGTCGCGCCAGTCGGCGAACACCGGCAGCGACACCAGCCCGCCCGCCGACACCGGCCATTCGCGCGGCGTGAAGCCCGGCCGCGGCGCGGGCGGCTCGTTCGCGGTCTCCGCGCGCACCTGCACGGTGACGGCCGCGGTCGCGGTCAGGCCCTTGCCGTCGTCGATGGTGTAGCCGAACGACACGTCGTGCGCGCCGGCGTCGGGCAGGCCGACCTGCACGGTCTGCCCGTCGGGCGCGATCGAGAGCGCGGCGGCCGTGCCGTCCGCCGGCGTGATCGCCGAGATGGACAGGATGTCGCCGCTGGGATCGGAGTCGTTGTCGAGGACGTGCAGCACGGTGGTGCGTCCCGGCCGGGCACCGAGCGTGTCGTCCACGGCCTTGGGCGGCGTGTCACGGGCGTCGTCTGTGGTCTGGTCGTCCTTGGTGCGGTCGCTGTCGTCCGCGACCGGCGGCGGCTTGACCGCCGACCAATCGTCGACCTTGCGCTGTGTCGACAGGTCCCACACCGCGCCGGTCGCGAGGTCGTTCAGGATGATCGATGCGCGGTTGATCCGGAATACCGGCCGCACCAGCGCGTGCTGATCGCGCAGGTTCCCCGGCGTCGCGGGCGCGCCGCCGCACGACCGCCGGTACCCGCCGCCATCGCCGGCCCACGCGGCGTGCACGCAGTCGCCGAGCCGAACCGGTGCGGCCGGCGCCCCGCCGCCCTCGGCGGACAGGATCTGCGGCGCGCCGCCGGCGAGCGCCACCGTCACCAGGCTCGATTCGGTCGCGATCACGACGCGGTCGGCCGCCGGGCCGGGCTGCTGCGGGACGGCGCCGCTCCCGTCGACCGAGGCGGTGCGGCCGTCCGGCAGCACGACCGTGCCGGTGGCTGCGTCGAGCACGACGAGGCTCGGGCCCACCGCCGTGGCGTGCGGCTCCCGCGCCGCGGTGGCCAGCTGCGAGTAGACGGCCGCGGTGAACGCGAACCCGTCCGGGGCGACGGTCGCGACCTTGCCGTCGGCAGAGACGGCGTGCACCGTGCCGTCGAGCCCGACCGCCAGCGACCCGTCCTTGCCGATCTCCGCGACCGGCGGGGCCCCGGCGTCGAGCTCGTTGAGCGTGGCGACGCCGCCGCGGGTGTCGACTCGCTTGGCCCACACCACACCTGACTCGGCGTCCAGCGCCGCGATCGTGCCGCCGGCGAGCGCCAGCTGGGCGCCCGGCGGCAGCGGCACCTGCTGTTCCCGCAACGTCACGCCGCGGGCGACGTCGACCGGGTACACCGCACCGCTCGCGCGATCGCGGGCCACCACGGCGCCGCCGTCCTGCACGATGTCGAGCTGGTAGGCCTGCTGCGCGCCACCCGGCGGGTAGAACGCCGCGTCCAGCGAGCCGGCCGGCCTGTTGAGGCGGCCGAACAGCCCGTCGCCGTCGCTGGTCACCCAGATGCCGCCGTCGTCGAGCTCGACCTGCCGCACCGGGTGACCATCGGAGGACAACGCGTACACGGCGAGCAACACCGACGCGAGGCCGACCACGACCGTCGACGCGATCGCGGTGCGATGGCGGCGCAGGAAATTCACGATCAGCCCCTAGCTGTGAATTCGATGGCTCGGCATGGAGTGGGCTCCACGATCATCGGTATCGATGGATGGCCGTGCGGTGTTGCACAATTTCGGTCGAATTCAGCGGCTCCAATTTCTCGTTACCCACCTCGGTAACGATTCGGAAACACATAAACATTCACATTGTCGTTCCGGAGGTCGATGCTGGATGGCTCGCTGTCAAGATCTTGTCCATTTTCGAGCGCGCGTTGTCCAGTTGGTCGCAACGACCGTCAGCCGGAACAGCCGGCAGGCGACCAATCGGTCGTCGCATTGCTGCCGTCGGCTCGCACAACCTTGACCTGTAGGCAGATCGCAGAGCCGGCCGCAGCCGGGATATCGACGGTCGGAGTATCGGCGGTGCCGTTCGCGCCCCCACTCTGCGTCCGCCAGGCGAACGTATCGCTGTCCAGCCGCGCCGAATACGTCCACGAGAAGCGCACCGTCGCGTGGTCGATGCGCTCGGCGGTGATCGCGGGAACGCCGGGCGGCACGTCGGCACCGGGCACCCCGGCGTCCTGCGGGCCTACGTCCCGGGTGGCGGAGGGCTGCGTCAGCGCGTCCGGCTCTGGCGGCCCGCTAGTGATGATCACCAGGCCGGTCACGGCCGCGGTGATCGCGGCTGCGGCGCCGGCGAGCACCAGCAGCAACCGGCGCGGCCGTGCTGCCACGACCGCCGCCTCGGGTTGCGGTTGCACCTGCCGGACTGCGGTAACGGCCGCCGGCGGAGCGCTCGGCCGCGGCGGCTGGTACGCCTCCCGCTGCGGTGGGTACGGCTTGCCCGCCGGTGGGTACATCTCGCGCGGCAGCACGGGCCGCGCCTGCGGTGGCACTCGGACACGGGTGCCGCCGGTTGATGGCGGAACCTGCCTCGGCCGGACCGTGGTCAGGTCGCCGTCCTGCACGACGTCGAGCGGCGTTTCACGCAACCGCAACTCCCGAGCGACCGCCTGCAGCCCGTCCGCGAACGCGGTGGCGGTCTGCGGCCGGGCCCGCGGATCCTTCGCGAGCCCGGCCGCCAGCAACCGCTCCAGCGACGGCGGCACGTCCGGCCGGCCCGTCGGCGGCGGCGGCATCGTGAGCACCCGGTCTGTGATCGCCTCCATGGAGTTGTCCACGCCACGGGCGTCGGCGAAGGGCGACCGGCCGACCAGCAGCTGCCACACGGTCGCGGCCAGCGAGTACACGTCGGTGACGACGCTGGCATCTGCTCCGCGCACCACCTCCGGCGCGGCCCAGGCGACGGACAAGCCGCTGGCGTCCTCGCCGATCGTCGCGATGCGCCCCGCGATCCCGAAGTCCGTCAACCCGGGATTCCCGTACTTGTCGGTGAGGATGTTCGCCGGCTTGATGTCGCGGTGCAGGATGTCCGCCTGGTGCGCGGTCTGCACAGCGCCCGCGATCCGCACCCCGACGTCCAGCGCCCGGTCGACGCGGAACGGCCGGGCGTGCGCCGCGGAGGCCAGGTCGCCGTTGGGGTAGTACTGCATCACGATGTAGCGCTCGCCCGCCGGCGTCACGTCGACCTTGAACACCTGCACGATGTTCGGGTGGTCCCCGAGCAGCGCCATCGACTGCGCCTCGGTGACGAACAGCTTGCTGGTGACGTCCCCGAGGCCGAGGTCGCGCAGCACCTTGACCGCGACGTCACGCTGGTACTGCTCGCTGCGCTCGCGATACCGGTACACGGTCGCGCAGCCGCCCTTGCCGAGCAGCTCGACGAACTCGTAGCCGGGGATCGCCGGAGGCGCGGCCGTCATCTGCGGCCCGCCTCGTAGCGCAGCGCCACCTCACCGCCGAGCGTGAGGACCGCACCCGGAACGATGGCGGCCGGCTCACCGGGCCGCAGATCGCGCACCGTGCCCGCCTCGGCCACCGTCGTGCCGTTGCTGGACCCGAGGTCCTCCACCGTGACCGTCCAGCCGCTGAGCCGCACCGCCAGGTGCGTCCCCGACACCTCCAGGTTCGGGCTCGGCACCCGGATCACGTTCGGCCCGCCGGGAGCGAACGACCCCTTCGGGTCACGGCCCAGCACCACGTCCCGCTCCAGCACGATCGGTTCACCGCCGGCCAGCGGCCGCAGCAGGCCCAGCGCCGGCTGTGGCACCTCGCGGGGTTGCTGCCCGGACGGCACCGCATCGCCACAGTCGCGGCACACCGCCGCGCCGGGCGGGTTGGGGTGCGACCGCGCGCACAGCACGGCGGGCACGGTCAGCGCGCCCGCGGCGGCGCGGGGCCTGATCCGGGTGTGCATGGCCTCGTCCGGCTGCGGCGCCAGGATCCGGCTCAGGCGGGCGTCGCCGTTCGTGGCCGCCCACGCTTGCGGCCTGCCCGGCGCCGGTGGAGGCGGCGGCAGCCACGGCACCTCGCCGATCAGCTCGTTCGCGGCGGGCAGCGCGGCTGCCGGCTCCGGCGCCACCAGCCGGGTGACCGCAACAGCCGGCCAAGCGGTCGGTGTTGGTGGCGTCGGGGACTGCGGCTGATCCGGCGCAGGCACTGGTTCCGCGGGGGTGGACGGCGTGGGAATCGGCTGCAGCAACCGGCGCAGCCGATGCGATGTGTCGACAGGCGGCTCCTGGGTTCCCGCCTGCCCCGGCCCCGGCATGATCGGAAGCGGAGCCGGAGCCGGAGCCGACGGCCCGGACAGGACCGCGTCCGGCGCGACCGTCGACCCGATCCACACCGCCGAGGCGAGCACCGCGCCGCTCGCCAGTGGCAGCCGCACGGCGTCCGGCGGCTGGTCGCTCCTGATCATCACGCCGGTGATCGCAACGTCAAAGGCCCGGTCCAGCCAGGTCGCCACGCCGGCCGCCCGTACCTCCGTCACGCCGCCCTCGAGCGAGGTGACCTCGACCGACACGCCGCCCCGGACGATCACTCGGGCGCTGCCGTCGCCTTGGCGTGAAACGGCGGCGAAGCTGCCGACCGCGCGCAGCCCCTCGTGCGCGATCACGCCGAGGACGTCGTCGAGCGAGGCCCCGGCCTCGACGAGCGGCCAGCACAGTGCCACCAGCGGTGCCGCCGGCGGGACCTGCGCGAACAGCCACCGCCCGGCTCCGGCCAGCACGAGCCAGTCGCCCGGTGAATACCGCACCGCCATGCCGCTGGCCCTAGGTCCTCTGCCGGGCGCGCGGCGCGGTGTCGTCAGGTGATCCGCCGTGGTCGGACGCCGCATCCGGCGCGGAATCGACGACCACGACGCTCACGTTGTCGCGCCCACCGGCGGCGACAGCCTTGCCGACCAGCGCATCCGCGGCCTGCTGCGGATCGTCGGTGGCCCGCAAGACCGCGCCGATCTCGTCGTCGGGCAGCTCGAGCGGCAGTCCGTCGGAGCAGATCAGGAACCGCTCCCCCACCGACCGCGGGAACACCCATACGTCCGCCTCCGGTCCGGGATCGGTACCGACGGCCCGCGTCACGACGTGTCGCATCGGGTGCGACGACGCCTCCCGCTGCGTGATCGCACCCGCATCGAGCAGCTCGCCGACCTCGGAATGATCGATCGTGAGCTGCGTGAACTCCCCACCCGCAAGCCGGTAGACCCGCGAGTCGCCGATGTTGAACAGCGCCCAATGCGGCGACCCGGCGGCGTCCACCGTCGCCAGACCGGCGACGGTCGTGCCCATCCCGGCACGCCGCGGGTTCGCGGCCGCGTCGGCCAACACATCCGCGTTCGCCGCCACCAGCTCGGCCCGCACATCGTCCGCCGTGACGCGCTCGCGACCAGCGAGGGCTTCCAGCCGCCGCACCGCAATCGCGCTCGCCACCTCACCCGCGGCGTGCCCACCCATACCGTCGGCCACCACGTACAAACCGCGCACGGCAAGCACGCTGTCCTCGTTCACCTCGCGCACCGCCCCCGCGTGCGTGGCCACCCCGGCCCGCACCTCCACAGCGCTCACCGCGCGCCGGCCGGCAGCAACTCGCCGATCCTGGCCATCACGTCGCCCCTGGTGGACGGCCTCGCCGAGTCCGGATTTCCTTCGGAGTCAGACACGAACCAGGCGCCAGTAGCATCGCGCGCGACCGCGATCCCCACCGTGGCCTGCGCCGTCCTCGACTGGATGACCACCGCCGACTCCGCGCCGTCGGTCAGGCACGAGTCGACGAACCGCGAAAGCTGATCGGCAACGCTTAGCTCGGGGTCGAGCACCCGTACGGCGAACTGGCCCTGCGAAGAGGCGAAGAACACGATGGCGATCTCCGGGCCGGTGAGCAGGTGCACCAAGGCCAGCGCACCATCGACCCAGCCGACTACTCTGGTCGCCATCTCGGCGGTGGCCAACCCGGCGATCACGCCGACGATATTCGGCGACGGTACGACGTTCTCACCGTCATACACGCACAGGCCTCTCGCAAGAAGCGACGCTGAGCCGGCACGCGCCACAGCATCGCCACCACCCATTGCCTCGAGGCCCAACGTCTCGCGAAGTTTCCTGAGCACGGGACGCCGCGCCAGTAGCAGGAACTCGATCTCGGCGAACGTGAGGACTAACGATTCAGACATGCGTGCCTGGCCCCTCTAGAAAGAGAACATGTGCTTGACGGCATTGACACCACCACTGATGACGCCCTGTGCAGCGTCCGCGGCACCCGCGATGCGGTCCTCGGCGGCGTCGACTGCCGCCTCCGCCAACTCGCCAGCGGCATCCATCGAGACTTCGGCCACGTGCCGCTGGATCTCGACGAGTTCGCCAGCACCCTCCCAAACCGCTCGGGCGGCACCACCCACGCCGTCGACGATGTCCTTAGTCAGATTCGGATTGATCATCGTCGCGACCGAATATACAAGGCCGACTCCACCGATGATCAGGGCAGCCGGCGGGCACCCGATGGCAGCCACGCCCGCGATGCCGAACAGCAGGTCGGCACCGGTGTTGTAGGTCTCTGGCGCGCCCGGATCGGTGGCCAACCGGTAGCCGAGCTCCATCGCGTTGAGCCCGAGGAACACCCCGCTGAGCGCTGCTCCACCAAGCTCCCCGACGACCCCGACGCCCTTCGCGAACCCGCTCATGGCGGTGAGATCCTTAACCAGAACGTTCTGCACACCGGGCGGCAATCCTCGAAGGCTAGGCACGAGCGCCTTGAGGAAGGGGATCTCACCTAAGGCGACGGCGCTCACCGACCCGGCGAGCCAGCCAACTCCATCGAGAGTCAAGAGCAATCGGCCGAAGCCATCCTTGACATCGATCAGGGTCTTGACCGGATCCACTACGGCGCCCGACGACCCTCCGTAGGCGTGGGATCCACTACCGCCGAGGCCGCTCGCGTCGCATTGCTGTTGGGCGTTGACGCGGACGGTCGTCGCGCCGGCGCGGGTCACGACTGCAGCGTTGTGCAGGCGCGGCGCGAGCTGATGGTGCCACAGGTGGCGGAATTCGTCGGCATCACGACCGTCCCAATGCGAATGGGCCAGCAACGCCCCGATGCTGGTGCGGATCAATTCCAGACGCTCGGCGGCCGAGGTCATCCTGGCACCCAGGGCATCGAGCTGAACGGGATCGGCTCCAACCATGTGCGCCATCGAATTGCCCGCCTCCGTACACCCTCGTCGGAGCAGACGAAGGCCGTGCGAATTCGGGCATGGTCGTACGCCAATACCGGTTACCCGCGACTCGCCCACGTCCGATACGAATCTGTCGGATAGACCATCGCTGCGGCGCCCGGCGCGTTACCGATCCCGACAAGTTCCTCCCCGATGTAACGGCTTCGTTCCCCAACCGCCCCTGCCAACGGTGATCCTCGCTCGGCGGCGCGACACGATACTGCCTCAGCTGAAGCCCATGCGTGACCCGGCACCCCCCACACCTACCGCGGCGCGGACGAAACACCCCAACACCACGCACCCACCGCCGCCGGGCATAACCCCACGGCGCGAGCCCCACACCACACGGACAGACCAACTCACCACCACGCAACCGCCGATCGACCTCAACCGGGTCCGTACCTACCATGACCACGGGTGCCTCCACGCACCAAGGAACGGCCCTCCCATCCCCGCCAGGAAGGGCGCGGGTGCGCCGGGTGCTCGAGCCGGTCCTGGCCGGCGAGCTGCCCGACCTGGACCCCTACGACGACGACCTGCTCTACACCTGCGACCTCGGGCTGGTCGCACCAACCCTGCCGGTCC
>Ga0075431_100000652_pt1 | contig 29451 bp, 32 predicted proteins | sample RhiMetdeltSRZDD5_FD_75297 | JGI IMG/M metagenome (GOLD analysis project Ga0075431, IMG submission 75297) | Populus rhizosphere microbial communities from Tennessee, USA - Rhizosphere MetaG P. deltoides SRZDD5 | ecosystem: Host-associated > Plants > Roots > Rhizosphere > Soil | place: USA... | reverse complement strand
CGCGCACTGCGTCATGCACACCCACACCACCGCGGGCCTGGCGGTGGCCTGCGCCAGGGGCGGACTGTCGATGACCAACTTCTACGCGGCCCAGCTCGACGGCAAGGTCGCCTACCACGACTTCGAGGGCATCACCGTGAACCCCGACGAGGGACCGCGCATGCTCAAGTCGCTCGACGGCAAGCCGATCCTGATCCTGCGCAACCACGGCCTGCTGGCCTGGGGCGAGACGCTGCCGCAGGCCTTCGCGCACCTGTGGACGGTGCAGCGCGCCTGCGAGATCCAGGTGGCGGCGCAGGGACTGCGGGATGAGCTGATCGAGATCCCCAAGCCGGTGCTGGAGCAGTGCACGCGGGTGTCGCTGCAGTTCGACCCCAGGTACGGTGCCGGCGTGGACGTGTTCAACGCGCTGATCCGCCAGATCGACCGCATCGATGCGTCGTACAAGAGCTGACGCAGCCGGAGGCCGTACGCGCATGCGCATCCTCATCGTCGGGGCCGGGGCGGTCGGCGGCTGGCTGGCGGGCGTGCTCTCAAGGGGCGGTGCCGAGGTGGCGCTGCTGGCGCGCGGGGCGGCGCTGGAGGCGCTCCGCGCTGACGGCCTCACCCTCGTCGAGGGCGAGCGGCGCGAGACCTTCAAGTTGGCCGCGAGCCACGGCGCCGCCGGCCTGCCGCGGCCTGACGCGGTGGTGCTGGCAGTGAAGACCTACGCCTTTGCTGAGGCCGCGGCGGCTGCGGCGCCGGCCCTGCGCCACGGTCCTTTGCTCGTCACGGCCATGAACGGTCTGCCCTGGTGGTTCCTCGACCGCCTCGACGGACCCCTGCGGGGCACCCGGCTCGAGTCGATCGACCCCGGCGGGCGAGGCGCCGGCCTCCTCGCCGAGGCCCATCCCGTGGGAGCGGTGGTGCACGCCTCCACCCGCGTCGAGGTACCGGGCGTGGTGCGTGTGGTCGCCACCGACCGCCTGATCCTGGGCGAGCCCGACGGCGGCGCGTCGCCGCCCACCGCCGAGCTCTCCCGCCTGGTTGTGGCGGGCGGCGTGGCCTGTCCGGTCACGGCCGACATCCGCACCGAGATCTGGGCCAAGCTGTGGGGCAACGCCAGCATGAACCCGGTGAGCGCCATCGTGCGCCGCTCCGCCCACGGCCTGTTGGGCGACCCGCGCATTTGCGAGCTGTTGCGTGCCCTCATGGGGGAGTTCGCCCGCGTCGGCGAGCGCCTCGGCCTGAAGCTGCCCATGAGCGTGGACGAGCGCCTGGCCGTGACGGCGAAGCTCGGCGACTTCCGCACCTCCATGCTCGTCGACGCCGAGGCCGGGCGCCCCCTGGAGGTGGAGGGGCTGCTCGGCGTGGTGGTGGAGCTTGCCGAGAAGCTCCACGAGCCGGTGCCGGCGAGCCAGGCGGTGTATGCGCTGGCGCGGGGGATCAATCCCGGAGCTTGAACGACTGACGGGAGGAGCGCAGAAAGGCTGCCGTGACCGGACCGCAGACATCCCTTGCTCCATGCTGGCGCACCATCGTGGTGACGCTGTTCCCCGAGCTGTTTCCGGGCCCGCTCGCCGCGTCGCTCGCCGGGGATGCCCTGAAGCGCGGGCTGTGGAGCCTCGATACGGTGGCCTTGCGCGACTTCGGCATCGGCCGCCACCGGCAGGTGGATGACACTCCGGCGGGTGGCGGGGCCGGCATGGTGCTGCGCGCCGACGTGGTGGCGGCGGCGCTCGATGCGGCGCGAGCCAAGGCCCCCGATGTGCCGGCGGTCTATCTCTCTCCCCGCGGTGAGCCGCTCACCCAGGCCCTCGTGCGGGAGCTGGCGGCAGCGCCCGGCGTCATCCTGCTGGCCGGCCGCTTCGAGGGCCTCGACCAGCGCGTCATCGAGGCCCGCGCCCTGCGCGAGGTGTCGATCGGCGACTATGTGCTGTCGGGCGGCGAGCTGGCCGCCATGGTGCTGATCGACGCCGTGGTGCGGCTGCTGCCCGGCGTGGTCGGCAAGGTTGCCTCGCTTGCCGAGGAGAGCTTCGAGGCGGGCCTGCTGGAATATCCTCACTATACGCGCCCGCGCGGCTGGGAGGGCCTGACGATCCCCGAGGCGCTCCTCTCCGGCGACCACAAGAGGATCGCCGAGTGGCGGCGCACCGAGGCGGAGCGCCTCACCCGTGAGCGCAGGCCCGATCTGTGGGCGCGACACACGGGCAAGGGCAGGCGCTAGGCCATGACTGTCTCGCAGATGACAGACAAGTCGGATCGGCATGCGCAAAGGTGGGGCCGGAGCGCCGGTCGGTCGGGCTCGGTGCGGCGCGCCCGACGACATCGGCTTCGTGGCGGCCCTGGTGCGGGGCGGGCAGGCCACGAGGCGGGGTCAGATCCAGAGGGTCTGACCCCGTTCCTTGGCTCCGTCAACGAAGCGCTGCTCGGCTTATTTCACCCGCCTGAACGTCGTTGTCTTGCAGAAGACCGCGGCCACGCAGCCCGACAGATCCAGCGCGCCCTTGCTCTTGACCGTAACGGTGCCGGAATAGCTCTTGCCGTCGGCGCGGTTGTAGAGCGTGCCGGCCCACGTGTTGGCCCCGGTCTTCTTGGCGCCCTGCATGATGACGAGGCCGACGATGGGGCGGCTGCGCTTGGCGGAGTCGGGGTTTTTGTCGTCGGTGGCCTGGCCGTCCACCACCTTCACGATCTTGGCGCAGATGGCGTCGCCGCACTTGTAGAACTCGGTGTGCGACTTGTTCTCGGGGTTCTCCCACACGCCGAAGGCGTCCTCGGCGGACTGCGCGTAGGCGGTCACCGCGAGGGCCATGATGGCGCCCGCAACCAGTGTCTTCCTCATGGATGTCGTCCTCCCGGGCCGTTTGTTAGCCAGTCTGCGGCCTCGACCTCGGAAGGTGGCGCCGAACTGCGGCGGACGCACGGCGGCAAGGCGTCGCGTCGTGCCTCCCGCGCCCCCAGGATCTCGTGCGCCGTGGCGGACGGCATGGACAATGACCTCGGTTTCCGTAGCTTCGTAGAAAGATCAGATAGGGATATGGCGAGGTTGTCATGCGACGTATGGTCGGATCATCCGTCATCGTTCCGACCCGAGGATGGCGCAGGAGCAGCTCTGTTGTGGTTTTGATGCGCGCCTGCACGCGCTTGGCGCTTTGAGGCGAGCGGGCCGAAATGTAGTTCAAGACTTCATCGAGATCGGCGAGGGCAGAGGGTGTGTAGCGGAGCTTCACAGCCCATACTTGGCCCAGACGGCTCGCACTTGCTCGTCCGTTGCAAATTCGCCCCGCGCGGCCTCAGCCTTGGAGCGTGCGATCGCTGTCCGCTCATCATCCGTTAGGGGCACAGGCTCGTCATCGTCCCCAACGAGTGCGAGAATCGTACGCGCGATCTCGTCCTGCTCGTCCTCAGACAGTCCGCGAACAGCTTCGAGTGCCTTTTCGAGCAGTTCTGTCATAGCCAATTGATACTACATGCGGCGCCAGACGTCGAGCGATGGACGCCTACTCCTCCTGCGCCAGCGGCCGGGCGACCGACTCCAGCGGCTTGCGCTCGGCGGCGACGCCCCACAGGGCCGCGATTATGGCGGCGGCGAGCATGAGGGCGGCACCGAGGAGGTAGCCGGCGAAGACGCTCCACCGCGAGCCGGTCTCGATCAGCGCGCCGAACAGCAGCGGGCCGGCGATGCCGCCGATGCCGGTGCCGACGGCGTAGAAGATGGCGATGGCGAGCGCGCGGATCTCGAGCGGGAAGGTCTCGCTCACCGTCAGGTAGGCCGCGCTGGCCGCCGACGAGGCGAAGAAGAAGATCACCATCCAGCACACGGTCAGCGTCGTCACCGAGACGAGGTCCTCCGCAAACAGCCAGCCGGTGGCCGCAAGCAGCAGACCGGAGGCGGCATAGGTGAAGGCGATCATCGGGCGGCGGCCGATGGTGTCGAACAGGCGTCCCAGGAATACGGGGCCGAGGAAGTTGCCGGCTGCGAACGGCAGGATGTACCAGCCGACATGGTCGGCCCGGACGCCGTAGAAGTCGGTCAGCACCAGCGCGTAGGTGAAGAAGATGGCGTTGTAGAAGAACGCTTGCGCGGCCATCAGGGCGAGGCCGACGCCGGTGCGCTGCGGATGCACCCAGAGCAGGGTGGAAACCACCTCCCGCAGCGGCGTGTGCGTGCGGGCGCGCAGCCGGATCTTGGGGAACGGCCCCGGCGGCAGCTCGTGCCCGTCACGCCGAAAGCGGGCCTCGATGCCCGCGACGACGGCTTCAGCCTCGGCCGCGCGGCCGTGGGTGATGAGCCAGCGCGGGCTCTCCGGCAGCCACATGCGCATGAAGAGGATGACAAGGCTGAGCAGAGCCCCGATCAGGAACGCCGCGCGCCAGCCCATGTCGGTCGGCAGCAGCGCCGGGTCGAGCAGCACGATGGAGCCGGCGGCTCCCGCCGCGGCACCCACCCAGAAGCTGCCGTTGATGACGAGGTCGGTCCAGCCGCGCACGCGCGCCGGCACCAGCTCCTGGATAGTGGAGTTGATGGCCGCATACTCGCCGCCGATGCCGGTGCCGGTGAGGAACCGGAACAGGACGAAGCTCCACACGTTCCAGGAGAACGCCGTCGCGGCCGTCGCCACCAGGTAGACCGCCAGCGTGATGAAGAACAGCTTCTTGCGCCCCAGCCGGTCGGTGAGCCAGCCGAAGAAGATGGCGCCACCTACGGCGCCGGCCAGGTAGGCGCTGCCGATGAGGCCGATGTCGGTGCTGCTGAGCTGCAGGACCGGGCTCTGCCTGAGCGCGCCGGCCACAGAGCCCGCCAGCGTCACCTCCAGCCCGTCCAGGATCCAGGTGATCCCCAGTGCCACCACGACCAGGGTGTGAAATCGCCCCCACGGCAGCCGGTCGAGCCGGGCGGGGATGTCGGTCTCGTAGACGGTGCCTGCCTCTGCCGACCCGGCCCGGCCTCGCGCCCAAGGTCGTGCCCAGGGTCGTGCCCAGGGTCGTGAACGTGTCAGGGCCATGCGCCCTCCTGCGCGTCGCTGCGCCAGCAACTCATCAGCAACGCTGGCTGGAGCGTAGCGGTTCCTTCTCGCGCTGGCGATGGTGCACGCGGCAGGATTCGAGCTTGCACTGTTCGGGCTCTCGACCCGACGCCTCCTGCCGTTGGGCTACACGCGCGGAGCATTGGCGGGTGGTGATGGGATCGAACCACCGCGACCTTTCGGCCGGCATCGGCTTAGCAAGCCGCCCCATTACCACTCTGGCAACCATCCGGAACCCTCACCCGACCGACGGCAGGCCCTTGCGGACGCGGCTCGCGTTCTCATGCAGCCAGGCTGCCGAGCGCGCCGGCTGATAGACCGCCACCACGCCCCACAGTCCGCGCTCCCCCTTGATCTCGACGCGAGCGCATACGCGCGCGCCGCGCTCCTCGATCCGGCCTCCGGCGCGCGTGTCGCCTTGCCGGAGCAGGCATTGGAAACTTACGGTGCTGGTCATGATTGAGCTCCTTGGTGCTGGCGGAAGGCGAGGGATTCGAACCCCCACGAGACGATGCTCCGAACCGTTTTCGAGACGGTGGCCGCTACCCAGCAATCTTTCGGCTTAGCCTTCCTGGTGCCCCGAGCTGGATTCGAACCAGCATCATCCGCCTTCTGAGGGCGGCGCCTCTACCAGATTGGACTACCGGGGCAGTGAGGTTTGGATGGTGCGCGGGCCGATCGGGTGAGGGCGCGCGCGGGCGACAAGCTCAGCGTCAGGTGCGCGAGCTACGAGAGAGTCGGGATAGGGTCGCCAATCGGTCCATGGCGCGTATATGATCTCGTCAGCGGTCGGAGTCAAGCGTGGCCGCGCGTGGGCACCACTTGCGGCCAGCAAGCCCGGTGGCGCTATGTTGCGAGGAGCTTCGTAAGCAGCACGAAGTCCGTGCCGGGGTGCTGCCACCCGTTCTTGACCATCGCCCGCCGCCCGATCTCGCGGTAGCCGCAGCGCTCATAGAGCCGGCGTGCGCCGGTGTTGCTGTCGGCGACGATGATGCTCATGCCGCGCTTGGCCGTCGCGCGCCCGAACTGCTCCGCCAAGCCAAGAAGCGCCGTGCCCCAGCCCCTGCCGCGCTGCTCCGGATAGCTGGCGAGCACGTTCACGTACCAGGTGGCAGGTGCGAGGCTCTCCAACTCCACCAGCGGCACGACGATCGGCGGCAGGTTGGCGGGCATCGGCTCCGGCGTGTCGGCGAGGGGATAGCCGACGAGCGCCGCCGCGACGCGGCCTTCGGCCTCGACCACGACGGTATTGCGATAGGAGAAGCCGCCCGCGTCGCGCTCAGCCCGCTCCCGGCCGATTGTCCAGGGATCGACGCCGGGCGGTGCGATCCTGGTCCACAGGTAGAGCGCCAGACCCTCGCTGGCGAAGTGCACGAGGTCTGCCAGGGCCGGGGCGTCGGCGGGCCTGGCGTACCGGAACGGGCTCGCGAGGTCGATCATTTCGCTCATCCCCTGCGCTGGGCGTTGCCGCATCGTAGCAACGATTGGCGAAAAGGCAGTAAGGCAATAAGCCAATAAGGCAATAAGCCAGTAAGGCAATGAACCGTTCGCTACTGCCCTACTGCCTACTGCCTACTGCCTACTGCCTACTGCCTACCGCCCTATTGCCTTGTTGCCCTGGCTGACCGCCATCGCCTCCCGCCGCGGCCCGAGCCGGCGCCGAGGGCGACGAAGCGGCGGCCGATGTCGACATGGATGTGGTTCATGTCGGAATACGTCATGACGCCGCCGGCGCGATGGTTGGCGATCAGCCACCGCACCACCTCCGGCTTGCGGCCGGAGGGCGCGTTGAAGTCGATGGCATTGCCGCTTGCATGCCGTGACGGCCGGCCGCTGCCGGCGATCACGGCGCCGGGGCGGCAGGTGGACACGATCCCCACGGCGCCGAATTGCGCCTCGATGCGCTCGAGCAGGCCGCGGGCTGGCGGGGACAGGCAGGAGCGCGCAACGCCGCCGCGGGCGAAGCCGATGAAGCCGCGCGACGCCATCGGCGCGGGCCGTGTCACCCGGGCGCCATGGCCGCGGCGTCCGCCGCGCATGGCCTGGCGGCGGCCCGGCCTGTCGGCGCCACGGCGCTTGCCGGCGCGCCCTGAGCGCCGCGTGACGGGCGGCGCAGCCTGCTCCCAATCTCCCTCCGAATACGGCCGATAGTCGTCGTGTGCGCCGAGCCGCATGATGCGGTCCGAGCGCGCCTCCGCGGCCGTTGTGAGCGCGCACAGCGCAGCAACGCCGATGGCCACCATAGGAAGACGTCTCATGACTCTTACCCCCAATCGTACGACGCACAGGTCTCGGCGGGACCGGACGGGCAATCTGCCCGTCGCGACTCATGACCAGTCCCAGGCAGGTTCCCGGACGACGACACACACGCTATGCCGCCGGGACCGCCACTTCTCCGTTACCTGTGCATTTCCCTCGCTGCTCCCGCGTGCGTCGCTTGCGCGCCCATGCGAATCACAGCTTGGGCGTCTGTCTTCACAAGCGGTGTGGCGAGATTGGGGCCGAGTTTTTCCAATTGTTACAGGCAATTTACAGGCCCGGCGCATACAACGTATTAACATGTCGCATGCAATTATATGGTGCAAAATCCGCATACGAAGGACGCAGGCGCCGTAATCGCGGATCGGCTAACTTGTTCATGCACCTGGACTATTGCCCGCACGGCGGATTACCCTGGCGCCCTTCCGACGCCCGAGGAGCGGAACGGCCCATGCAGCTGGCGCCCATGCGCTATACCAGGATCGACGGCACCGCGGTTGCAGTGTCGGTGACATCTGCAACCGAGGCGAAAGCCGCGGTCAAGGAATTGCGTCACAAGAAAAGCGAGTTGACGTTTCTGCGCAAAGCGCTGGTGCGGCAGCAGCGCGCCCTGCGCCCCAAGGAAGGCAGCAAGCGGCGCCGCGCGGAGCAGCCAGCCACGCTCTCGAAGACGATGATCAATGGCCTTGGCGGCCTGATCGGCGGGCTGTTCGAGCACGCCACCGCGGCGGGCGGGAGCGGCGGGCGCGGCCTCGCGGAGATCGAGCGCGAGATCCGCCGCCTCGACGAGACGCTGCACAACATCGAAGGCTGCATCCTTCAGCTGCAGGGCAAGCTGCTGACGAAGGGGTGAGGCGCGCGTAGGTTGGGTCGAGCTTCAGCGAAGACCCAACACTGTTTCGCTCAGACCGCGTTGGGTCTGCGCTTCGCTTGACCCAACCTACGCGGATTTGAAGGTCAGGGACGCACCCAAAGGTAACGAGCGTCGGGCTCCTTTTCCTCGTTCCGTGCGCCGTCGGTCTCTTCAACCTGAACGAACCCTCTGCGCTCATAGAAGCGGCGTGCCTCCAGATTGCGCTGGAACGTCCAAAGCTGCAGGCGGTCAAAGGCACTCTGAGCGACGCTCAGCAGCTCGGTGCCGATGCCGTGGCCCTGAGCGTGCGGCAGCACATAGAGCTGGTCGATCCAGTCCTCGCGGAAGGCGACCACGCCGAGAAGGGCTTTGTCATCGACTGCGCCCCAAATCTCGCATTGTGAGAACACGCCCTCGCGGAAGAACCAACGATCCTCCGCCGCCGTATGAAGGCCCGCTAGCCACGGCAGTGCATGGTCGAAGGCGGCGCGGTGCTCCAGGGCGGCGGCGTCCATGTCGGTCAGCGCGAGTCGCTTGAGCGTTCCGGTCATGCCAGCACAGCAGCAAGCTCCGCGAAATCGCCCACCACCAGATCGGGCTGGTGCGGGGTCTCGCCGAAGGGTCGCTTGCGGCGATCGACAAACGCGGAGCGCATGCCGAAGGCCTTGGCGCCGATGCAGTCGAAGGCGTGATTGGCCACGAACAGGATGGAGGAGCGGTCCCTGCTGAGCAGCTCGCAGGCCGTGGCGTAGGTCCGCCAGTGCGGCTTGAAATAGCCCGCCTCCGCCACGGATATCACGCGATCGAAGGGGAAGCCGATGTGCGGGCCGGCGGCCTCCAGCATATCGCGGTCGCCGTTGGACAGGATGGCCAGCTCGTAGCCGGAGGCGCGCAGCCGCTCGAGCGCAGGCACCACGTCGGGAAACGGCTTGAGCTGCTCGATCCGGCTCACCAGCCAGCGCACCTCGTCCTGGCTGTAGGCGATCTTGCACCGGTCCATGACGTGGGAGACCGCGCGGTGGCCGATCTCGCGATAGGGTGTGTGGCCGCGATCGATGAGGGCGTCGATCATCGAGTTCTCGAAATGCGTGCGCCGCCACCAGGTCACGAAGCTGCCCGGCGAGCCCTGCCAGCCCTTGCCCTTGAGAAACGGCGTCACCGCCTCGGTGAGGCCCTTCTGCATATCGACGATGGTACCGTACTGATCGAAAGCCAGCGTCCTGATCTCGCGCTTGAGGATCTCGGGGCGTTCCATGGTCGTCTCCATCGTGCCGGCAAGGCCTGCGTGCAGGCGACGCCGCCGCCGACCTTTCGCCGCCGGCCGCGCAAGCCTGAGGGGGATCCTACTCCTTCGGGAACGTCAGCCCCAGATCGCGATACCGGGCCGGGTCGTCACCCCAGCCTTCGCGCACCTTGACGAACAGGAAGAGGTGAACCGGCCGCTCCACGATCTCGGAGAGCGCCCTGCGGGACTCCATGGAGAGCTGCTTGATCATGGCTCCGCCCTTGCCCAGGACGATGCGCTTCTGGCTGTCGCGCTCGACAAAGATCGTCTGCTCCACGCGCACCGCCTTGCCCTGCTCCGTCCAGGCCGTGGTCTCCACGGCGATCTGGTAGGGCAGCTCGTCGTGCAGGCGGTCGTAGATCTTCTCGCGCGTGATCTCGGCGGCGAGCACGCGCATGGGGGCATCCGTCACCTCGTCAGGTGGATAGTGCCAGGGGCCGGGGGGCACGGAACGGGCGAGGTGGGCCTTCAAGTCGGCCACGCCGTCGCCGTCGAGCGCCGAGATCATGAACGTCTCGGCGAACGGCACGCGGGCGTTGAGCTGGCCGGCCAGCTCCAGCAGACGCTCCTTGCGCACCCGGTCCACCTTGTTGAGGGCGAGGAGCAGGTTGCGCGGCTGGCTGGGCTCGGTGCGAGCCACAGAGGGCGTCAGACCCCTCGCCTCTGCGGGGGCGGCTTCTCCGGGGTGTTGGTCGCGAGGGGTCTGACCCCCGCCGCTGGACTCCGGGGCGAGCTTGCCGAGAATCCGCTCCACATCCTCGTCGATGCCCTTGGCCGCATCGACCACGAGCAGCACGAGGTCCGCATCGCCGGCGCCGCCCCAGGCGGCGTCCACCATCGCCCGGTCTAGGCGGCGGCGCGGCGCGAAGATGCCCGGCGTGTCGATGAAGACGAGCTGGGTCGCCCCTTCGATGGCGATGCCGCGCAGCGTGGTGCGCGTGGTCTGAACCTTGCGGCTGACGATGGCGACCTTGGTCCCCACCAGCGTGTTCACCAGCGTCGACTTGCCGGCGTTGGGCGCGCCGATGACGGCGATGAAGCCGCAGCGGGTCTCGGCTCCAGGCTCGGGTGCCGTGGTCTCAGGTGCAGGTTCGGCCGGGTCGTCAGACATCGGCGCCACGCTTCCACACGCCCTCGCGCGCCAGCAGCGCGGTGGCGGCTGCCTGCTCGGCCGCGCGCTTGCTGGCACCCTCGCCGCGCGCGGGCTTGCGACCCTTGATGCGCACCTCGGAGGTGAAGCGCGGGGCGTGGTCCGGGCCCTGCCGATCGATCTCCACATAGGCCGGCAGGTCCAGGCCCTGGCCCTGCACCCACTCCTGCAGGAGCGACTTGGCGTCGGCCGCGTCGGCCGGCGAGGTACCGAGCCGCGAGGCCCAGTGCGCACGCACGATGTCGCGGGCGGTCTCGTATCCCGCCTCGAGGAAGATGGCGCCCAGCACCGCTTCGCAGGCGTCAGCCAGGATCGTTTCCTTGTCGCGCCCGCCGCTCTCGGCCTCCGCGTCGCTCAGCACCAGGAACGGCCCGAGATCCAGCTCGCGCGCCACGGCCGCGCACGTGCGCCCGCGTACCAGCCTGTTGTAGAGCCGCGCCAGTTCACCCTCGTCGGCGGCGGGATACACCTCCCACAGCAGCTCGGCGATGGCGAGACCCAGCACGCGGTCGCCCAGGAACTCCAGGCGCTCATTGTCGCGCCGCTTGCCTGGCGCCTGCCGCACGCTGGCGTGCGTCAGCGCCTTCTTGAGCAGCTCGCGACTGCGGAAGCGGTAGCCGAGGCGGACCTCCAGCTCCTTGAATTTGGTGCGCGCCGCAGCCACGTCCCAACACCTGAGGATGTCACCTGACGAGGCTGAAGATCCGCCGCCAGCGAATGTCGAACGGCCAAGTCCAGGGGCTGGTGAGCCGGAACGCACCGGGATCGTCCACTGCGGCCGAGAAGAAGATGATCTCGGCCCGCCCCACGAGGTTCTCGTACGGTACGAAGCCGACGCCGAAACGCTGCGGCGACTCGCGGCTGTCGATGGAGTTGTCGCGGTTGTCGCCCATCACGAAGTAGTGGCCCGGCGGTACAACGTACACCGGCGTGTTGTCGAAGCGGCCGTCGGGCTCGGAGTCGAGCACGAAGTAGGACACGCCCTCGGGCAGCGTCTCCCTGTAGCGCGGGATCGGGCGCCCATCCTCCTCCGGCCCCGTATAGTTGCCGGCACGCTCGCGCGGTATCGCCTTGCCGTTGATGTGGACGATGCCGTTGCGCACGAAGATCTCGTCGCCCGGCAGACCCAGGATGCGCTTGATGTAGTCCTTCTCGGTGTCGCGCGGCAGCTTGAACACCACCACGTCGCCGCGCTTGGGCTGGGTGCCGAAGATGCGGCCGTTGAAGGGCACGAGGCCGAAGGGGAAGGAGTAGCGGCTGTAGCCGTAGGACAGCTTGGAGACGAACAGGTAGTCGCCCACCAAAAGCGTGTCCTTCATGGAGCCGGACGGAATGTTGAAGGGCTGATAGAAGAAGATGCGGACGATGATCGCCAGGATCAGCGCATGTATGACGATCTTGACTGTCTCGCGCCAGCCGCTATCGCCGGCCTTGGCGGCGTCGGAATCCACGCTCATGCTCCTTAATCGCACTCCTTGCTGCTCCGACGCCTTACGCCGGCCCAGGCACTTGGGACACCGTCGCGGCGCCGGTCAGGGCCGAGCCTCCGTATAGCTGGTCGCGCGGCAGCCGGCAATTCATGCCGAGTTGCCGCTGCCACCAGTAGTCTCGACCGAGATCACAACCACGGCATGTGCTGTGGGGAAGTCGTCGGTCAACGTGAGATGCACCTGCGGACTGTGACCGGCCGGAGTAAGCCGCGCGAGATGCCGCGCGGCCCCGCCGGTGAGCTGCAGGGTGGGACGCCCCGACGGCTCGTTAACGACACCCATGTCCTTCCAGAACACGCCCCGGCTCAGCCCAGTTCCCAGGGCCTTGGCGCACGCTTCCTTGGCCGCGAACCGCTTGGCATAAGACGCGGCGCGGCCCGGTTTTCCGTCTGACCTGGCTCGCTCCGCGTCGGTGAAGATGCGGTTCAGGAAGCGATCGCCATAGCGCTCGATGGCCTTCTCGATGCGCCGGATGTCGATGACATCGTTGCCGATCCCCAGGATCATGACCGGGCCTGCCCGGTTTTCGGGACGCTCTGGCGGGCCTCGTCCATGACCGCCCGCATGTGGGCGATGGCCGGGGCGAGGCCGGTGAAGATCGCCTCTCCGACCAGGAAGTGACCGATGTTGAGCTCGACGATCTCAGGGATACGCGCCACGCCGCCGACAGTATTGAACGTGAGTCCGTGGCCGGCATGGACCTCCAGCCCGGCGGCCGATGCCAGTCGCGCGGCGCTCTCGATGCGGGCCAGCTCGCGGGCCGTTCCCGCCGCGTCGCCTGCAAGGGCGTGGTCGCAATAGGCGCCGGTGTGCAATTCGACCACATGCGCCCCGAGCCGGGCCGAGGCCTCGATCGCCTGCGGGTCGGGCTCGATGAACAGCGAGACCCGAATGCCCGCTGCCGCCAGGGACTCGACACAGTGGCGCAGCTGGTTGCCCCCGCGCAGCACGTCGAGGCCGCCTTCGGTCGTCCGCTCCTCGCGCTTCTCAGGCACCAGGCAGCAGGCGTGCGGCACGTGGCGGAGCGCAATGGCCAGCATCTCGTCGATTGCCGCCATCTCCAGGTTGAGGGGCCGCGTGATCTCCGCCTTGAGGCGCGCGATGTCGGCATCCAAGATGTGCCGCCGGTCCTCCCTCAGGTGGGCGGTGATGCCGTCGGCGCCGGCGCCGATGACCACCTGGGCGGCGCGGAGGGGATCGGGATGGCCCCCGCCGCGCGCGTTGCGGATGGTGGCGACGTGGTCGATGTTGACGCCCAGGCGCAGATAGCGCAGGGGCGTGGACTGCGGGACGGTCTCACCGGGTGCTGCCAGGGGGCTGCTCAAGCGAAGACGCGCTCCACCTTGCTCACCACGGACTTGGCCCGGAGGCCGCTGATGATCCGGGTGAGATGGTTAAGATCCCGCACCTCCACGTCGATGGCCATCTCGGTGAAATCGGGAGCGCGGCGCACCATGCGCACGTTGTCGATGTTGCCGTCGGCCTCGCCGATCAGCTGCGCGATCTGCGCCAGCGAGCCGGGCTCGTTGAGCGCGGTCACCGCCAGCTTGGCCGGGAACCGGTCACCACCGCCGGGATCCACATCCCAGGTCACATCGATCCAGCGATCATGGTCGTACGCCTCGTACTCCTTCAGACGCGGCGAGTGGATCTGAAAGATGCGGATGCCCTCGCCCTCGGTCAAGACGCCGACGATGCGGTCGCCCGGCACCGCGCCGCCCTCCTCGAAGCTCACCGGCACGTCGTTGCGCACCCCGCGGATAGGCAGCGCCTGATGCGTGAGCTTGTCCTCGCTCGATAAGCTGCCGGGCCAGCGGAACTTCAGGCCCAGACCCTTGGTGATGTTGAACCAGCCCTCCTCGCCGTGGCCACGGTGGCGCACCGGCCTGGAGCGGGCGATCGGATCGGGCACCTCGGCGTCGGGCACAGAGGCACGCAGGACATCGTTAGTGGGCAACTCGCCCCGCCCGACTGCGGCGAACACCTCCTCCAGGGACTTCTGGGTCAACCGGCGCAGGCCCTTCTCCAGCCTCTCGTCGGAATACTCCTGCCCGACCCTGGCGAACGCGGCCTCGATCAGTCGCTGGCCGAGGCCGGAATACTGGCGCCGCAGGGCGTCCCGCGCGGCCCGCCGGATCGCCGACCTCGCCTTGCCGGTCACCGCGATGCGCTCCCACGCTGCCGGCGGCGTCTGGCCCTTGGCGGTGAGGATCTCGACCTCGTCGCCGTTGCGGAGCTGGGTCGTGAGCGGCATCTGCCGGCCGTTGATGACTGAACCGGTGCAGGAGTTGCCGATGTCGGTGTGCACCGCGTAGGCGAAGTCGATGGGCGTCGCTCCGCGCGGCATGGCGATCAGCCGCCCCTTGGGGCTGAAGCAGAACACCTGGTCCTGGAACAGCTCCAGCTTGGTGTGCTCCAGAAACTCCTCAGGGTTGTCGCCTTCGAGCAGGGTATCGACCAGGCGCCGCAGCCACATGTAGGGGCTGTCCTTGGCTCCCCCATTGAGGCCGGTCCGGTCGGCGACGATGCCGTCCTTGTAGAGCGTGTGCGCCGCCACGCCGTACTCGGCGATCCGCTGCATCTCCTCGGTGCGGATCTGCAACTCGACGCGCTGATGGCGCGGGCCGACGATGGTGGTGTGGATCGACTGGTAGTTGTTCTGCTTGGGCGTCGAGATGTAGTCCTTGAAGCGGCCGGGCACGTTGCTCCAGGAGGAGTGGATCACGCCCAGCGTGCGGTAGCAGGCATCGACGTTGCTCACCACGACGCGGAAGCCGTAGATGTCCGAGAGCTGTTCCAGCGAGATCTGCCGGTTCTCCATCTTGCGCCAGATCGAGAACGGCTTCTTCTCCCGGCCGTAGACCTGGGCCTCGATGCCGGTCGCGGCGAGCTTGGCCCGCAACGCGCCCACGATCTCCTCGACCAGCCCGGTGTTGCGCACGTGGATGTCGGCGAGCTTGTCCACCACCGCCTGGCACTGCTCGGGATAGCCCCACTTGAAGGCCAGGCCCTCCAGCTCCTCGCGCAGGCCCTGCATGCCCATGCGGCCGGCAAGCGGCGCGTAGATTTCCAGCGTTTCGTCGGAGGTGCGCCGACGGCTCTCGGGCCTCTTGTGCCCGAGCGTCCGCATGTTGTGAAGCCGGTCGGCCAGCTTGATGAGAAGGACACGGATGTCGCTCGAGATGGCGACCAGCAGCTTGCGGAAGTTCTCGGCCTGTTCGGCCTTCTTGGTGACGAGGTCGAGCTTCTTGATCTTGGTCAGGCCTTCGACCAGCTCGCCGATCTCCTTGCCGAACTTCTGGTCGATCTCGTCGCGGGTGACGTCGGTATCTTCGATAACGTCATGCAGCAGGGCGGCGGAGATGGTCGCATCGTCGAGCTTGAGCTCGGTCAGGATCGCGGCGACCTCGAGTGGATGCGAGAAATACAGGTCTCCCGAGGCGCGCTTCTGGTTGCCGTGCGCCTTCATCGCATAGACGTAGGCGCGGTTGAGCAGCGCCTCGTTTGCGTTCGGATCGTAGCTGAGAACGCGCTCGACAAGCTCGTACTGGCGCATCATGCCACGATCTCAGGCTCCGCCCATCTCAGGCTCCGCTGTGGCAGACGGCTCGCACCCCTCCGGGGCGGTGGCCCGCCCGCCCCGATCAACCCTCCCGCGTCAGCCCCGCCCCGATCCGGGGCCGCCGTTGGCGGATGGCTCGGTCGGGGTCAGGCTCTCCATCCCCCTCAGGAGCTGCTCCTCCGTCATGACATCGACTTGCGTGTCGCTGGTCTGGTCGTCCCGCCCCAGGACCGGCCGGCGCTCGGCCGGCAGCTGCGGTGCTGCCGCCTTCTCCGGCTCGTCGACCTCGACGTTCTTCTGGATCGAGTGGATCAGGCTCTCGTGCAGGTCGGCGGGCGGGATCGTCCGGTCGGCGATCTCACGCAGCGCGATCACCGGATTCTTGTCGTTCTCGGGCTCGACCGTGATATGCGAGCCGCTGGCAATGGAGCGCGCCCGGTGGGCCGACAGGAGCACCAATTCGAACCGGTTCGGAACCTTGTCGACGCAGTCTTCGACAGTTACACGCGCCATGCAACGATTCCTCTCGTAGTGTGTCGGCGCTCAATAGGCTGAAGGCCCCCACAGCCGACGGTTGTGGAGGCTCGCCCTTAGCGCGGCGCCTTCTCGCATGCGCGTGACCGAAAATCAAGTGCTCTGACGCCTTTCGCGGCGCCTGGCCCGAGGCGGGCCAACATCGTTCCCGGCCGGCAGCCGAGCACGGGATGCGACCAGTGCGGCGCGATCTCCATGAGCGGCACCAGCACGAAGCCTCGCCGGTGGAGAAGCGGGTGAGGCAGCACTAACCGGCCACTCTCACGCTGCCGGCATGGCCAGTTGAGCCGACGGCCGCCGTAGTCGAGGATATCGATATCGAGCGGCCTCGGCTGCATGGGCGGGGTGGCTTTGCGCCCTGCGCGTCGCTCGGTCCGCTTGAGGAGGCGCAGGAGGCTCCCCGGGGCGATGCTGGCGGTCGCCATCACGACCGCGTTGAGGTAGGGGGGCTGGCGCCCGGCGCCTACCGGAGCGGTCTTGTACAAGAGAGAGGATTTCACGATCCTGAGCCTGGCGGCTTCCAGTTCGCGGCACGCGCGCCTCAGGGTTTCATGCGGCTGGCCCCAGCGGCCGGCCAGATTGCCACCGAGGGCCAGCACAAGTGTGCCGATTTGAAGGGGATCCGCCAAGCGGAGCAACTCCCTGGAGCCTGCGCATGCTCTTAGGTAGTCTTGGGTTGCCCGCCAGTCTTGGAGACGATACGGGGGCATCTGCTATGCCAATATTATCTTTTGTTGTGGTAGCAGACTACGCTTGCAGCTTCGTTGTAGGATAAACGATTGCTTGATCTTGAGCCTGGCGCCGGAGCCAGCCGAGGTCTCGCAGCAATGTGATGGACCGTGAAGCCGCCCGAGGCCCCGCAGAAGTGGCCTCAACTCAGCGTGATTCACCAAGCAACGCAATCCTCTACAGTTAACCTCCCGTTTTTGGAAGCGCAGCTGAGGCGCATCTGTTATGCTGTAGCGGCGGACCCGATTTTGCTTGGCAAGCCCAGCGATACGAATTAATTGAAGGAGAGTAATGTCGACTCAGCAGGCTGGGGTTTGCGGGCACCTCGGGCCCTCACATCCATTCGAGGAACCCGATATGCATTTTTATCCGACAGAGCGTATTGCCCTGTTCATCGACGGCGCCAATCTCTACGCCACCGCCAAAGCCCTAGGCTTCGATATCGATTACAAGCGCCTGTTGGCGCTGTTCCGCGAGGTCGGCCAGCTGGTGCGTGCGCAGTACTATACGGCGCTCGCGGAGGATCAGGAGTATTCCTCGATAAGGCCGCTGGTGGATTGGCTGGACTACAACGGCTACACCATGGTCACGAAGCCGACCAAGGAGTTCACGGATTCCTTCGGACGGCGGAAGATCAAGGGCAACATGGATATCGAGTTGACGGTCGATGCCATGCGCCTCGTCGAGCACCTCGACCACGTGGTCCTATTTACCGGGGACGGAGATTTTCGTGCCCTGGTGGCGGCGCTGCAGCTGCGCGGGCGGCGCGTCAGCATCGTATCCACACTGCAGACCCAGCCGCCGATGGTGGCCGACGAGCTGCGCCGGCAAGCGGATCAGTTTATCGATCTGGCTGAGCTGGAGCCCAGGATCTGCCGCGATCCGGCCACGCGTCCGGTGCGCGAGCCGCGCGAGCCCGGGCAGCGGATATCAGGCCGCCGCAGCCACCAGGCCCCGGTTCCGGCCTCACAGCTGCCCGGACCTGATGAGGACGAGGAGAGCTACTGAGGGCGGGCTGCGCCACCCTCACCACCTCAACCCGGCGACGAGCATCCGCTATGAGCGCGTGTGGCGCCGAGGCACCAGCAGATTGTCCGTTGTGCCCTCGGCTTGTGTCGTTCCGGACCGCCAACCGCAGCAACGAGCCCAGCTGGCACAATGGCCCGGTCCCCTCCTTCGGCAGGGAGGATGCCGCCGCGGTGCGCCTGTTGATCGTCGGGCTCGCTCCGGGGCTGCGGGGGGCTAATCGAACCGGCCGTCCTTTCACGGGGGACTACGCGGGGGACCTTCTCTACGACACGCTGCTGTCCTACCACTTCGCCCGCGGGCATTACGATGCGCGGCCAGACGATGGCCTCACCCTGGACGGTTGCATGATCACCAATGCGGTGCGCTGTGTGCCGCCGGAGAACAAGCCGACGCCCGCCGAGATCGGCAACTGCCGGCAGTTCCTTTCCGAGCGCGTCGCCAGCCTGCCCCGGCTGGCCGCCATTGTGGCTCTAGGGCGCATTGCCCACGACAGCACCCTCGCCGCGCTGGGCGCGCGCAAAGCCGCCTTCCCTTTCGCCCACGGGGCCAGGCATGAGGTGCGTGCCGGTGTTACCCTGTTCGATAGCTTCCACTGTTCCCGCTACAACACGAACACCGGCAAGCTGACGCCCGAGATGTTCCGGTCGGTGTTCGCAGCTGTCAGGAGCCACCTCGACCGGCTGCAGTAGCAGTGTTGGCAAGGAGCCCGCCGCCGGACGCGTTGCCGTCCTGCATCAGGCGTGGAACGACTAACAGGCTTCGCCCTCCTGCCTTCTTCCTCTATCCGACTTTCGGCCCTAGGTTGCATGCGGTCTCAGTCGTGCGCAACAGGCGGGTGGTTGTAGTGCGTTCCTCCAAGGGATTGTGGCGTACGCCTCTGGTGGCGCTGTGGGCATTGACGCTGGGCACGCTGCTGACCGCATGCGCCCTCGTGGACACGGTCGACAAGCGCGCCGACTGGATGAATGAGAGCGTCACCCGCTTCCGCAATCAGACGATCCTGCGCAACATCGTCAGGTCCGCCCGCGATGAGCCGTTGAGCTTCGCCGCGCTCTCCTCGGTTCAGGGTCACAACACGTCCACCAATCAGTTCCCGACCTTTCCCAGCATCGACTGGGTAAAGGGACTTGCCGGGGGCACGGGGTCGACCAGCAGCCAATACAACGTCTCCAGCGATTTCACGCTGAGCCCTGTCGACGACAGCCCCACGTATGCGGCGCTGATCGCCCCGCTGGATGCCTCCACCATCGCGCTCTTCAGCCAGCGGTCCGGCTACCAGACGAACTTTCTCTACCTTCTGTTCTTCGACAAGATCAGGATTGCCGACGCCGACGGTCGGGTGCTGGCGCAGTTTTACAGCAACAGCGTTGCCGGTGACTCGGGCCAGGAGGCGTGCCTGGGGGACCCCAGGAACGGCTTCTGCGGGCCGCGCACGATGCTGGGCTACACGCTGCTCGCCTACCTCGACCTGCGCTTCAATCTCGAGAAGGGCGCCCTGGCCGGTCAGACAAGACGGCCCAGGACACAAATCTGCTTCGAGCGCGGAACACCGGCGCCGGGCAAGTGGAGCGACCTGGGCCTGCGGCCGACCGGCGGGAAGATTGCCCTTCCAGCAAAGGGAAAGGGAGGGGCACCAGCGTCCTATTGCGACGAGGAGGGGACGTGGTTCGCGGGCACGCCCTCCGAGACGGGAACCGCCAAGGGCAAGGGCCCGGACACCGGCGCCCACTACGTGGTCTACGACGCCCGCAACAGGGTGTGGATCGAGCTGTCCACCCGATCCACTTGGGGCATCTATCAGTTCATGGGCACGCTCGCCGACAGCCTGGTGAACAAGAACGAGCGCCATGTGCGGCTCATTCAGCCCGGCTATCGCGACAATCGCGACGAGCTGATCGTGCTCGACATTGCCAAGGGCAGAGCCACGGGCGATTGCTTCGTGGACGCGGAGATGGACGACCGCATCACGTATTGTGTTCCCAACGGGCCGTCGTCGCGCCTGACGCGGGCTGCGTTCGTCATTCTGCATCAATTGACGGCGCTGCAGAGGGCGGTTGTAAGCTCTTCTTCGGACCGCACCCTGTCGACGCGGCAGATACAGTAGATGTGGTCGAGCGCGAGCATCATGCTGCGGCGGATACGGGTGGCACTGGGTCGCTGCGGATACCTCGCGGTCTGCCTGGCATCGGGGCTTGCAGCGGCCGGTCTCGGCTCGCCTCCTGGCGAGGCGGCAGGCCTCGCGGTGTCGATGCCGACCGCACGCGACGGAATCGTGCGCGTCCAGGCTCGCCCCGAGCCACAGAAGGACCAGCAGAAGCAGAAGAAGCGCGCACCTCGGCCCATCGGTCCCGACTCCCCGAGCCAGTCCAAGGGCGGCGCGCAGCAAGAGAGGCCCCAAGAGGCGGATCAGCCGCCCCGGCTCGTGCGCTGCCCTGGCCCCAGCCCTGAATGCCCTCCGCCGCAGATGTGATGGAAGTGCTCATGCCGGGCGGGCCAAGTGACATGGTGGCGTGCCGCGGCGCGATTGCGGTCACGCTGCTGCCATCTGTGCGGGGTTAAGAGATCGATTGCGGAAACATGGGGTGGGAGCAATGACCTTCGCTCAGCCAAGCCGTCTCGGCACGAAAAGACGGATTCTATCTCTCTGTCTTGCATGGGGATTGGCCGTCGCGGCCTTGGGCGCCGCCGATCCCGGCGAGGCTGCCGGCCCCGCCGTCGTCCCGTCGCTGGCGGCGCACAGCGGCCTCGTGCTGACCCAGGCGGGCCCGGAGGCAGACAAGGCCACCAAGCCTGACAAGAGCAAGAAGACCAAGCGGAGAGCCGTGCGATGCGGCGGCCCCGGCCTTCCCGAATGCCCGAAGATGTGACCGGCCGATTGCCGGCGCCTGACACTGGCCGTCCCTCGGTCTGCCGCAGCCCTGGTTAGGCCGAGCGATGGATCATGCCGAGCCAGGCGCACACCTCGCGGGCGTGCGCGGCGGGCCGGGAGACGGGATAGTACACGCGCTCGATGCGCCCGTTGCTGACGGCCAGTGTCAGGCGCCTCAAGTAGGTGACGCCGCCGGTCGCGAAGGTGGGCAGCGCCAGCGCGCGCTGCAGAGCGAACCGCTCGTCGCTCACCAGCTCGAACGGCAGGCCGAGTCGCTGCACCAGCTCGCGCTGGTAGTCGCTGGCCTGGGTGGAGAGGCCATAGACCGACGCACCGACGTGCAGGAAGCCGGCGTGGAGATCGCGGAAGCCCTCCGCCTCCGGCGTCGAGCCGTGCGCGCCGGGGATGTGGTCCCAGTCCGGCGGATTGGGCAGCCCCGGCCGGCCGGTCCACGGGTAGCAGTAGACGATGGCCATGCCCTGCAGCTTGGCGAAGTTGATGCTGCCCCCGGCTGTGGTCGGCAGGTCGAGATCGGGCATGCGCTGCCCGCGCTTCAGGTGGCGAGAGCCCCCGTCGTCCGGCAGCTGGCTGACGCCCGTCTCAGCCGCGCCTGTCACGTGCGCCTGCTCTGCCGGAGCCACGCCAGCACATCGCCGGCGTTCCGGTCCGGCGGGAACACCGGATAGAACACCTTGGCAATGCGGCCGTCGTCGATGACGAGGGCCAGCCGCTTGATCAGCGTCATGCCGCCCACGTCCATGAGCGGAAGGCGCAGCGCTCTCGCAAGCGCCAGCTTCTCGTCCGATAGCAGCGGGAACGGCAGGTGCAGGCGCTCCGCCGCCTCACGCTGGTAGCCTGTGTCCTGGGTGGAGAGCCCGAGCACGCGCGCTGCGCCGGCGGCAGTCAGCTCCTTGTGGAGGTCGCGATAGGCGCACGCCTGCGGGGTGCAGCCGCGCGCGCCGGGGATCATGTCCCAGTCCGCCACCGGCGAGACCTGTCCGGGCACGCCGGTGCGCGGATAGGCGAACACCACCACCCGGCCGGGAACCTTGGCGAGCGACACCGCCGCTCCATCGGTGGCTGGCAACGCCACGTCCGGCACGGCGAGTCCTGTCAGATGCCGCGCCCCGCCATCGTCCTCCGGCGCCGGAATCTTGGACCAGTCCACCTCGTTGAGGCTGGGCTGGCTGGGGGAGACCATGACGCTGCTCCTCTGGTGGGTGCCACATCGGCGGCCGAGCGCCCATGCCGCGTGCGGCAGCACTCTACCTGAAAGGCGTTCTGCTCCAAGGCCATTCGCCAGCTGCTCAGGAGCGCTGCTTCAGAAGCAACTGCACGGCGAAGGCCTTCCGGTCACGGCGGGACGCCGTCCGGAAGCGCGCAATCGCCGATTCAGCCCGCTTCGCCCAATCCATTGCTTCCGCTCTGGTGAACCTCGCGGAAGGATCATAGTCCGCCTTGTGACGCACCTCCTGCAACTCAACGAAGTCGTTGCACAATCGACTATCTCAGCAGGGAAAACCCAAGTTCCTGGCCTCTCTGCACGCGTTCTTGGCGAACCCGTGGTCGACGGCTCGATAGACGTGGGCCCACGTCTTCCTCGGCCGGGTCGCTCCCGCGCCAACAAGCAGGTCGGCCCCGTTGCGAGCGAAAACATCGAACATGGCATAGTACGCTGTGCTGATGGAGCGCCTGAGATCCGCCTGTCGCGGCCTTCGTGGGCTCGCGGTCGCCAGCTTTCGCGCCGTTACAATCAACCACGGCCTCTTCGCGCGGGCTTTGCGACCCGTTGCTTCTCATGGAACTTGTGCCGAATATGTGGGAAGCGCCCTTCGCCAGCTTTCCAGACAAGCTCCCTGACTGCGCTTGCAACCTTGCCGGTGATACCGAGTTCCAGCGGCCTATCGCTCAACTCGTACTCCACCACGACAAAGATGACGGGGTCACCGTCATGGTCCTCCCCGGGACGGACTGCCACGGACCTGAGGCCGAACGGCTCCATCGTCTCGCGGATCGTCCTGCCGATCTGGTCGACGATTTCAGGTGCTACGGGGTGCTGCTTCTCCTGCATGTGCGTATTCTACGGATCGGGCGTCGTCCTGTCCAACAAATTTGACGGATTGTCGGATCGCAATTGTGCCTGCTAAGGCCCCTTCGACAGGGTTGCGCAGACACCAGCGCTCAACCCTTCGTCCGCAGGTGATACCTCCCCGCGATCCGGAAGCCGAAGCCCTCGTACAGGGCAATGGCCGCGGCGTTGGCGGTCTCGGCCTGGAGGTACAGCCACGTGCACCGTTGCGACACGGCCCAGGCCTCGATGGCGGACAGCACGGCCCGGGCACTGCCCTGACGCCGCGCGCTGGCAAGCGTGGCCATGCACTGCACTGAGGCGAGGCCGCCGTCGGCGACCGACAGACCGGAGCCGACCACCGCACCATCGCGCCGGCAGGAGAAGTACGAGCGGCGGGCGGGGAGCCCGGCAAGGATGGCGGGCGCGACCTCGCGCCGGTTCGGTCCAAGTCCCGCGAGATAGATGGCGAGCCATTCCGGCGTCGGATCGGCGGACACAACCACGTCGGCCGGAGTGCGCGTCGCGGAGCCGGCAATCGCCTTCGCCATCGTCACGTGCTCTTCGCCGCGCGCGTAGCCCAGCGCTGCCAGCCGTGCGTCGATATCGGCGGGCTCGCTCGCCTCGGTGACGGTGAACCGGCACGGGGCGCCCTTTGCCCGATAGCGGCGCTCGGCGTCGCGCACCGCCGCGTCAAAATCCGCCCCGCGAAAGGAAAGCGTGAAGACCGAGTTGGCCCGCAGCGAGCCGCCGGACGCATAGCGCCACAGCCAGCCTTCGAGGTGGGCCGTCTCCAGCGCCGGCCACGCGCGCGCAGCCGCCGCCTCGATCCGCGCCAGCTGCTCGCGGGAAACAGGCGGCTGCAAGGCCCCAGCCCTCATTGCGGATCGTCCTGACTGTTCCTACCGCGCGGTGGAAACACGATCAACGAGATGAATATCCGCTTCTGCTCCCGATCCGCGTTCCTGAGGCACGCCACATCATTGCGGGCCGTCTCTATCGCCAGGGCGACATCGGACGTCTTTGCGCGGAAAAGCGAGTCATAGTCAGCCAAATGTCGCCTTTCCTGCAACTCGCTTACAGCGGTTGCGAGGGCGACCACGTCCGAGCCCAGACCCGAAGTGGGCAGGTATCGGACGTACTTTGCCGGTGGCGTCGATTTCACGAGGTCCTCGCACACATTGCGCAGCCTCTTGTGCTCGATGCTCCGGTAGACCTGCTGGTATCGCGGCGTGTCGCGCTGGGTTGTGGCCACGAACTGGTCCGCGGCCTCCGTCGCGACCGCATGAAACACCGCATAGTAAGCTGTCGATATCGCGCGCCTCAGATCGGCCTGCCGAGGCGGTCCCGAACTCGGGGGAGTTGTCAGCCGTTCTGCTTGGTCGAGAAGATGGTCAGGGTTGAGCGTAGCCATCCGCCAGCTCCGCCTCGGTCGCGTACTCAACGATTGGAGTGCGATCGTCCCCCATGTCACGGAGCCTTTTCGTCACGGCAACCAACGCATCGAGGACACGGCCTTTGAGCCTCTGGGTTGCATCCGGCGGAATGACGATGATTATCCGGAGTGCGTCTCGATCCTGGAAATCCGTGGTGGCATGCAGCTCGACGCGTACCACGTTGTCCTCACCCAGCTTAGCCGCCAGGGCCTCCCGCACCAGTCGCGCCGAAGCCTCTGCCGGGCTCACCCGCGCCTTATAGAACCCCGGAATCAAATGTGATTGCTGCCCTTCACTGTCCTCAACCTCCACCACGATGTGCCGGAAGCCAGCGTGCCTCAGATCGCGCTTCTCGTCTCCAAAGCGGGGCGTATGCCCCAGGTCGCTCACGAAGTCGTCAGACCGCAAATCGAAGGCAGCGATGGCTGCCTCCAAGGGTAACCGCACCCACGGGCCGCCTATCGTCGGTTCCCTGCCTTCGTAAACGCGCCAGACGTTAGCCATTCCAGGTACTTTCATTTCTCAGCCAGCGTAGCATATCCGGTGGCCGCGACCAAGCACCGCAACCGACGGCTCCGCTTCCCGGACAGGTGCGAGCCTCACCCCTTGTCCCGCAGCAGCCGCGCCTTCTGGCGCTGCCAGTCGCGCTTGGCGGAGGTCTCGCGCTTGTCGTGCAGCTTCTTGCCCTGCGCCAGGGCCAGTCGCAGCTTCGCCCGGCCGCGCTTGTTGAAGTAGAGCTCCAGCGGCACCATGGTCAGTCCCTGGCGGTCCACGGCCACGGAGAGCTTGTGGATCTCGCGCTTGTGCAGCAGCAGGCGTCGCGGCCGGCGAGGGTTGTGCTGGAAGAAGGCGCCGGCCTGCTTGTATTCGGGGATGTACGCGTTGATGAGGAAGATGCCGCCCGCCTCAGCCGAGGCGTAGCTCTCGGCGATATTGGCTTGGCCCGAGCGCAGCGATTTCACCTCGGTGCCGGTGAGCTCGATGCCGGCCTCCCAGGTATCCTCGATGTGATACTCGAACCGCGCCCGCCGGTTCTCGGCGATGCGTGTGCGTCCGTCGTCGTCCTTGGAAGCCATCGATTCCAACGTCGTGAAGTCGTGAATTCGTGAATTCGTGAATTCGTGAATTCGTGAAGTCGCAGGTCGCCCGTCGCGATACCGATCTCACGATTTCACGACTTCACGAGGTTTGGCTGCGGAGCAGACCAAACCTACTCCGCGGCCTTCGCCTGCAGCAGGCCCACCTGCGCCAGCGCCGCGTCCACCGTCTTCATGGTGGCCTCCGACACCGGTGCCAGCGGCAGCCGGGCCTCGGGAGAGCCGATCACGGCGAGGCGCCAGACGGCATATTTCACCGGCCCCGGGTTGGTCTCAACGAACAGCGCGTCGTGCAGCGGCATCAGCCGGTCGTGCAAGGCCAGCGCGGTTTTGTAGTCGCCCTTCAGACAGGCGTTCTGGAACTCGGCGCACAGGCGCGGCGCCACGTTGGACGTGACCGAGATGCACCCCATGCCGCCGTGGGCCATGAAGCCCAGCACCGTGCTGTCCTCGCCCGAGAGCTGGATGAAATCCGTGCCGCAGGTGAGGCGCTGCTGAGTGACGCGGGCCACGTTGGCAGTCGCGTCCTTGACGCCCACCACATTCTTCAGCTCCCGCCGGCAGCGCGCCAGGGTGGGCACCTGGATGTCGACGATGGTGCGCACCGGCACGTTGTAGATCACGATCGGGATGTCGACCGCGTCGTTGATGGCCTTGAAGTGGCGGAAGAGACCCTCCTGGGTCGGCTTGTTGTAGTAGCCGGTGGAGTGCAGCACGGCGTCCGCGCCCACCTTCTTGGCGTGGCGCGTGAAGTCGATGGCCTCGTCGGTGGAGTTGGAGCCGGCCCCGGCGATCACCGGCACCCGCTTGGCGGCCACCTCCACGCACAGCTCCACCACCCGCTTGTGCTCCTCGTGGCTCAGCGTGGGGCTTTCGCCGGTGGTGCCGACCGGCACCAGCCCATGGGTGCCCTCGGCGATCTGCCATTCGACCAGGCGCCGGAACGCCTCCTCATCGACGCTGCCGCCGCGAAACGGCGTGATCAGTGCCGTAAACGAACCCCTGAACGTGGGTTGCATTGGGGGTTGCTCCCGATTCTCGGCCTCTTGACCAGCACTGCTTTAACCAGTTCGGCTTAACCAGCACTGTGGTGCGCCCCCTGAGCTTGAACGGGGGTGCGCCCCTTGGTAACGTGTGTGTAACCCGCCGCACCAGACAATAGCCAAACATGCGGCGTGGTTGCGCGACCACTATGCCGCCGGAGGGGAGGCCCGGCAAGCGTAGCCATCCCCCCAGTGCACGGTGATGCACCGGTCATGCCGACGCCGCTTTCGCGGGGTCTGTGGCGCCTTTTGCGACTGCGCCGCCAGCCCCCTGGGTTCGGACGCCTAGGCTCGGATGCCTTTGGGCGACAACACGATTGGGATGCGATGCGACCTTCGTTCAAGCTCGTGGCGGGATGCGTTCTCACCGCCGCAATCCTGGGCCTGGGCCTGGGTGTGAGGGCGGCGCTGGCCCAGCCCAAGGCCGAGAAGACTGAGAAGGAGGCCGCCGCCAAGTCCAAGCCGGCCGCCAAGAAGGCGGCTGCGAAGGCGAAGCCGGTGGCGAAGGAGCCGAAGGCCGCGAAGGCCGCCAAGGCGAACGCCAGGGCGGAGGAGGAGGCCGCGCCCGGAGCGGCCGAGCCGTCCGCCCAGGCTGCCGCAAAGTCTGCCGCGGCCCCGTCCGCGGGTCGCAGCCAGACGCCCCGCCCCTCGGCCCAGGAGGTCGAGCACACCTCCCGCTACGACGCGGCAACCGCCCAGGTGCGCAGCTACGCGCTCTCCAGCTCCGACGGCGACCGCATCCGGGAGGCCGTGGAGGCCGTCGGCGGCGGCGGTGTGACCAAGGCCAAGGCCCTGCGTGACCAGGTGCGCGATCCCATCGGCCGTAAGCTCATCGACTGGTACATCTACCGCTCCGGCTATGGCACCTCGGCGGAGGTGCGCGCGTTCCTGGCCGAGAATCCGGCCTGGCCCGACCGCGCGATGCTTGTCCGCCGCGCCGAGGAGGGCCTGTTCGAGAGCGACGCCAGCCCTGCCGAGGTCCAGGCGTTCTTCGCCCAGGCCCCGCCCGCCACGGCCGTCGGCCTGGCGGCGCTGGCCGCGGCTCTGGCCGCAACCAAGGACGAGATGAGCGCCAAGGCCCTCGCCGCCAAGCTGTGGGCCGAGTACGACATCCCCTCCCGCTACGAGGCGGACATCGTCAAGCGCCTCGGCGGCCTCCTCACCGAGACCGACCACAAGCGCCGTCTCGACCGGATGCTCATGAACGACAGCCGTTGGGCCGACGAGCGCAACGAGCGCGCCGCTGCCATCCGGCGCGTCATCGCCCGGCTGTCCGAGCCGGAGCGCAAGAAGGCCGAGGCGCGGCTGGCGGTATTCCTGCGCAAGAAGGACTCGCACCAGCTCATCGCCAAGCTGCCCAAGGAGGCGCTCGAGAAGGAATGGGGGTTGGCGTTCCAGAGGGCGCAGGCCCTGCGCCGCCAGAACAAGGATGCAGAGGCCTGGAAGATCCTCCTGGCCGAGCCGGAGGCCACGCTGCCGATCCGCCCCGACGGCTGGTGGGAGGAGCGGCGCGCCCACGCCTACGAAGCTTTGAACGCAGGCCAGCCGAAGACGGCCTACGAGCTGGTGCGCAATCCGGGCGCCCTCAGCGTGAACGCCCACAACGACGCGGCCTTCCTCGCCGGCTGGCTGGCGCTGCGCCATCTCAACAACCCCAAGCAGGCCCTCGTTCATTTCCAGGCGTTGGCGCAGTCGGCCGACGGCCCCCAGACCCGGTCCAAGGCGCACTACTGGCTGGGACGCACCTACGAGGCGCTGGGCGAGCGCGGCAAGGCCAACGAGAGCTATCTCAAGGCGTCGCTGCAAGTCGACACCTTCCACGGCCAGCTCGCCCGCCAGAAGCTCGATCCGAAGGCGAGCGCCTTCAAGATCGACCCGCCGGCGGCGCCATCGCGGGCGGAGATCGCCCGCTTCAACGGCCTCGATGTGGTGCAGGCCGCCATCATCGCCAACAAAGCCGGCCTCGACCGCAGCCTGGTGCGCGCCTTCCTCATCCAGACCCGCGTGCACATGGCGACGGAGGCCGAGGTGGCCATGCTGGCCCACCTCGCCGAGGAGCTGGGCGACACGCAGATGGCCGTGCGCATCGCCAAGTACGGCGTGGCCCAGGGCTTCAACCTGATCTACTACGCCTACCCCGTGCACCGGCTTCCGGCCTATACGCCGCTGCGCCGGCCGCCCGAGACCGCCCTCATCCTGGCCGTGGCCCGGCAGGAGAGCGAGTTCAACACGGCGACGCTCTCCGGCGCGGGCGCGCGCGGCATCCTGCAGGTGATGCCGGTCACGGCCCGGCATATCTGCCGCGACTACAAGCTCAAGTGCGACATCCCGCGGCTGATGAAGGATGCTGCCTACAACACCATGCTGGGCAGCGCCTACATCGGCGATCGCATGGAGGAGTTCCGCGGCTCCTACGTGCTGGCCATTGCCGGCTACAACGCCGGGCCGGGGCGGGCGCGCGAATGGATCGAGGATTTCGGCGACCCGCGTGATCCCAAGGTCGATCCGATCGACTGGATCCACCGCATCCCGTTCCTGGAGACGCGCGAGTACGTGCAGAAGGTGCTCTCCAACATCCAGGTCTACCGCGCCAGGCTCGGGGAAGAGGAGACCGCGGTCCGCATCAACGCCGACTTGCGGCGGGTTGCGTCCACGCCCGACACCAAGGGCGCCATCTTGGCCTCGGCTGTCGACTAGGGACGGCAGTCGGCAGTCGTAAGATAAGAGCAACGCTGCTGCAGTCCCCGACTGCCGAAGCCCGACTGCCGACTGCCGAAAAATCTACACCGTCGCACTGGATGCTCGAACCCAAGCTGGGCTAGCGTGCGCATCGGCCGGAACCGGCCGGCGATCTGCGCAACCGCGGGGTCTCACCCATGCAGACACCAGTTGAGACGTGGCGCGACATCCGTTTCTCCGCCCGCGACGGCCTGCGGCTCTACGCGCGGCACTACCCGGCGCCTCGGTCGGAACGCCGGCCGGTGCTGTGCCTCGCGGGGTTGAGCCGCAACGGCCGCGATTTCCACCACCTCGCCTCG
>Ga0075431_100000648_pt1 | contig 29516 bp, 30 predicted proteins | sample RhiMetdeltSRZDD5_FD_75297 | JGI IMG/M metagenome (GOLD analysis project Ga0075431, IMG submission 75297) | Populus rhizosphere microbial communities from Tennessee, USA - Rhizosphere MetaG P. deltoides SRZDD5 | ecosystem: Host-associated > Plants > Roots > Rhizosphere > Soil | place: USA... | reverse complement strand
TATCGAGAGACGTGGCCGCCGTTCTTCGAAGCCCTGACCAAGGGCAATGCCGCCTTCGACATCACCGAGCTGAACGTCACGGCCGGCGAGACGGTGGCGTTCGCCACGGCACTGCTGCGCTGCGGCCCGGTCGAGGAGCTGGCCAAGCACCGCACGGCGCGCCTGCGCCTGACGCTCGGGCTAGAGAAGATCGGCGCCGCCTGGCACATCGCCCACGAGCACCACTCTTTCCCGTCGGACTCGTATGCCTAGAACACATTCCAACATCCGACCGCGGCACCGACAACCAAGAAGGGCAACGCTATGAGCACCAGGAAGACCCCGCTGCCGAAGATTGCATCCGAGGCCGAATGGCAGGCCGCGAGCGACAGGCTGCTCGCCAAGGAGAAGGAGATCACGCGGGCGCTCGATGCCCTGGCCGCGGGCCGCCGCCGGCTGCCCATGGTGCGCATCGACAAGGCCTACGTCTTCGACGGTCCGGGCGGCAAGGTGCGCCTGCTCGACCTGTTCCAGGGCCGTCGCCAGCTCCTGCTCTACCACTTCATGTTCGGGCCAACGCGGGAGGCGGGCTGTGTGGGCTGTTCGTGGGTGGTCGACCAGATCGGACACGTCGCACACCTCAATGCACGCGACGCCTCGTTCGCACTCGTCGCGCGCGCGCCCATCGCCAGGATCGAGGCCTACCGCCGGCGCATGGGGTGGACCCTTCCCTGGGTCTCCTCCTTCGGCACCGACTTTAACCCCGACTTCGGGGTCGGCCCGGAGGAGCCCCAGCCGGAACAGCTCCAGGACGGCGAGATGTTCGGCCTCAGCGTTTTCCTGCGCGACGGCAACAGCATCTACCGCACCTACTTCACGAGCCGGCGCGGCGTGGAGCATCTCGGCAACGTGTTCACCTTCCTCGACCTGCTGCCCTTCGGCAGGCAGGAGACCTGGGAGGATTCGCCCGAGGGATGGCCGCAGGGCGCACCCTACCAGTGGTGGCAGCGTCACGACGAGTACGAGAGTGCGGGGTCAATCCCCTCGCCTTCGAGGCTGACCTGAAAGACTGGCTCATCGCCAGGGTGGTCCGACCAGACCTGCCCAGCGCGCAGCCGCATCAACCCTAGAAGGATAGATCATGGCGATCACCGCCCAGAAGATCACGCCCTGCCTGTGGTTCGACACCGAAGCCGAGGAGGCGGCCGGGTTCTATGTCTCCGTCTTTCCGAACTCCAGAATCGGCAGTGTCAACCGGTACGTAAAGGGCGGCGGCCAGGAGATCCATGGCAAGCCCGCGGGATCGGTCATGGCCGTGGAGTTCGAGATCGACGGGCAGAAGTTCGTCGGCCTCAACGGCGGCCCGCAGTTCAAGTTCACCGAGGCGGTCTCCTTCCAAATCCACTGCAAGACCCAGGAGGAGGTCGACTACTACTGGAGCCGGCTCACCGACGGGGGTAAGGAGGTGGCCTGCGGCTGGCTGAAGGACAAGTTCGGCCTGTCCTGGAAGGTGGTCCCGACCCAGCTCTTCGAGTTCATGTCGAGCGGGGACCCCGCCAAGTCCGAGCGGGTCACCGAGGCGTTCATGCAAATGAAGAAGTTCGACATCGAAAAGCTGCGCCAGGCGTTCGAGGGGACCGAGTGAGGCGCCCATAGGCACGCAGCTCACGAGGAGGAGACCCAATTGCCCAGGGTGATCCTCACAGGCTCGATCCGACAGCGTGCGGGCGGTCACGGGGCCGTCGTAGTGGATGGCGCAACCGCGCGCACCGCGGTCGCGGCCCTGGAGGCGGCCTGCCCAGCGCTGCGCGGCTGGGTAACCGACGAGCGGGGTGCACTGAGACGCCACGTCAGGCTGTTCCATCGTGGCACGGCGGTCGCGCTGGATGCACCGCTTGGGCCGGATGACGATCTGCACGTCGTCGCCGCCATATCCGGAGGATGACACATGACTGAGCTGCTGATCGGCACGAAAAAGGGTCTCGTGGTCCTGCGCGGAGATCGTCGCGGACCCTTTGAGATGGCGGCGCGCGCGTTCCCAGGCGAGGTGGTGGAGTTCGCCACCCGCGATCCCAGGAGCGGCCGGTATTTCGCCGGCGTGACGCACGGCCAGTTCGGCCCGCATCTGTTCTCTGCGGACGCTGCGACGGGCAAGTGGGAGCAGGCCGAAGGCCCCGCGTTTCCACCAGCCGCCGGCGCGGCGGTGGAGCGCATCTGGGTGGTGCAGCCCGGCACGGCAGACGGCGAGCTGTGGTGCGGGGTCGCGCCCGCGGCGCTGTTCCGCAGCAGCGACGGCGGACGGAGCTGGTCGCTGGTCGAGGGCCTGTGGAACGTGCCCGAGCGCGCGCACTGGGAAGGCGGCGCCGGTGGGTTGTGCCTGCATTCGATCTGCCCCTGGCCGGGCGAGCCGCGGCGGCTGGCCGTCGGCATCTCGTCGGCGGGGGTATGGCTGACCGAGGACGGCGGCAAGACATGGCGTCGCAGCGTCGGCGGCCTGGTGCCGCGCTATCTGCCCGAGGAGGCGCGGGCGGACACGCATGCCTATTGCGTGCACAACATGCACCGCGCGCCGCTCCAGCCCGCGACGCTCTACATGCAGTTCCACGGCGGCGTCTACCGCTCCGACGACGGCGGCGAGAGCTGGATCGATGTCGGAACGGACCGCGGACTGCCCTCCGACTTCGGCTTTCCGCTCGCCATCGACCCCGGCGACCCCGACCGCGCGTTCGTCATCCCCCTGGCGGCGGACGCGGACCGCGTAACGCCCGGCGGCCGTTTGCGCGTGTACGAGACGCGCGACCGCGGCACCACCTGGGCCGCTCTGGAAAGTGGGCTCCCGCAATCCGAGGCCTATCTCACCGTGCTCCGGCAGGCGTTCTGCAGCGACGGCGGCAAGCCGCTCGGCCTCTACTTCGGGGCACAGTCGGGCGAGCTGTTCGGATCGGCCGATGGCGGCCAGACCTGGGCCACCGTCGCCGCCCGCCTTCCGCCGATTTTGTCGGTACGATGCGCGTGAGAAACCCCGTCCGAGCCAACCAATCGAAGGAGGTAGCCATGCCCCTCTACGTCGACGGATTTATCGTTCCTGTGCCCAAGAAGAACCTCGACGCCTACCGCCGCATGGCGCTGGCGGCGGGCAAGATCTGGCGCGAGTACGGCGCGCTCGAGTTCCGCGAGTGCGTCGCCGAGGACGTGAAGATGGGCAAGCTCACGTCGTTTCCCCGAAGTGTCATGCGCAAGCCCAGCGAGACGGTGATGTTCTCCTGGATCGTGTACAAGTCGCGCGCTGACCGCGACCGCATCAACGCCAAGGTCATGAAGGACCCGCGCCTCAAGGAGATGATGGAGGGCAAGAACACCCCGTTCGACGCCAAGCGCATGATCTACGGCGGCTTCGAGATGCTGGTCGAGGCGTAGGCGCACCACCGTCATCCCGTCGGGACCCCGGATCAAGTCCGGGGGAGCGGAACGCGAACGGCGCTCCGAGCCGGGACCTCGGGACGCGGACTCGTCGACGGGGTCCCGGATAGCCTCGCCTGCGGCTCCCCCCGGGCTTGATCCGGGGTTCCGGGATGACGGGTGGACCTCACCGCGTCGGGACCGGCTTCTCGCCGCGGTAGTCGTAGAAGCCGCGCTGGGTCTTGCGCCCCAGCCAGCCAGCCTCGACGTACTTCACGAGCAGCGGGCAGGGCCGGTATTTGGAATCCGCAAGCCCCTCGTAGAGCACCTGCATCACCGAGAGACAGGTGTCGAGCCCGATGAAATCAGCCAGCTCCAAGGGTCCCATGGGATGGTTGGCCCCGAGCCGCATGGCCTTGTCGATGGACTCCACTGTGCCGACGCCCTCATAGAGGGTGTAGACCGCCTCGTTGATCATCGGCAGCAGGATGCGGTTGACGATGAAGGCGGGGAAATCCTCCGACACCGCCGTGACCTTGCCGAGGCTTTCCACGAAGGCGCGCGAGGCCGTGAAGGTCTCGTCCTCTGTGGCGATGCCGCGGATCAGCTCGACCAGCTGCATCATCGGCACTGGATTCATGAAGTGCATGCCGATGAACCGCTCGGGGCGGTCCGTCACAGACGCCAGCCGCGTGATAGAGATGGACGAGGTGTTGCTCGCAAGGATGGTGTTTGGCTTGAGCTTCGGGCAAAGCTCGGTGAAGATCTTGCGTTTGACGGTCTCGTCCTCCGTGGCCGCCTCGATGACGAGGTCCTTCTCACCGACCGTCTCCAGGTCGAGCGCGTAGCGGATGCGCTTTAGCGCGGCCTGCATCTCGTCCTCGGTGATCAGCGCGCGCGACACCTGGCGCGCCATGTTGCGCTCGATGGTCGCCCGCGCCTTCTCCACGGTCTCCTTCTTGAGATCGTTGAGGGCCACATCGTAGCCGGCGATGGCGGCGACATGCGCAATGCCGTTGCCCATCTGGCCTGCGCCTATGATGCCCACCGACTTGATGGCCCTGGCGTCCGGCTCCTGGCCCCTGCGCGGGCGTTCACCCGGATCGCCACCTTTCTTGGTGCTGAGGTTTGCGTCCATGCCGGCCTGCTCCTTCGCCCACCGCGACCGTTCCTGGTTTCCCGGTATCACTTGCCCACCTTCTCCAACTCCGCCTTCAGGTCCGGCAGCACCTGGAACAGGTCCGCCACCAGGCCGTAGTCGGCCACCTGGAAAATCGGCGCCTCGCCGTCCTTGTTGATGGCGACGATCACCTTACTGTCCTTCATGCCGGCGAGATGCTGAATCGCCCCCGAGATGCCCACCGCGATGTAGAGCTCCGGAGCCACCACCTTGCCGGTCTGTCCCACCTGGTAGTCGTTGGGCATGTAGCCCGCATCGACGGCAGCGCGGCTGGCGCCCACCGCCGCGCCCAGCCTGTCGGCTACCGGCTCGATGTACTTCTTGAAGTTCTCGCCCGACTGCAGGCCGCGGCCGCCGGAGATGATGACCTTGGCCGCGGTCAGCTCGGGGCGATCGGACTTCTGCACCTCAGCCTTCTCGAAGCTCGAGAGGCCGACGGGCGCGGGCGCCTGGACCGACTCGATCGGAGCGAAGCCACCGCCGGCGACGGCCGGAAAGGCCGTGGTGCGGATCGTGAGCACCTTCTTGGGGTCGCTGCTCTGCACCGTCTCGATGGCGTTGCCGGCGTAGATCGGTCGCTCGAAGGTGTCGTGCGACACCACCTTGATGACATCGGACACCTGCATCACGTCGAGCAGGGCGGCGACGCGCGGCATGATGTTCTTGCCGGACGCCGTCGACGCCGCTGCCGCCACGTCGTAGCCGGGCATCAGCCCGACAATCAGCGTTGCCACCTCCTCAGCGAGCTGATGGCCGAGCTGCGGGGCGTCGGCCTGGAGCACCTTGGCGACGCCTTCGAGCTTGGCCGCAGCCTCGGCAACGGCTCGCGTGCCGGCGCCGGCCACGAGAATATCGACGCTTCCGCCCAGCGCCCGCGCGGCGCTCACCGCTTTCGCGACGGCGGGCGACAGGGCCGTGTTGTCGTGCTCGGCGAGCAGGAGAACCTTCATGACAGCGCCCCCGCCTCCCTGAGCTTTGCGACCAGCTCGGCGGCATCGGCCACCTTCACGCCCGCCTTGCGTCCCGGCGGCTCGACGGTCTTGAGCACCTTGAGACGCGGTGCGATGTCGACGCCGTAGTCGGCAGGCTTCTTGACCTCGAGTGGCTTCTTTTTCGCCTTCATGATGTTGGGCAGCGAGGGGTAGCGCGGCTCGTTGAGACGCAGGTCGGTGGTGATGACGGCCGGGAGCCCCAACTTGATGGTCTCGAGCCCACCGTCGACCTCGCGCGTCACCATCGCGCTCTCACCCTCGATGACGAGCTTGGAGGCGAAGGTCGCCTGCGGCCAGCCCAGCAGCGCAGCAAGCATCTGGCCGGTCTGGTTGCAGTCGTCGTCGATCGCCTGCTTGCCGAGGATGATGAATTTGGGCTTGTCGGCCTCGATCGCCCCCTTGAGCAGCTTGGCGACCGTCAGCGGCTCGATAGCGGCGCCCTCTGGCGTCTCGATGAGGATGCCCCGGTCGGCGCCCATCGACAGGGCCGTGCGGATGGTCTCCTGGGACCGCGTGGGGCCGATGGACACGGCAACGACCTCCGTCACCAAGCCCTTCTCCTTGAGACGCACGACCTCCTCGACGGCGATCTCGTCGAACGGGTTCATCGACATCTTGACGTTGGCCAGCTCGACACCCGAGCCGTCTGATTTCACGCGGATCTTGACGTTGAAGTCGACCACCCGCTTGACGGCGACAAAGACTTTCATCCCCTCGACGGCTCCATCTGCCGCAAGCCTCCACGGTACTGCGTGGGCAACCGATGCCAAAGCCCAGGTGCGCCGCTTCTTGCCCAACGGCGCTGGAGGAACGCTGTGCTTCGCAATTGCGAAAGGAAAGCGTAGGCCGACCGCAATTGGGTGTCAATTGGGCAACCCTGTGACCATTTTGGACAAGGACAAGGCAGACCAGCCCTTGTAGCGAGGCGGCGGTAGACTACGGCTTGCCGGTGGTCGGCTGCAGCCCACGATCGAACAGCACGACGCCGCGCCGGCGCAGAAACAGGACCAGGACGGCGCCAGCCCCCATGCCGCCGACATGGGCCCACCAAGCGATGGGGGGCTCCATTGGGGCCAGAAACACCATCACGATCTGCATGACGACCCAGACGCCGAGCACCCAGACCGCCGCGATGCGCAGCGGGATGAAACGGAAGGCCAGAACCCAGACCCGGACGCGCGGGTGCAGCATCAGGTAGGCGGCAATCACGCCGGCGACAGCGCCGCTCGCGCCAATCAGCGGGGAGGCCGAGGCCGGCCACAACGCCGCGTGCGCCAAGCCGCCGGCAACGCCGCTCACGAGGTAGAACACGAGGAACCTGAGGTGCCCCATCGCATCCTCGACGTTGTCGCCGAACACCCACAGGAACAGCATGTTCGAAGCCAGGTGCAGGACATCGACGTGCATGAACTGGTAGGTCACGAGCGTCAGCACTTCCGGCACCTGGAAGGCCTGGCCGGGAACCGGTGTCCCGCCCCCGAAGAATTCGGCGGGAACGAGGGCGAAACTCGCCAGCGCTGCCGGCTCGGTGTTGTGATACTTCCCGAGCACGAACACGATGACGTTGGCAGCGATGAGACTGATGGTGACCCACTGCAGATGGATCGACCGCAAGGGGTTGTCGTCAGAGACCGGAATGAAGACCACGAGCCAAACTCCCCCATTGCTGGCGCAAATGACTGGAACGCATACGCTCCCTCGTCGCTAGCGGTTTTGCCCCGGCACCCAGAGAACGTCCTTTCGGCCGAGGTCGTTGACATAGCGGCTGGCGACAAACAGCAGGTCCGACAAGCGATTGATGTATTTCAGCGCCGGCGGGCCCACCGGCTCGTTGGGATCGGCGGCAAGCTCGACCATGGCGCGCTCGGCGCGCCGGCAGACGGTGCGCGCCACGTGCAGCGCCGCGGCGCCAGGAGTGCCGCCCGGCAGCACGAACGAGCGCAGCGGAAGGAGGTGGGCGTTCATGGCGTCGATCTCATGCTCCAGCCGCTCGGCCTGGGCCTCGCTGACCCGCAGCCGCGGGCGTCCGGGCTCGCTGCCGGGGCGCGCCGGGGCGCACAGATCGGCCCCCAAGTCGAACAGATCGTTCTGGATGCGCGCAAGCATGGCATCCACATCGGGGTGTGCCTCACCGACGTGCAGGCGCGCAACGCCGACCGCCGCGTTGGTCTCGTCGACGCTGCCATAGGCCGCGATGCGCGGTGCATGCTTGGGTACGCGCTCGCCGGTGCCGAGCGCGGTCTCACCGGCATCGCCGGTCCGCGTATAGATCTTGTTGAGGACGACCATGGATGCTGTCCAGCGGGCCTGCAACGAGGCACAGCTTTATGTCTTATGTCTGTTCAGAGCCTGTTTCCGGTTCCCCGGGCATCACGGGCGACGGCTGAGGCTGCGGCTCAAGATCGCCCGAACAGGTACACCAAGAGCATCATAATCACGATGGCGAGGAATTGCAGGCCCACGCGCCAGCGCATCAGGGTCTGGCTCAAGCTGGGGCTGGTGCCGCGCAGCATATTCCACAGTCCCAGCAGCAGCACCACGAAGACGGCGGCGACCGACGCCAAGATCAGGTAACGAGATCCGCTGTCCATTCGCCTGCCCCGGTTTGATGGCCGACACCGCGACACCGCCGCCGGCTGGAACGTGGCCGTTCCCGGCCGTCCGCCCAACTCATCCATGCCATAATTGGCGCCATCTTCTAATAACGAATTTGTCGTATATGCTTGGCGGTTGCGGGTGCGGCCGGGACAACGGGCGTCTGGGGCCGCGTGTGAGTGCGCGGAGCGCAAGGGGGGCCAGTCCAGCGTGATCCTTTCGCTGAGAGGCGCGGCTATAGCCGCATTCGCTGCAGCGGTGATGCTAATGGGGGCGCCCCTGCTCGCGCGGGCGCAGGAAAGCCCGAACGCCGAGGAGGCGCGCAAGCGCCTGAAGGAGGACAAGACCCTCCTGGACGCAAAGGAGAAGCGCTCCAAGGAGCTGGAGGCGAGCGCGGAGAAGCTCGAGCAGGAGATAAAGGGCATCGCCGCCCGCCTGGTCGTGACCGGCAAGCACATCCAGGAAAGCGAAGCGCGTCTGACCGCGATCGAGGGGCACCAGGGAAAGCTCGAGAAGCAGGAGAACGACCTGCGAGACTCCCTTGCACAACGCCAGGGAACGCTCTCGGCGCTGCTCGCCACCCTGCAGCGGATGGGAAGAAACCCGCCGCCCGTCATGATCACCCACCGAAAGGATGCGTTAGCGATGGTGCGCAGCGCCATGTTGCTGGCGCCCGCGATTCCCGAGGTGCAGGCGCAGGCTGCGGAACTGGCCAAGGAGCTCGATTTGCTGAGCCGGGTGATCCAGAGCGGCCGTGCCGAGAGTGAGAGACTGAAGGCCGAGAAGGTGCAGCACGAGAAGGCACGCCTCAGGCTGGTGTCGCTGCAGGAGGACAAGCGCAAGGCGGGGGCGCAGTATCAGGCCGAGCTGCAGAGTGTGCGCCAAGAGGTCGCAAGGATCGCGGGAAGTGTAAAAGAGGTCGGCGATCTCCTATCTAAGCTCGAGGAATTCCAGGACCGCACGCAGGGCGACAAAGCCGGGCCCAAGACGGTCGTGATGGCCCCGAGCCACAAGGTGATGCCCGGTGCCGACCATCGCATCAAGCCGCAGGTCGCCTTCGCCGAGGCCAGGGGACTGTTGCAGCTGCCGATCCAGGGCCTGCGTGTCATTTCGTTCGGCGAGAAGACCAAGCATGGGGGCATGTCCAAGAACATCGGCATTCGGGCGCGCTTCGGAGGCATCGTGGTATCGCCCTGCGACGGGTTGGTGGTATACGCTGGGGAGTTCAGAACCTACGGGCAGCTCTTGATAATCTCCCCCGGCGACGGCTATCATGTTCTGATATCAGGCTTATCTCAGATCGACGTCCAGGTCGGGCAGTCAGTGCTGATGGGCGAGCCGGTAGGCGTGATGAGTTCGGCCGTGACGGCGGCACAGGACAAGGCCGGTCCTGTGCTCAACGTCGAGTTCCAGAAGGACCGGCGGCCCATAGATCCCGACCCCTGGTGGTCGGGTGCCTCTCGAAAGGGTCAAGGATGACGCGCAAATCGGATATCGCGTTCTGGGCTTTCATGGTCCTGGCTGTTCTCGCCGGCGCCACGACCGTCTTCAACGTGTCCCGGACCTACTCGGCGACCCCCGGCAACGCGATCTACCGGCAGCTCGACCTGTTCGGCGAGGTGCTGGAACGCGTGCGCACCGACTACGTCGAACCGCCCGACGATACCATGCTGATCGACTCGGCCATCAACGGCATGCTGTCCGCGCTCGACCCGCACTCCGCCTACCTGAACCCAAAGTCCTTCAAGGATATGCAGGTCCAGACGAAGGGGGAGTTCGGCGGTCTCGGCATCGAGGTGACCATGGAGGCAGGCGTCGTGAAGGTGGTATCGCCGATCGACGATACCCCGGCGGCCAGGGCCGGCCTGATGGCCAACGACCTCATCACCCATCTCGACGGGGAGCAGATCGTCGGGCTGACGCTGGAGCAGGCGGTCGAGAAGATGCGCGGGCCGGTCAATACCGCGATCACGCTCACGGTGGTGCGGCGCGGGAAGGATGACGCCTTCGACGTGAAGATCGTGCGTGACACCATCAAGATCAACGCGGTGCGCTCACGGCTCGAGGGCGACATCGTCTACGTCAAGATCACGACCTTCAACGAGCAGACGTACGCCAACCTCGTGAAACAGGTGGATGCCCTGAAGAAGACGCTGGGACGGCCGGCGCGCGGCTTCGTCCTGGACCTGCGCAACAATCCCGGCGGCCTGCTGGACCAGGCGATCAGTGTCTCGGATGCCTTCCTCGAAAAGGGCGCCATTGTGCTGACCAAGGGCCGCGGGCTCGAGGAGACGCAGCGTGCCAACGCGCGGCCCGGCGACATCGCCGACGGCAAGCCCGTGGTGGTTCTCATCAACGGAGGCTCGGCGTCGGCGTCGGAGATCGTTGCCGGTGCCCTGCAGGACCACAAGCGTGCCGTCGTGATCGGCACGCGCTCGTTCGGCAAGGGCTCGGTGCAGACCATCATTCCGCTCGGCGGGAACGGTGCCATCCGCCTCACCACCGCACGCTACTACACGCCCTCCGGCCGCTCGATCCAGGCCAAGGGCATCGAGCCCGACATCGTCGTGGAGCAGGAGCTGCCGCCGGAGCTGAAGGCCAAGACGCAACCACGCGCCCCGAGCGAGGCGGGTCTGCCCCGGCACCTGAAGAACGACTCCAGCAAGGACAGCAAGGAAAACACGGGCTCCTCGGCCTTCGTCCCCCGGGAAGCCGAGAAGGACACGCAGCTGCAGTATGCCCTGAGGATGCTGCGCGGCGAGCCTCATCCGCAGCCCGTGGCGCCGCCCTCGCCGGACGCAACGGCTCCGGCACAGGGGCAGGACAAGCAGGGGCAGGACAAGCAGCAGTAAGAAGGCGCACGGCACGACCCGGCTTGCGCAAGGGCATGGACGCCATCGCGGTGTCCGTGCCCGTTTAGTGCCGACCCGCCGCTGCGACCCGACAAAGAAGAGGAAGCATGGGGTCCGATGCGCCCGCCTACCGCCCCTGTGTGGGCATCATGGTGCTCAACCGCGCCGGCAAGGTGTGGATCGGGCGGCGCTTCGATGCCCCCGCCGAGCCCGAGGGCCCCGGCACATGGTGGCAGATGCCGCAAGGCGGCATCGACGCGAGCGAGGAGCCGGCGGCCGCGGCCCTGCGCGAGCTCGAGGAGGAGACGGGGCTCCACTCCGTCACGCTGATCGCCGAGAGCGCCTGCTGGTACATCTACGAGCTGCCGGCGAGTCTGAGGCCCGGCGCCTGGAGCGGGCGCTACCGCGGGCAGACGCAGAAGTGGTTCGCCGCGCGCTTTACCGGGGGCGATGACGAGGTCGCCCTGGTGCGGCCGGGACACAAGCCCGAGTTCGACACCTGGCGCTGGGCCGAGATCGGCGAGCTGATCGACCTGGTGGTGCCGTTCAAGCGCGAGGTCTACGCTCAGGTCGTCGCGGAGTTCGCGGCCCTGGCCGCGCCCGAGGGCTGATCCCGGAGCCCCTCCTCGGCATTGACGGCTGAGGTAGCCTCCACAAGCGCCTTCCGGGGCGCGCAGAAGGGCTACAGATCGGACACCTGCGCTTCAGCGCTGGAGAGCGCGCAGGGTCATGACGGCCGACGTGGCGGCAAGCCGGGCCGCATCGCTGGTTGCGGCGGCAAGCTCGGCCTCGGCAGTCTGCAGCTCCGCCGCGATGCCGGCGGCGTCGAGGTCCGCTACGTCGGCGGCGCGCTCGGCCAGCACAATGAGCCGGTCGGCGTCCACCTCGGCAAACCCTCCCTTGACGAACACGCGCATGGTGCGGGCGTCGGCGAGCGTGGCATTGACCACCCCGGGACGCAGCGCGGCGATGACAGGCGCATGGCCCGCAAGCACGGTGAACTCGCCCTCGACGCCCGGCACGACCACCTGGGTGGCGTCCTCCGAGAGCAGCATGCGCTCGGGGGTCACCAGCTCGAACTTGAACGTGCCTGCCATGTCGCCTTCCTTCCTTTGCCACCCGTGATCATCCCTTAAGCCGACCACGCAAGGCGGGCGAGGCTATCCGGGACCTCCCGGAACGAGCGCGCCTTCTCTCACGAGGTCCCGGATAGCTTCGGGCTTCGCCCTCAGCTTCCGGGATGACGGGCAGGCGTCAGCTCGTGGTGCTGGTCTTGGCCTCCACCTCGGCCTCCGTCTGCAGCCGGGTGCCGCAGAACGGGCAGAAGTACACGGGGTGGTCCACCATGTTGGGCTCGTCCTCCCCCTCGGCATCGAGCAGGCCGACCGACATGTAGAGGACCCCCGATTCGTCGACCGCGAACAGCGGCTCGAAGTCCTCGCTCGTCAGCGCATCGTTTAGAGCGTCGCAGCAGCTGCCGAACTGCGCGCCCGCGTTGTCTGCTGGCATTACCCAGCCTCCCTTAGACTCATGCCGCCTCCGCCAGCTGCTCGGCCTTGGCGACTGCCTCTTCCATAGAGCCGACCATATAGAACGCCTGTTCCGGCAGATGGTCGTAGTCGCCGGTACACAAAGCCTTGAAGCCCTTGATGGTGTCCGCCAAGCTGACGAGCTTGCCGGGCGCGCCCGTGAACACCTCGGCTACGTGGAAAGGCTGCGACAGGAAGCGCTCGATCTTGCGCGCGCGCGCCACCGTCAGCTTGTCCTCCTCGGACAGCTCGTCCATGCCGAGAATCGCGATGATATCCTGGAGTGATTTGTAGCGCTGCAGGGTCTGCTGCACGGCGCGGGCGACCTGGTAGTGCTCCTCGCCGACGATGCCCGGCTGCAGCATGCGCGAGGTCGAATCGAGCGGGTCCACTGCCGGGTAGATGCCCTTGGCGGCGATGTCGCGCGACAGCACGGTGGTTGCGTCCAAGTGGGCGAACGAGGTGGCCGGTGCGGGGTCGGTCAGGTCGTCGGCCGGCACATAGATCGCCTGCACCGAGGTGATGGAGCCCTTCTGGGTGGTGGTGATGCGCTCCTGCAAGGCGCCCATGTCGGTGGCGAGTGTCGGCTGGTAGCCCACGGCCGAGGGAATGCGGCCGAGCAACGCCGACACCTCCGACCCGGCCTGGGTGAAGCGGAAGATATTGTCGACGAAGAACAGCACGTCCTGGCCCTGGTCGCGGAAGTGCTCCGCCACGGTGAGGCCCGACAGGCCGACGCGGGCGCGAGCGCCGGGCGGCTCGTTCATCTGGCCGTAGACCAGGGCGCACTTGGACCCCTTGGTGGACCCGCCGTGCTCCTTGGGATCGAGGTTGACCTTGGACTCGATCATCTCGTGGTAGAGGTCGTTGCCCTCGCGCGTACGCTCGCCGACGCCCGCGAATACCGAGTAGCCGCCGTGCGCCTTGGCGACGTTGTTGATGAGCTCCATGATCAGCACGGTTTTGCCCACACCGGCACCGCCGAAGAGGCCGATCTTGCCTCCCTTGGCATAAGGGGCCAGCAGGTCCACGACCTTGATGCCGGTGACGAGGATCTGCGCCTCGGTGGACTGCTCGATGAAGGGCGGGGCCGGCTGATGGATGGCGCGCTTGCTCGCGGTCTTGATCGGGCCGGCCTCGTCGACGGGATCGCCGATCACGTTCATGATGCGCCCGAGCGTCTCGTCGCCGACGGGAACCGCGATGGCCTGGCCGGTGTCGGTCACCTCCTGGCCGCGCGTGAGGCCTTCGGTGGAGTCCATGGCGATGGTGCGCACCGAGTGCTCGCCCAGGTGCTGGGCCACCTCGAGCACCAGCCGACTGCCCTGGTTCCTGGTCTCCAGCGCGTTCAGGATCTCGGGGAGGTGGCCGTCGAACTGCACGTCCACCACGGCGCCCATGACCTGGCGAATTTTTCCGACTTTGTTGGTTGCCATGACTTCCTACTTTCCTCGTCAAGCCTGCGATATTCGTCTCGTGACGGCGCCTCAGGTGTCATGCCGGGGCTTGTCCCCTGCATCCAGCCAACCACGAGCACCGGAGCAAGCGGCAAGATGGATCCAGGGCACAGGGCCCGGGATGACAACGGTGTGCCTTCGTCGACGCCATTCCTCACAGTGCCTCGGCGCCGGAGATGATCTCGATCAGCTCCTTCGTGATGTTGGCCTGGCGCTGGCGGTTGTAGTTGAGGGTGAGCCTGTCGATCATGTCGCCGGCGTTGCGGGTGGCGCTGTCCATGGCGCTCATGCGGGCACCTTGCTCGGAGGCGGCGTTCTCGAGGAGGCCGCGGTAGGCCTGGGTGGCGAGGTTGCGCGGCAGGAGGTCGGCGAGGATCTCGTTCTCGTCGGGCTCGAACTCGTAGGCCGCCTCTGTGCCGCCCGCTGCGGCTCCGTTGTCTTGCGGGATGCGGGCGGGGATCAGCTGCAGCGCCGTGGGCTTCTGGGCGATCACCGACTTGAACTCGGAGAAGTAGAGCGTGGCCACGTCGAACTCGCCGGCCTCGAACAGCCTGATCACCCTGCCCGCGATGTCGCTGGCGACAGCGAACGTGATCTGCTTTTGCCCGCGCAGGTCGACGCGGTCGATGATGCGCTCGCCGAGATCGCGGCGCAGGTTGTCGGCGCCCTTGCGGCCGACGGTGATGATCTTGACGGTCTTGCCGTCGGCGCGGAGGCGGACGGCATCCGCCCTGGCGAGCTTGGCGATGTTGGCGTTGAAGCCGCCGCACAGGCCGCGCTCGGCGGTCATGACGACGAGGAGGTGCACCTCGTCCTTGCCGGTGCCGACGAGGAGCCTCGGGGCGTTGGCGGGGTTGGCGCGCCGGCCGAGATTGCCGAGCAGCGCATCCATGCGCGCGGCGTAGGGGCGCGCGGCGGTGGCCGCCTCCTGGGCGCGCCGCAGCTTCGCCGCGGCGACCATCTGCATCGCCTTGGTGATCTTCCGCGTCGCCTTGACGGAGGAGATGCGGTTGCGCAGGTCTTTCAGGCTTGCCATGGGGCCTTTCCGACGTGTGGCATGTGTGGCCGCCCCTCAACCCAACCCTCTCCCCACGGCGAAGAGGCGTGGGGAGAGGGAGGCTAGGGCGTGAAGTTCTTGGCGAACGTGTCGAGCGCGCCGACCAGCTGCTTCTCGGTGTCGGCGGTGATCTCCTTCTTGGCGGCGATGTCCGCCAGGATCCCCGCGTGGCTCTCGCGCAGGTGGCGCAGGAGCTGGGCCTCGAACTTCTGCACCGCCGGGACGGGGAGCGGGTCGAGGTAGCCGCGGGTGCCGGCGAAGATCACCACCACCTGCTCCTCGACCTTGAGGGGCGAGAATTGCGGCTGCTTCAGGAGCTCGGTGAGGCGGGCGCCGCGCGCCAGCAGGCGCTGGGTGACGGCGTCGAGATCGGAGCCGAACTGGGCGAAGGCCGCCATCTCGCGGTACTGGGCGAGCTCGCCCTTGATGCGGCCCGCCACCTGCTTCATGGCCTTGATCTGGGCGTTGGAGCCCACACGCGACACCGAGATGCCGACGTTCACCGCCGGGCGGATGCCCTGGTAGAACAGATCCGTCTCGAGGAAGATCTGGCCGTCGGTGATGGAGATGACGTTGGTCGGGATGTAGGCCGACACGTCGTTGGCCTGGGTCTCGATCACCGGCAATGCGGTGAGCGAGCCTGCCTTGTGCGCCTCGTTGAGCTTGGCGGCCCTCTCAAGGAGACGCGAGTGGAGGTAGAAGACGTCGCCTGGGTAGGCCTCGCGCCCGGGTGGACGGCGCAGGAGGAGCGACATCTGCCGGTAGGCGACGGCCTGCTTGGAAAGGTCGTCGTAGGCGATCACGGCGTGCATGCCGTTGTCGCGGAAGTACTCGCCCATGGTGCAGCCGGCGAACGGCGCCAGGAACTGCATCGGCGCCGGATCGGAGGCGGTGGCGGCGACGACGATGGAGTAGGGCAGCGCACCGCGCTCCTCCAACACCTTGACGATCTGGGCGACCGTGGAGCGCTTCTGGCCGACGGCGACGTAGACGCAGTAGAGCTTGACCGATTCGTCCTTGGACTCGTTGAGGGGCTTCTGGTTGAGGAAGGTGTCGAGGATGATGGCGGTCTTGCCGGTCTGGCGGTCGCCGATGATGAGCTCGCGCTGGCCGCGCCCGATGGGGATCAGCGCGTCGACCGACTTGAGGCCGGTGGCCATCGGCTCGTGCACCGACTTGCGCGGGAGGATGCCCGGCGCCTTCACGTCGACGCGCATGCGCTTGTCGGCCTTGATCGGGCCCTTGCCGTCGATGGGGTTGCCCAGCGCATCCACCACGCGGCCCAGGAGGCCCTTGCCGACGGGAACCTCGACGATGGCACCGGTGCGCTTGACGGTGTCGCCTTCCTTGATGGTGCGGTCGTCGCCGAAGATCACGACGCCGACGTTGTCGGCCTCGAGGTTCAGCGCCATGCCGCGGATGCCGCCGGGAAACTCCACCATCTCGCCGGCCTGCACGTTGTCGAGGCCGTAGACGCGGGCGATGCCGTCGCCGACGGAGAGGACCTGCCCGATCTCGGAGACCTCGGCCTCCTTGCCGAAGTTCTTGATCTGCTCCTTGAGGATCGAGGAGATCTCGGAGGCGCGGATGTCCATCAGCCTAAACCTTTCATCGCGACTTTGAGATTGTTGAGCTTGGTGCGCAGCGAGCTGTCGATCATCCTGCTGCCCACCTTCACGACGAGGCCGCCCAGGAGGGCGGGATCGACGCGGGTGTTCACCTGCACGTCCTTGCCGATCTGGACGCGCAGCGCGTCCTTCAGGGCGTTGAGCTGGCCGGGGCTGAGCGGGTGGGCGCTCGCCACGTCGGCCTCGACCTCGCCGCGCTCGCGGGCGAGCAGCGCGCGGAAGTCCCTGATCATGTCGCCGACGGCGAACAGGCGCCGGTTGCGCGCTATCAGCTTGAAGAAGTTGGCGGTGAGCGGAGAGGAGCCGGCCCTACCGAGAATGGCGCCGAGCGCCTTGGCCTGGTCCTCCGCTGAGATCACGGGGCTGCGCACCAGCCGGCGCAGGTCCTCGCTCGCGTTCAGCATGGCCCGGAAGGCTGCAAGATCGGCCTCGACTCGCGGCAGTTGCCGCTCCTCCTTGGCCAGCTCGAACAGGGCAGCCGCGTAGCGGCCCGCCATGCTCGCCATCATCGGTTCTTCAGTTGCCACTGGGAGCTTTCCGCCCGGAACATTGGATGAACGTCGGCGGCGTCGCCCAACAGCCGCATGTTCAAAGCAGGATAACCCGCAGCGCTGCCGCCGGCGCCCTGGAGCGCCCGACGCGCGCATAGCACGGAGCGCGCAGTGCAGCAACCATGCCAGGGGGGATGGAATGCCGCATCGGGCGGCCCGGCGCCATCCCGACGGGTACGAGGACGGCCCCGCCTACACAGAGTTGCGCTGCTTCCGCGCGGCACGCTTCAAGGTGCGGCGCACACCGGCTACCCGATCCTACCGGCTCCCTATCACCTCTCCCCTCCACCACTTCTCGAGGTCGGCAAAGGCTTTCTGATTGACGTCCGACTTCAGCTCCTCGACGAAGCAGTCGAACTCCACCTTCGGCAGCGACCAGGAAGCGCTGGACTCCGCGGCGTTCACGAAAATCACGGTCTGGACGCGCTTTCCGTCATAGAGGTTCTGGAGCATCTCCAGCTCCTGATCGTTGCGGACGCGCATGCTCACCTCGCGCCCCGCAGCGGCACCCTCCAGAGGGCCTGTCAGCCAGGTGAACGGTCCCGACTTTTCCGCCGCCGTCTTCTCAACGCCCTTGCAGGAAGGCGACGGCGTCTCGGGGCCGCCTTTGCTCGAACCGCCGACACCGCTGGCGCGGATCTGGATCACCATGATCCCGCTGACGTTGTCCTTGAGCCATTGCATGACAGGCGGCGCGCGCAGGAACCCGACTGCGGTATTGATGCCGAAATTGTCATAGTATCCGGCGTCGACGATCCGCGCGGGAGGGTTGGTGGGCAGATCCACGATCGGCGACACGTAGGGGAAGGTGGCGCTCATGCGCACCGCCGTGCGCAGACGAAAGCGGTTGCGTGCTTCCGGGTACAGGTCGAAGAACTCGACGTGCCCCGAACCCTCCTCGATCATATCGCGCAAGTCCAGATTGCTGATGAGCACAGGGGCACCCGTGTTGATGTCCATCGGCGATATGATGAGCGAGGGCCGCCAGCCGGCCCGCTCGCCTGCTGCCAGGACCTGAAATGACTTATCCAGGGTTTTCCAAGACTTCTCCAGGACCACGCCGCGATCGCGATCGGGCCGGGCCATCCACGGCAGGAACGCACTTGGAATGTCCTTCTGGATCCATTGGCGAGCCACGGCGGACAGTGAATCCCTCGGAACCTTGTACCGTGTCGCCTGGCCGTCCGCTATGTCGGCCGTGAGCTTGCTGGTCAGATTGGTGGATGGAGCCGCGCCTTCGGGGGGCGTCCGCGTGGCCGCAAAATAGGCCGCGGCGACGACACCGCCGGAAGCGCCCGTGAGAAGTCGGATATTCTGTTGCAGACCGGGATGCCTCCCGCTCGGCGCGCTCTCCGCGATGATCCGGTCCAGGATCAGCGTAGTCCAGAACGATGCGCGGTAGGCGCCGCCGGAGGTGGCCACGACCACGAGCTTGGCAGGACGGCCTCCCAGCGACGCCTTCCATGCGTTCAGGGTCTCGAGCGGGTCGACCGAACCGGGCAGGGGGCTGCGCCTGCGCGGTGCCGGCTGCCTGATGCGCGCCTTGGCGTATCTCGGCATCTCGACGCGCTGCTTGTAGTATGACTCGCCCGACTCCTTCTGGATGCCTGGAAGCTCCGCCCTGGGAGACAGGTTGTAACCGGCCACGAGCAGGAGAAAGATGGACGCCACAGCCAGAAGCCGCCATCGCTCGGGCAGGAGCTTGATCATCACGTAAGCCAACGAGACAAAAGACAGCAGGGCGAAAAGCGAGACCGCGGGTATCAGCCAAGACCAGAGCAAGACGGCAAGGAGGAAGACGATGTAGGCGCCGATGAAGACCGCGAGCGGCGCGATCTTGAAACGATGGGCGACACCCAAGGTGACAACCAGCACGACGGCGCAGAAAGCGATGCCGGCTGCCAGACCCAGCGCCGAATAGCCGATCTGGGCGGTACGCGCGGCCGCGCCGTCGATGCCCCAGCACTGCAAGGCGAGCACCAGCACCGCGACGACGACATTCAGTGCCAGTGCCCATGGCGCTTCGTGCAGGAGCAGGCGCCTGGCCTTGTCTCGCAGGCTGCCTTCGCGGAAATCCGCGCTCGCGAAGGCCGGTACGAACCATGCGAACATGACCGCCAAGGACAGCGCGGCCTGGGAATTGAAGCTCGGCCTGTTCAGGAAGAAGCCGAAGTCGCCATGAGCTGCGCCGTCGTCCTCGAGAAAGAGATTGTGCAAGCCGAGCGGTCTGCCGACGAGGGTGCTGGCGGCCAGGGCATAGGCGCCGATGCCGAAGATGTAGAGGAAGGGGTAGCGGGTCAACCTCTCGAGTATGGCCATCGATCGGCTGTACATGACGCGCTCCCCCGTACGGTTGCGGTCGCGTTGCCAAGTATAGGGAGCATCCTAGCACGCCGCTCGTCCCGGCGCCATGCGGTCGTTCCGCTGCAGGAGGATTAGTGCGAACGGACTAGCGGTTGCAGAGCCGTGCGGGGCGTCGGGTGTCCCGGTGCGTCAGGCGTGCCGTCACATGTGGCTCGCGGTGCGCCGGGAACTGTCGTTGGGTATCAGCTCGAGCCTGGTGGGGGCTCTGGCTCTTTTTCCGGCTCGTCCGGCTCGATGTCCTCTGGCTTTGGCTCATCAGGCACGCCCTCTTGAGCGGCCACCTCCAACCACTTGTCCATAGTTAGCTGGGGCGACTCTGGCGGCAGCGGCAGTTCATGCACGCCCTTCACATCCATCCCCGAAGTCTTTGCGAAGGCGGCCAACGATGGATCCATCGCGTAGAGCGTGTCCACGCCCGCGACCTTGCAGATGGCAACGATTTGCCGATCAAGCTTGATCTTCTGCCAAGGCTCTTTGCTTCCAGATTTTTTCCCGCCACTCTTGATCGCCTGCTGAGTCATGAGAGCAAGTTCGACAGCGGCCAGCTTATCGAAGTCACGTATATCGAAGACGGCGGCTTTCTGCAAAATGTCAACGTACTGAAGGCCGCCCGGCCCGGCGCGTACAAGCACCTCGCTTAGGGCTGGTGTTGGGATGATGATCTTCTGTTTGTTCTTGTGCAGATCTTGTATCCAGAAATCAACACGATCCCTAACCCTCTCGATAGGCTTTCCTGTGTTCGGATCGGGAGGCGCATCTGCCTCCTCATTGAGGATCAACGTCAGAACGCTGGCGTCCACTCCGATCATCAGCCATTCACATCACGGAGAATGTCGGCGACCGGATTCCTTCGCCAATGCGTTTTCACACTGCGGAGCGCGGCGACGACGCTGGGAAGTGGCGCAGCAAAGAGCGTGTCAAACTCGTCAATCCAAAACTTGTCGAGTTCCCATTGGCCGCCTTCTGTGCGCTTCCATCGTCCCCGCCCGTACAGGCGAACAGCCTCAAAGAGATGGTTCCCTAGCTTCTTGGCTAGCGGTTTCTTTGCGAAGCATCCTGTGATCCTGGCGCTGCCCAGCGGCACGATCTGCACAGGCACCCAATCTTTCTCACCTCCGACCTTTATAAGCTCCCCATCAATATGCCCCTGTTGGTGCACAGTAGGAACAACGATGGGCGTAGCTTCCGCAAGAGCCAACGGTTCTCCCGGAAACGGAATAATTTCCGCCGTGCCATCAAACAGAGTGGCTTTTCCGTCGTCCTCACCGAGCATGGTGTTTACGACACGATAGCTATCCATCGCTTCGCTGGGAGCGATCCCGCGCCGTATTTCACGGCCGCGCTGGCGCACACGCTCTACCGCTTCGCCGTCCATGCGAAGCACTGCATTCGCGCTAGCGGTCTCCATCTTCAACAGATGGAGATGATGCGGCTCTCCGAGCATGGTAGCTAGATGGCGTAGATATTCCGCCAGCCGATCAAGGGGCATTGTTTCTGCAGTATACTTGGCGTCGATCTTCCACCTTATCTCGCGAGACTTACGCATCACTCGCCACGCTCGCCCGCCAGGCGCCCGTTCGACGCCTCCGACGAGTCCCTGTACTTGAGCCGCTTACCTTTGATGCCTTCGAGAGCTTCGTCTGCCCGCGCCTCATCATCAACGCCAAGGGCGCCGCGAGCATTGCAGCGGAAATCGAACTCCGCAAGATAGCGGTGCAGGTGCTTTTCACTGCAGTGCTGATACACGCCCTTCATGCCACGCTTGAAGATGCTGAAGCAGCCTGCAACGCTGTTGGTGTGGATCGGCACGGGGCCGCCGTATCCCACATACTCGCCATGGGAGTGCGCAACCGTGGCGTGGCCAGCGAACTCGCCAAGCTTGTTGCAGTAAGTTGCCGCATCATCAGTCATCACGCGTGCTTCCCTGGCGATGTTGGTCATGACGATCGGCAAGAGCGTGACGGCCTTCACATTGTCCACATGGAAGGTGCGCACCTGCCCATTGCGCTCAACGAGGGCCAGGACGGGGTTCTTGTGGGCGCCGCTATCACGCATTTGGCTCACCCTTCCTGCGGCCGATGAAGGCCTCGTCGGCCTCGACAACGCCGCTGCTGCCAGCGCCGCCCATCGGGGCAAGCGCACCGCCACGCATGCTCGCGAATGCGATGGCTCATGAACCATACGCTCTCCTACTTGATTTCAGGAACGCGGTGGAGCTGATGAGAACTGATGCCACGCGGCCCCTTTGTCCTGCCGGACCAGCCCCCCGGACTCGAGCCCACGCAGGGCGTCCCCTCCCCGGGCCGGGCTCGTACTTTGGCTGCGCGATCACACTTCGAGCTACTGCGCCCAGATAATGCGCACAACTGTCGAGAATACGAAAATACTAGCGAACCATGGCCACCATGTCAAGATGAATCTTCCATAAAGTGCTGTGTCGGCTCGGTGGAGGCGGGGCATTACCCTGAGCCGCCGGGCGTTTCGGTGCATTACGGCTGTCGCCCGATGCACCCTACGAAGATGCACCGCACGATGCGTTGGCGCCATGGGGTCAGACCCGCAGGGTCTGACCCCGTCAAAGGAAGTTGTATGGATCGATGTCCACGGTGAGGCGCAGATCGGACGGCGGCTTGGGGAGGGAGGCGAGCCAGGCGCGCAGGTAGGACTGCACGTCGGCGTCGCGCGGCGCCTTGACGAGGAGGCGCCAGCGGTGGCGGCCGCGGATCACCGCGATCGGGGCCTCGGCCGGGCCCAGGACCTCGATGCGCTGGGACGGCGGGGCGTGGCGGGCCACGTCGCGGGCGTAGAGCTGGGCGAGGTCCTTGTCGCGGGCGGAGACCACGAGGGCGGCGAGGCGGCCGTAGGGCGGCAGGAGGCCGGCCTGGCGCTGGCGGATCTCGTTGGCGAGGAACATCTCGCGGTCGCCCGTGACGATGGCCTGCATCGCCGGGTGCTCGGGCATGTAGGTCTGCACGAAGCCGCGGCCGGTGGCGAGCGCGCGGCCGGCGCGGCCCGTCACCTGATGGAGGAGCTGGAAGGTGCGCTCCGCGGCCCTGGGATCGGCGCTGCCGAGGCCCAGGTCGCCGTCAACCACGCCGACCGTGGCGAGCTGCGGGAAATGATGGCCCTTGGCCACCATCTGCGTACCGATGACGATGTCGGCCTCGCCCGCTTCGATTCCCTTGATCACCTCGCGCATCTCCACCAGCGACGGTACGAGATCGGAGGAGAGGAGGGCGAGGCGGGCCTCGGGGAAACGGGAGCGCACCTCCTCGGCGATGCGCTCGACGCCGGGCCCGCAGGCCACCAGGGCATCGCGCTCGCCGCACTTCGGGCACTTCTCCGGCAGGGGCAGGGAGAAGCCGCAGTGGTGGCAGTTGAGCCGGCTGCGGTAGCGGTGCTCCACCAGCCAGGCCGTGCACTGCGGGCAGTCGAAGCGGTGACCGCAGGCGCGGCACAGCGTGAGGGGCGCATAGCCGCGGCGGTTGAGGAAGAGAAGCGCCTGCTGCTTCGCCGCCAGGGTCTCCTCGATGGCGGCGACCAGGGTGGGCGCGAGCCAGCGGCCGGGCTCGGGCGGCGTCCTGCGCATGTCGATGGCCACCACGTCGGGCAGCTCGGCGCCGGCCCAGCGGCCGGGCAGCGCCACGCTGCGGTAGCGCCCGGTGCGGGCGTTGACGTGGGTCTCGAGGGAGGGCGTGGCGGAGGAGAGCACCACGGGCAAGGCACCGACGCTGGCCCGCACCACCGCCATGTCGCGCGCCTGGTAGTGCACGCGGTCCTCCTGCTTGAAAGAGCCGTCGTGCTCCTCGTCGACGACGATGAGGCCGAGTTGCGTGAAGGGCAGGAACAGGGCGGAGCGGGCGCCGACCACCACGCGCGCCTCCCCGGTCGCAGCAGCACGCCAGGCGCGCGCGCGCTCGGGCGCGGGAAGCGCGGAGTGCCATTCCACCGGCGGGCAGCCGAAGCGCGCCTCGAAGCGGTCCATGAACTGGCTGGTGAGGGCGATCTCGGGCAGCATGATGAGCGCCTGACCGCCCTTCTCCAGGGTGCGCGCAACCGCCTCGAAATAGACCTCCGTCTTGCCGGAGCCGGTGACGCCGTCGATGAGCGTGACGGAGAATTGGCCGTCGGCGGCGCGCATGGCGTGGGCCGCCGCCGCCTGCACCTCGCTGAGCTCGACCCCGGCGAAGGCGGGGTCGGGCACGGGAAAGCGGCGCTCGGGGATCGCCACCTCGACCAGCGTCCCGGCGGCGACGAGGCCGTCGATCACGCCGTTGGTGCACTGCGCCTGGGCGGCGAGCGCGCCCTTGGCGCGCACGAGGCCGTCGGCGGCGATGGTAAGCGCGCGCCGGCGCGCGGGCGTCATGCGCGGCGGCGCGCCCGCCTCGGCGTTGCGCACGACGCCGAAGCGGGGCTTGGCCGGCTCGAACACCGCCGGCGCCCCCATCATCATGCGCACCACCATGCCGAGGGGGGTGAGGGTGTAGCGCGCCACCCATTCCGCGAAGCGCAGCGAGACGGCGGGCAGCGCCGGGACCTCGGCCAGGGAGGCGGCGATGGCCTTGAGCCTATTGTCGGGGACGGGCTTGCCGGGATTGCCGCAGGGCGCGTCCCAGACCACGCCGATGCGGCTCTGCGGGCCGAACGGGACCAGCACGAAGGCGCCGGGCGGCGGCGCCTCCAGATCGGCAGGGAGCAGGTAGTCGTAGGTCTGGTCCAGCGCCACGGGCAGCAGCACGGGCAGGCGCGGGCGGCCGAGCGCGAGCGGCGGCGCGCCTGGTTCATCGAGCTGTGCGAGCAGGCTTTCCAAACCGGAACCCCGCAACTAGTAGCGAGCTTGCAGAATCGAGGATATAGCCTAGCGGACGACTCGCGGCGAACGTATGGCGAACGCGTGCCGCCGGGCAGCGCCGAAAACCGTGGAGAAAAAGGGCCCATGAAATTCTTCGTCGACACGGCGGACATAGCCGAGATCAAGGATCTCATCGCCACCGGGCTCGTCGACGGCATCACCACCAATCCGTCGCTGGTCGCCAAGGCGGGGGGCGACTTCAAGGAGATCATCGCCGGGATCTGCTCGATCGTACCGGGGCCAGTGAGCGCGGAGGTGGCTGCAACCGATGCCGCCGGCATGGTGAAGGAAGGCCGCACGCTGGCCCGCATCGCCGGCAACGTGGCCGTGAAGGTTCCGCTCACGTGGGACGGCCTCCAGGCCTGCCGGGCGCTGACCGGCGACGGCACCATGGTGAACGTGACGCTGTGCTTCTCCGCCACCCAGGCGCTGCTGGCGGCGAAGGCCGGAGCCACCTTCGTTTCTCCGTTCGTCGGGCGGCTCGACGATGCTGGCCAGGACGGCATGGAGCTGGTGCGCGAGATCCGCACCGTCTACGACAACTACGCCGATCTCCGCACGCAGATCCTCGCGGCCTCGATCCGCAATGTCGTCCACGTCAAGCAGGCGGCGATGATCGGCGCCGATGTCGCCACCATTCCGCCTGCGGTGCTGCGCGCGCTCGTCAGGCATCCCCTCACCGACAAGGGGCTCGAGCAGTTCCTCGCCGACTGGCGCAAGACCGGCCAGGGCATTGCGTGAAAGACCCGTCATCCCGGAAGTCGAGCGAAGCGAGACTATCCGGGACCTCGTGTAACGAGTCGGAGCCCGGCCTCCCAAGGTCCCGGTTCGGAGCGCCGCTCGCGTTCCGCTCGCATCCCTCCGACCGGGGTGACGGGTGCACACAACGAGACGCCTCTCCCTTGCAGGAGAGGCGCTGGAAGTCCGTACGGTCCGACGCTCGTGCTTGCACGCGTCGGCACCCGAGCACGTGAAGGCAGCAGGTTGTCAGGCCTTCTGCAGCTGGCCCGCCTGCTTGCCGCGTCCGCGCTTGTCATCCTCCAGTACGAAGGTGACCTTGTCGCCCTCGTTGAGCGAGCGAATGTTCGCTTGCTCGAGCGCCGTTGCGTGCACGAACACGTCCTTGCCCCCGCCGTCCGGCTGGATGAAGCCATAGCCCTTGGCGGTGTTGAAGAACTTCACGGTACCTGTGACGCGCATGTGGGGAGTTCCTTTTCCCAGAAAAGCGTGAAAGTTCGCCGGTCTCTGTTGGGCCGCACGCTCGGCCCGGTAGCTCAGACATGGGGAAGGCACACCGCCCAGGTGGGCAAGCAGCAAAACCACAGATCGTGAGGTCGCGCCCCGCAATGGGGCGCCCCGGCTGCGGCCCTATATGGGCCCCGATGTCGGCGGAAGCAAGACACAGGTACGGGATCGGAAGGCCCTATTAGTTCTACCTTTTCTGAGCAGAAGCCGGGCAGGATGGCGGTACACCAGCCTTAGCATTCCATTAACCGACGCGCCCAATGTTGCCAGGGTGTTCCAGGCGATTCTCAGGACGGCCCGATGCGCGCCAGCTTCGACTCCCGGCTCCTCGACGGCCTGCTGCCGGTCGCGACGGACGACGTGCGCGCTGCCGTTCAGGCCTGGCTGGCGTACATGGCGCACGAGCAGGGCCGCGCGGAGAAGACGCTCGAGGCCTACGCGCGCGATCTGCGCCAGCTCCTCGACTGGCTCGCCCGCGAGCTGGAGCGCACACCCGCGCTCTGCGACCTCGCGGGGCTCGACGCCAGGGGCTTTCGCGCGTTCATGACGGCGCGGCGGCGCACCGGATGCGCGAGCCGCTCGCTCGCCCGCACCATGTCGGGCCTGCGCGCGTTCTTCCGCTGGCTCGACACGGAGGATGTGGCGAGCAGCCGTGCCATCCTGCAGGTCGTGCTGCCGAAGGTGCCGCACGGCATCCCCAAGCCGCTGACGGTCGAGAAGGCCAAGGCCGTCGTGGAGGCCGGAGCGCGGGCGGAGCTCGATTGGATCGCAGCGCGCGATGCAGCGGTGCTGCTGCTGCTCTACGGCTCGGGCCTGCGCATCTCCGAGGCCCTGGCGGTCACACCGGGAGAAGCGCCCACAGCGGGACGCGAGGTCCTCCGTGTCACGGGCAAAGGCGGCAAGGAGCGGCTGGTGCCGGTGCTCCCTGTGACGCAGGCGGCCGTCACGCGCTACATCGCGCTTTGCCCGTTCACCCTGGCACCCGACGGGCCGCTGTTTCGCGGCGCCAAGGGCGGCCGCCTGAGCCCGCGCATCGTGCAGCTTCTGATCGAGCGCCTGCGCACTGGCCTCGGGCTTCCCGACACGGCAACCCCGCACGCGCTCCGGCACTCGTTCGCGACGCACCTCCTGTCCGCAGGAGCGGACTTGCGCCAGATCCAGGAGCTGCTGGGCCACGCCAGCCTGTCGACGACGCAGGTCTATACCGAGGTCGATCGCGACCGGCTGCTGGCCGTCTACGAGAAGGCCCATCCGCGGGCGGCGGGGCAGTAAGGCAGTAGGGCAGTAGGGCAATAGGGCAGTTGGCGGTCAGTCAGGTGCCATCTTCCGTACCAGCAACCTCAGCAGTTTGCCCACACTCTCGCATTGCGCCAGGAGTGGCTCGACGCCCGCCGCCGCGGCAATTTCAACGCGCCGAGCGACCAGAAGATGGGTTTCCAGCTCCTTGAGCGATCCCTGTGCAATCCTTAGGAACTGAGCGTACGATTTCGGATTTTCGCGACCATACCCTTCAGCAATATTGGCCGGCACCGAGGTGGCCGCGCGACATGCCTGCGAGGTGAGGCCGTAGATTTCTTCTCTGGGCCAGGCACGCGTTGTCCTGTAAACGGTGGCTGCCAGGTCCATCGCCTGTTCCCAGACCAGCCGGTCCCTGTAGGAATCGATCTTGGTCACGGGCCTACTCCACGGTAGGGGTAACATGACAATTATGCAGCGGGCGGTGCATTTGTCTACTGCCCTACTGCCCTAGTGCCGCGAACGTGCTAAGCAGCTCAGCGCTGTCTCAATTCTCAGGGGAGGGATCCTTGCGTATCATCGGCAGATTGCTCGCGGGCTTCGCTTTGCTTGCAGGCTTTGCGCTGGGGGCAAACGCCCAGGCGCCCAGCTGCAGTGGCAAGAATGTGCTGGACGAGCTGCGCACGACCGAGCCAGCCATGCATGCGCGCATTGTAGCGGCGGCGGCGGCCACCGAGAACGCCAACGCCATCTTCTGGCGCGTGGAGAAGGCGGGCACACCCCCGTCGCACCTGTTCGGAACCGTCCACCTCACGGACGACCGCGTCAATCGCCTGTCCCCGGCCGTGAAGAAGGAACTCGACAGCGCGCGCAAGCTGGTCCTGGAGATCGCGGACGTCTCGCCCGACACCATGATGCAGGAGGTGGCGAAGTCGCCGCAGCTCGTCGGCCTGATGCTGTACACCGACGGGCGCCGGCTCGATCAGCTGCTCGGCGGCGCCGATTACGAGACCGTGACCCAGGCCCTTGCCAAGGCGGGCGTACCGCCCCAGGCCGCGGGAACGTTCCGGCCGTGGCTCGTCACCATGATGCTCTCCGTCTCGGACTGCGAGCAGAACCGCATGAAATCGGGACTTCTGTCACTCGATGCCCGCCTCGCCAAGGAGACGGAGCCGCGCGGCCTCAAGTCGCTCGGGCTCGAGACCGTCGCGTCGCAGCTGCAGGCCCTTTCCAGCGTGCCGGAAAAGGACCAGGTGGAGGTGCTGAAGTCGACCGTGCGCTACTATAACCGGATCGACGACCTCATCGAGACCATGATCCAGCTCTATCAGCGGCGCGAGCTGGGGGCGATGTGGCCGCTGCAGCTGGAGCTGGCGGAGAAGGTGGGCATCGGGCGGCAGGTGTTCGACTCCTACGAGCAGGCCCTGCTCACCAAGCGCAACTTCGGCATGCGCGATGCGGCGTTGCCTTATCTGGCCGAGGGGCAGGCGTTCATCGCGGTGGGCGCGCTGCACCTGCCCGGCAAGAATGGCCTCGTTTCACTGCTGCGTGGCGCGGGATATACCGTCACCGCCCTAGAATAGACACCGTACCCGCAGCTCGCAGGCCCCATGGACAACGCATGGACAACGCCAGGACTGCCCTCATCGTCGGAACCGGCTCCGGGATCAGCGCGGCCTTCGCGCGCGCCTTGAAGGCGGAGGGCTACGCCGTGGCGCTGGCCGCGCGCAATATCGACAAGCTCGCGGCGCTGGCCGATGCGACCGGCGCCGTGGCACTCGAGGCGGATGCGGCACAGGCCGACAGCGTGGCCGGCCTGTTCGCCGACCTGGACCGCCGCTTCGGCCGACTCGACGTGGTGCTCTACAATGCCAGCTATCGCGCGCGCGGACCTTTCCTGGACCTCGTGCCTGCCGAGGTCGCGCGATCGCTGGAGGTGTCGGCCTTCGGCGGCTTCCTGGTGGCCCAGCAGGCCGCCAGGCGCATGGTTGCGCAGGGCGAGGGCGCGATCTTCTTCACGGGCGCCTCGGCGAGCGTGAAGGGCTACGCCCAGTCGGCCCCGTTCGCCATGGGCAAGTTCGCGCTCCGCGGGCTCGCCCAGTCGCTGGCACGCGAGCTGCACCCCAGGGGCATCCACGTCGCCCATTTCGTGATCGACGGCGGCGTCCGCAGCGTCGAGCGCGGGCGCACGGAGCCTGCGGGGGCCGCGCTGGACAGCTTCCTCGATCCGGCGGCCATCGCGGCAACCTACATGGCCGTCCTGAAGCAGCCGCGCAGCGCCTGGAGCCTCGAGGTGGAGCTGCGGCCCTGGGTGGAACGGTTCTGACGGGGGAGCCGTAGGGTGCAATAAGGCGATAGCCGCATTGCACCGAAGCAACCTCGGATCCGGCGCAAGACCGGTGCAATACGGGCTAACGCCCTATTGCACCCTACTTTTTTGCCTTTTACTTGCGTCGGGACGGCGCTGGGAGCAACCTCCCGCCACGCATGACCTACGCCGTCAAAGAGCTGTTCGTGACCCTCCAGGGCGAAGGCGCCCAGACCGGCCGCACGGCGGTGTTCTGCCGCTTCGCCGGCTGCAATCTGTGGAACGGCCGGGA
>Ga0075431_100000646_pt1 | contig 29552 bp, 25 predicted proteins | sample RhiMetdeltSRZDD5_FD_75297 | JGI IMG/M metagenome (GOLD analysis project Ga0075431, IMG submission 75297) | Populus rhizosphere microbial communities from Tennessee, USA - Rhizosphere MetaG P. deltoides SRZDD5 | ecosystem: Host-associated > Plants > Roots > Rhizosphere > Soil | place: USA... | reverse complement strand
GCGGACGCAGGCAGGACGATGTCGTTGGACGGAGCGCTGCCGGCAGTGTGGCTCCCTGGTTCGAGGAAATGCAGACCGGCAATCGTCACCCACTCGCGGCGGTAGTCGGCCTCGTGCTTCGCCCGCCACGTCTCGCTTTCCCTGGTTGCGGCCTCGACGTTCATGGCGGCTGGATCCCGCGACTTGCCGGCCCCGCAGTTTGCGATTGCCAACACGGCACAGACGAGACCACCCGCCGCCGCGAGGCGTCGTGCGACTGCGATCAAGCTGAGCGCTCCATGAAGCCGATTATAAGTGCAGCGTAGTGTCCGGCTTTTAGCCGGACTGTATTCGTCCGCGTGGTCCGTCCGTTGCACCAAGAACAACGTCAGTACATTCAAGACACGGGAGACTCATGAAATTTTCGGCTTGTTGCGTAGTTGCCGTACTGGCATCTCTCGCTTCGGCACTGTCAGCTCAGGTCAGCAATAACTCGGCGCAGGGCGGCAGCTCCGGCCAAGTTAGAAGCGCCGAGTCGTCTCAAGCGAGCAGCACTACTCAGTCTCAAGCGAGCAGCACTACTCAACCGGGCAGCGGCGCCAGTCGAGCGGGCACCGGCGATTCTGCCCCCAGACCGCAGACTTACACGCCAGAGCAGCTGCTCGGTATCTCTGCGCCACCGCCCTCGAGCGTCAACTCAGTCACAACCCCATCACCGGTGCAAGCGCCGCAAACGCCACTACAGCCCAACGCAAATGCCTCACAGCCCAATGAGCCACGGGGACAATGCGCACCCGTCACTCAGGACGCTGCTAATGACTCGCGGTTCCCCGGCGTGAGCGCCTCTCAGTTTCAACGCGCTGGCGTCAGCGCAGACGCGTTTACGAGACCTGGGGTGAGCGCGGAACAGTTGAGAGTGCTTGCGCCGGGGGGCAGCGCGCGCTCGTGCGAATCTCGGCGCGACGTCATTCTCTATCCCGAGCCCACACGCCAGCCACGGCCCATTCCGTCGGTAGGCGAGCCCTAGACTCTTTCACAGCGCTCCTGCTTTGTCGTTGACACTCGGCTGTTGAGGTCGTGACAATGCAGGCGCGTCCCAACTAGCCAAGGGCTCCTCCGCCCTTCGATATCCAGGCGAAGCCCTTGGGCTAGTTAACAGCGTCTTTCTGGCGCGCTTTGCGCGCCGGCCCGTTGTACGGTAGTGGCAACGCGTACAAAATTCGCGTTTGGGCCCGCACAACGGGCTAGCCTCTCGCTCGCAGCCAACATGAACACCCTGAAGCGCTATCGCCTGGTTCTGCTGATCAGCATCGTCCTGAACCTCGTCGTCGGCGTGTGGATCGCCGTCGCACCGCTTTCGTTCACGGGGTTGCTGTATCAGCCGGAGCCCATCCCGCAGACCTGGCCCAGGCATTGGGGCTTTCAACTGTGGGCGATCAATTTCCTTTATTTGCCTGGCTACCGCGATCCGCTGAACCAGCGCTGGCCAAACTGGTGCGGGATCGGGATTCGCATCGTCTTCGCGCTGTTTTTCTTCAGTCAGGGTGATGGATTCGTGCCGATGGGAATCTACGATGGATTGTCGGGTCTTCTCCTTCTCGCGACCTATCTGCCGGTTCTTCGCTCGAACTCCTCAGTTACGGTGTAAAGTTGCTTCGGCCAACTGAGCATCTCGCAATAAAGCGGGTTCCTCACATGGCTTCTGCCGGAGGAACCTCGATGCTCGCCTGCCAAATGTTTACTTCGTCCGTGCGGCCTGCCGCGTGACCGTCTATCTCGTCAATCCCAGCCACGTTTCGTTCGGCATTGGCGTCATCACGCCACGCTGGCTTTATGTCCTGGCCAGCGCGACACCGGCGACGTACGGCCGCCCTCGGCTTGTCGACGAAACCCTTGAACCGTTCGACACCAGTGAGATCGAGGCGGGCGATGTCGTGGGGATCGGTATTCACACGGGCAATGCCCTGCGTGGCTACGAAATCGGTCTAGCCGCGCGCGCAGCCGGCGCCTTCGTGATCTTTGGTGGCATTCACGCCACGCTCTATCCCGACGAAGCGCGCGAACTCGGTGGTGCCCACAGCGTCGTTACCGGCGACGGCGAGGAAGCTTGGCCACTGGCCCTGCGTGAGTGCAACGCCGGCCTGCCGCAGGAGCGGTACGACGGCGGCCGTGTAGAGGGTGCGACATTCTTGCCCGGACGCTGGGAACTTCTGCCACAGGGACGTTACATGTGGGCGTCGGTGCAGACAGTTCGCGGATGCCCCAAACACTGCTCGTTCTGCTCGGTCTGGCGCACCGACGGTCAGCGGCCGCGGCAACGGCACGTCAGCCAGGTGCTCGAAGAGATCGTCGAGCTCCGCCGTCGCGGATTCCGATTCATCGCGCTGGCCGATGACAACTTCTACCCCGTGACACTCGACGATCTCCGCATGGCGGCGCGCCGCCACGATCCGAGTCACCTCGAGCAACTCAAGGCCATTCGGGCCGAACGGTTCGAGCTCATGGCCGGACTGGAGCGCTTGCCGCAGGACACGGTCTTCTTCACGCAAATCACGATGGAGGCGGCCGAAGATCCGGAGTTCCTCGATGCCATGCGACGGGCCCATATCAAGGGTGCACTCGTCGGCGTGGAGGCGGTCACGCCGGAAGGGCTCAAAGATGTTTACAAAGGTTTCAACGAGAGCGGCGACTCACTCGTTGAACGCCTCCAGGCATTCCGCCGGCGTGGAGTGCATGTGCTCGGCTCGTTCATCTTCGGTCTCCCCAGCGATCGAGAAGCGACCTTCGACGCCACGCTCTCGGTCGCTGAACGCGCCAACCTGACGTTTGCTCAGTTCGTGATGCTGACGCCGTTTCCGGGAACACTGGATTTCGCGGCCTGGGAGAAATCTCTCGGGAGCGATCCGCCGCTCATTGGCAATATTCCAGTGACTCGCCACTGGCTGATTCCGCAGGAGCGGCGCCCAAAGATCTACATGGATCACCCGGTCATGAGCGCCGATCAGATTCGCAGCCGCACGCAAGGCGTGTGGGATCGTTTTTACTCGTTCCGGAGCATCTGGAAACGATCGCGTGGCTCGGTCACCTCGCTCAAGGCACGACTGGCGTTCGTCCTGATCTCGAAGATCTACCGACAGATGTACGCGAACACCGGCATAGCAACCGATAGCGCCCGCGTGAACCGGTCCGCGCGCTGGGCGCGCTGGATGGCAGTCCCATGTCGACGGTTGTTCGCGGGACAACCGATGCCCGGCCTCGAGATCCCGTTGCCGGCGCACTCCGCATCACCAGTGAGCGTGCCCGTCGTCTTTCATCGCGAGTCTGCCTGAGCGCGTCCGAGTGCGGTATTGTTTCTCGCTGGAGGTTGCGGAAATGCGACGTATTCATTGGCTTCTGCCCCTCGCCCTCGTTCTCACAACTGTGATCGCCGCCCGCGCGCAGCAACCCACCGCCGGCGGGCCACCGCCGAGGCCCATGACGCTGACGACGACAGCCTTCCCGGATGGAGGTCAGATCCCAGTCAAGTACACGCAGGCAGGCGAGCAGGTGTCTCCCGCTCTCACGTGGACGAACACACCTTCCGGCACAGTTACATTCGTTCTCCACATGCACGACATCGACGTTGCGCGAAACAAGACGCTCGACGATCAGGCGCACTGGGTCGTGTGGAACATCCCGGGCACGGCGACAGGTTTGCCGGAAGGCGTGCCAAAGGGAGAGACGCTTGCGGACGGCAGTCGCCAAATCAGCGCGAGCGGCCCCGTGTACCGAGGTCCTGGGGCGCCGGCAACAGGTCCACTGCATCACTACGTCTTCGAGATCCTGGCGCTCGACACCAAGCTCGATGTCACGGGTACGGCGGACGCATTCGAAACGCGAGCCGCGGTCATGAAAGCACTTCAGGGACACGTCCTGGGGAAAGCCACTTACGTTGGGCTGTTCCGCCGGCCTCAGTAACCGACAGTCGTAAGCGCGAACAACCGACGTTTGTAGAGCGCATGCTTTAGCGTGCGCGACTGCAGCTCAACCTCTCGATCCTGCAATCGACCGCGGGCCGGGCTCGAACGAGCAAGCGCGGGGTTGAGCTGCGGTCTGATGGATTCAGAATTCTGAATTCCGTCCAAATGTCTGTAGCACGCCGCCATTCGTACACTCGTTGACCACATCGGCAAGTCGCCTCGTCCCGCCGCACGCGCCGCTCGTCACTCGTCCCAACGGCACGTTTCTCTCCTATCACGGGCTTCCGGGGTGAGCCCCGTTCAACCCGGCGCACGCGAACGCGAGGGAGGAGTGTGGAAAATGGCGAGACACATCACCGCAGCGGTCGCCGCGCTCGCGTTTGTGTTGATGGCCTGCACGCTCGACGCGCAGGAACGATTCGGCAGTGTGACCGGCACCGTGACGGATACCAGCGAGGCAGCCGTACCGGGTGCAACCGTCACCGTCACCAACAAGGAGACCAGCGCCACGCGAGTCGTGGTGTCTGGTGTTGACGGCACGTACCGCGTGCCCGACCTCGACCCGGGTCGCTATTCGATCTCAATTGAACTTCAGGGATTTCAGAAAGTCGTCATCGACGATGTCATCGTCCTCCTCGGCAGAACGTTGACGGCCGATGCGCGGCTCCAGCCGGGCGTGCTTTCCGAAATCGTGAGCGTGACGGCCGATGCGACGAAACAGTTGGACCTGGCGAGCGTGACGCTCGCGCACAACGTCACGGCGGAAGAGATCGACCGCCTGCCGAAAGGCCGCAGCTTTCAGAGCATCGCCCTCGTCGCCCCCGGTGTGAACTCGGGCGAAATTGAAGGCGGATTCCAGGTCAATGGCGCCAGTAGTGCCGAAAACGTCTTCACCGTGGACGGCGTAGCGACTAACAGCTTGATCTACGGCAGCTCACGACAGAACACCGTGTTCGAGTATCTGCAGGAAGTACAGGTGAAGACGGGAGGCATCGACGCCGAGTACGGTGGTGCGCTGGGCGGCGTAGTCAGCGCCGTGACCAAGTCCGGCGGCAACGTCTTCACCGGCGAAGGTCACTACTACTACATCGGGAACGCGCTCAGCGCGGGGCCGGTGAAGCGCCTCGTGCTCGATCCTAACGACCTGGCAACCGTTGGCTACTTCCAGGATGACAAGCAGGCGAACAACCAGAGCGAGTTCGGCGGCTCGATCGGCGGCCCGATCGTCAAGAATCGCCTGTTCTTCTTCGGATCGATTTCACCACGCGTCGTGCGAAGAACCAACGAGTACATGTTCTCGTCAGGAACCGAGCTAGGGACAATCGATCAGGACCAGACTGCATGGCAGGGGTTCGGCAAAGTCACATATTCAGCTGGCAGGCTGCATGCCAATGCCAGCCTGCTCGTGACGCCGACGCGCTCGACCGGGCGATTGCCGCCGTACGATGCGACCGGCACCGACTTCCTGATCTCGTCTTCAGGGGCCAACGACGCCAACCGGACTCGCGGGTTCGAGAGCGACCAGAACAACGTCGGCGGCAACATCGATCTCTCGTTGAGCAACAGCGCCTATCTCACCGTGCGGGGCGGCTATTTCTACGACAACTACAAAGACACCGGCGTGCCGCTCGTGACGAGCTACACCTATCAGACGCCCAACTTCAACGTACCGGGCGTGCCACCGAGTCTCCAGGGTCCGGCGAACACGGTCAATACGCCGCGCATTCAGATCAGCAACTTCGACAAGACCACGCAGGGATTCTTTCAGATCGACTACAACCACGCATTTAACCGCGCCGGCTCTCACCTCATCAAGGGGGGCTGGGGCGTGCGCCGCTCTGTGAATGATGCCAACGTGGAGTATCCCGGTGGCTACGTGTACCTGTTCTGGGGTCAGTCGTTCCGCAGCACGGTAACTGGTGAAACAGGCACGGGCACCTACGGTTACTACTACGTCAGCGACCTGGCGACGCGCGGCGACGTCCACGCGAACATCCAGAACCTGTACGTGCAGGACACCTGGAATGTGGGCAACCGCCTCACGCTCAATCTCGGGCTCCGCACGGAGAACGAAAAGATCCCGACGTTCAGACCTGACATCGCGCAGTATGCGTTCCAGTTCGGCTTTGGCGACAAGCTCGCGCCGCGCCTCGGTGCGACCTACGACGTGCGAGGCGACGGTCGGGTCAAGGCGTTTGCGAGCTGGGGACGCTATTACGACTGGACCAAGTACGAGATCGCGCGAGGTTCGTATGGCGGCGACATCTGGCACATCTTCTACCGATCGCTCGACACGCTCGACATCGGCAGCCTGAATTTGAACAACATGCCGGGACGCGACCTCTGGGGCAGTTCGACCGGCTTCCGAGACCTGCGCGCGACCGCGATCCTGAACACGGATCCGAACATCAAGCCGATGTACCAGGACAGTCTCAATGGCGGCGTTGATCTGCAACTGAGTGGAACGACAGCGCTGGGCATCCACTACATTCACAACAACCTTGGGCGCACCATCGAGGACATGGGCGCGCTGGTGAACGGCGACAGCGTCTACGTCATCGGCAATCCTGGTGAAGGCCAGAACACGATCACTCCAGCGTCGTATCCGTCCACCGAGAACTTCCCGACGCCGAGGCCGAAGCGGCAGTTCGACGCGCTCGAGCTCACGCTCGAGCGGCGCTTCTCGAAGAACTGGTTCGCCAGCGCCAACTACACGTTGAGCCGTCTCTATGGCAACTACGCCGGCACAGCCAACTCCGACGAGATCAGCACGCCGACGACGGGCATCACATCGAACAATGCACAACAGCAGGTCGGCACGATCGCCCGCCCGGGCAGCAACTCGCACACCGGTTGGGACATCGACGAGGTGCTATGGGACGCACACGGCAATCTCGATCCGCGCGGCCGTCTGGCGACCGATCGCCCGCACGTCGTGAAGCTGTACGGCGCGTATCAGTTCGGAATGGGCACGCAAATCGGCGCGTTCTTCTACGGCGGCAGCGGCACACCGATCACCACGCAGGTCGTCGGCCAGGATCAGTACGCGCCGATGGTCAACGGTCGCGGCGACATGGGACGCACGCCGGTCCTGACGCGGACGGATCTGCTGCTCTCCCATGACGTGTCGCTCGCCGATCGCAAGCGCGTCCGCTTCGAGTTGAACATCCAGAACATCTTCAATCAGAAGACGGCGTCGCACATCTTCAACTTCCTGAACAAGGGCGCCCCCGCCGGCAGCCAGACACGCGGAGCCGACGCCATCGACTTCTCTGAGGTGAATCTCGCGGCGGGTTACGACTACAACGCGCTGATCCTGGCGACGCAGGAAGGGCGCGCCGCGTTTGATCCGCGCTACGGGATGGATGATCTCTTCAACCCAGGGTTGCAAGGGCAATTTAGCGTGAAGTTCCTGTTCTAGCGGCCAAGGCCAGATCAACTCCCGATCTCCAACGCCCAATTCCCAATGATCGGGAGTTGGGAGTTGGGGTTGGGTTTTGGGAGTTGGGAGTTGGGAGTTGGGAGTTGGAAACGTCCTACTCTCGGAGCGCCCGGAGGGGATCCATCCGTGCCGCGGTCCGCGCTGGAAGGTACGACGCCACGACTGCCGCCGCGAGCAGAAGAATCGTTGCCGTCACCAGTGCAATCGGATCGAGCGGATGCACTTCATAAAGAAGCCCTCGCAGGAATTGCGTGACGACGAGCGCCAATACCAGCCCTGCGGCCGCGCCGCCGCCTGCGAGCAGCATCCCTTCCCGCAGGATCATCCCGCGTACATCAGCCGGGCTGGCGCCGACCGCCAGACGCACGCCGATCTCCGCATAGCGCTGGCGCACAGAGGCGGCGATCACCGCATACAACCCGATCCCGCAGAGAAGGAGGGCTGAGAGGCCAAACACACCGAGCACGAACGTATAGAAGCGAGGGCGTGCGAGCGGCTCGCGCAGTAACTCACCAAAAGGCGCAACCCGTGGTACGCGAACGGCAGGATCGCTTGCCCGCACGGCGTTCCGAACGACCTCGGCAACCTGTGACAGCGGTGCGGTCGATCGCACGACCAGCGATTGTGCGGTGACGATGAGTTGCGTGTCTGGAACGTAGAGTGTGGCCTGGGGCGTGCGCAAATCGCGGTAGCGTGTTCGCGACGCCACCCCAACCACCGTGCGCCATGTATCCTTGGAATCGAGATCGCCCATCTTCAATCGCTTGCCAATCGGGTCCTGGCCGGGCCACAACCTCGATGCGACATCCACGCTCACAATCGCGACAGCCGGAGCATCTTCGCGATCCCGTCGATCGAACGGGCGGCCGTTCACAGCGACGCCGAAGGTCTCGAAGTAGCTCGGTTGAATCGCCTCCAGGTTGACCGAGCCATTCGCGGCCACCTCGGCTGGGTTCTGCCCCTCCGCCGTCACGATCGGTACATCCCACCCGACGCCCGAGAACGGCATGGCATTAATCGGGGTGACTGCCGCAATCGTCGGTGTCGCTTCGAGCCGCGCAACAACATCCTCGAGGAACCGGAGATGGCGTTCGCGTTCCCCGTAGCGATCCTGAGGTAATGCGAGCGACACCATGACCAGGCGATCCGCGCCGAGTTCCGTCCCCGTGGACTGCAGCCGCAGCAAGCTTCGGGCAACGAGCCCGGCGGCCGCGACAACGGTAACGGCCAGTGCCACCTGCGCGGTCACGAGCGCCGCCCGCCCACGCTTCGTCCCGCGTGTCACTGCACGGCCGCCGCTCTGAACGTGTGACACGAGATCGATGCGTCCCGCCGCGAACGCCGGAACCAACGCTGAAAGGATCGTCGTCACGAGTGAAAGCGCCATCACGAACAGCGCCACGCCGCCATCCATGTGAATGGCGTCCACTCTCGGCAACCCTCCTGGAGCCATCGCCACCAGCGCGCGCAGCGACGCCCAGGTCGCGGCAAACCCGACAATGCCTGCCAGGAACGATAAGACAAGGCTCTCGCTGACGATGGTGCCGGCGAGACGCAACCGGCTCGCGCCCAGGGCCGTTTGCACGGCCAGATCCGGACGCCTGATTTCGCCCCGTACGAGCAACAGGTTCGCGACGTTCGCGCTCGCCGCGAGCAGCACGAGCGCAACGGCACCGAAAAGCACGAGCATCCCGCCACGGACGTCGCCGACAATCACCTCACCGATCGGCCGAACGACTGAGATGGGAGGCTGCGCAGTGGCGAAGACGGGAGCGGTCTCCGCGAGTTGCGGAGCGATCGCACCAAGAGCGCTGGCCGCTTGCGTCACGGTAACGGACGGCTGCAGGCGCGCGATCAGATCCAGTTCATTACGCGTGGCCTGTTGAAACGTGGAGTTGCTCGTCAAGGTGGCGCGCGCTTCGACCGTCATCCACGCGTCTGCGCCGCGCGGATATTCGACGTCGGGAGGCATCACCCCCACGATCGTGAACCGCTGCTCGTTGATCGTGAGCCGTCGCCCAATGACGTCGACGGCGCCGCCGTATCGCCGCTGCCATAGGCCGTGCGTGATGACGAGCACGCGCTCCGAGCCGGCGGTGTCGTCGCCTCGATTCAGCGTGCGCCCAAGGAACGACCGCACGCCGAGCACATCGAAGAAGTCTCCGCTGACTCGAGCAGTGTTGATGTATGTCGCTGACGACTCATCGACAATCTCTGACTGTGCCGGCTCGTTGTATCCGACCGCAGCCACGCTGGCGAAGACATGCGTCGCGCCGTTGCGAATCAAAGCGAGCTCGGCAGAGTTGAACGGCCAGTGCGCCGACGCGGTCGACGGATGCTCCTTCCACAGGGTCACGATCCGGTCCGCCGCCAGCATGGGAAGAGGCCGCAACAAAACGCCCTGAATCAGGGCGAACATCGACGTCACGCCGGCCATCCCCACGGCCAGCGTCAACACTGCCGCCGCGGTGAAGCCTGTGCTGCGCCACAGACCACGCCACGCGAGACGAACATCGTGCACGAATGGCTCAATCGTCATACGCCTCAACTTCCTCGCTTCCTGCGTAGTTGCTCAATTGTCGGTGGGCGGAGACACGCTGTCGATCACGAGGACGTCCACCGGACCTCTGCCCCCTGTCAGCTTCAGGCCAAGCTGCTCCTGAAGAGCGGTGAACAGCGACCCGCCATTCGGATCGGGGGGAAGAACGTCGTTGGCCGTCGGCCGTCGATCATCCGGTGCCCACGCCAGCTCGAGATCGTATCGGCCCGTCAGGCCGGTCCGATTGAGCACGATTCGGCCGACGATCGGTGTCAAGACGGCGGCGAGGTCCCCCATGCGCAACCCGCCGCCTCGCAGCCGGCCAGGCGCAACGAAACGCACGTTGCACGGCAGCACCTTGTCCGACACTTTCGGGAAGCTCGCCAGAGTATCGCTTCGCTCGCAGCCCGCCTCCCTCATTTGTGCTCCCAACGTGCCGTCGCTTCGTGCGGTGACGAGTGCGTACATCGGCATCTCACGCGCTTCCATGTGAGCTTGCAGCTTGAAGCGGTCGGCGAGCAGGGTCCGCAGCATCGCCGGGACCTGCTCGAAAGGCGCACCGCCGCGCACGGCGACGATGTCGAAACGGTCGGTGTTGATCCAGCCAGGGCCGCCGACAAGCTGGTCGTCCAGCAATTCATACGCCAGCAGGATGAGCATCCGCAGCGGTGCGTTGCTGACACTGAACCGATCGCCGGCTCCATCCATGAGCGTGCGACTCCCGCCAGAGGTGTTGCGTCGAATCGATGCCACCTCGAACGCGGGTGCCGGTACCTGTTGAGCAACGAGAGTCACACTAAAGAACGCGACGAAGATCGGCGCTACCCACTTCATAAGCCGCTGACCTCATGCTCCCGATCGCATCGTCAGAGGTCCGGCTAAAGCCGGACACTACGTGCTGATCGCATCGTAATCCGTCAGGCGATCAGTTGAATCACGACCTCACGATCTCGTCCGCACGTATCGAACTCGATCAAGACGACCTGTTGCCACGTCCCGACGCAGAGGCTGCTGCCTTCGAAGGGAATCGAGATCGATGGGCCAAGCATTGCCGCCCTTACGTGACTCGACCCATTGTCGTCGCCCCATTGCAGATGGTGCTTGTATTCGCCGTTTCGCGGCGCCAGTTGTTCCCAGACCCTGTTCAGGTCGGCGACCGCACCGGGTTCGAACTCGATGGTGGTGATCCCCGCCGTCGATCCAATGACGGCGATCGTGACGAGGCCGTCCTCGAGTGACGACTTACTCAGCACGCGCGAGACGAGGGCGGTCAAGTCCTGCACGTCGCCCTGCCCTCTCGTCGCGATGTGATGCCTCGTCGTCTCGACCATTACGACTTGCGGGCCTGCAGCCGGTGATACCCCAGTTGCCGGCGCGCCTCAGCGAGCGTCCTGCCTTCGGCAACCGCGGCGCGAATCTGCTGCTCCACCGCATCGATCTCCTCGGCCGCAGCGAGGATCGCCTCTTCGTGCGCGCGAGGAAGAACCACGACCCCATCAGCGTCGCCGCGCAGTAAATCACCCGGGGCCACGCGCGCGTCACCGATGTTGACGACGGCGTTCACCGATTCGACCTGGACGCGGTCTTTCCCGGTGCGCATCGAGTAGCTTCGGCTGAAGACCGGATACGCCAACTCGCGTGCCAGGTGTGTGTCACGGCAGGCACCGTCGATCACCGTGCCCGCCACGCCGCGCTGGTGGGCAACCCACGTCAGGATGTCGCCCCACACCGTCGCGTTCTCGCGGCCGCCGTTGTCCAACACCACCACGCTCCCTGGCATCACATCGTCGATGTAATCGCCAACTGTGCCGGGTGGGCTACTTGCCGGACCGTACAAGATCGTGAATGCGCGGCCAGTCAGCCGGAAGCGGGGATCGAGCGGCTTGATGTTCAGGCATTGGCCGGGGATGCCGAGCCGATCGAGCGCGTCGCTGATCGCGGTCGTGTCGAGCCTGGACGCGCGCAGCAGGCTGGGGTCGTCTGAATGTTCCGCCACGCGATCACCGCTTCAACATCGATTCGTAACTCTTCCCCATCACCTGGGTGACAGGGAGCCCCTCACGCAACGCCGCCACCATTGCCCGCTCGCGCTCGGCTATGGCTTCGGCCGCGTCGAGGACAGCTTCGATCTGGCTCGCCGCCACGAACACGACGCCGGTGCCATCGGCGACGACGAAATCGCCAGGCGCAACCGCGATGTCCGAGACAACAATCGGAACGTTGGTGCCGGTTTCAACGATCCGCCCGCGCGCGGTGTGGGGCGTGCGGCTGCGTGCAAACAACGGGAAATCGTAACCGTGCGCCTCGTCGATGTCGCGGGCCGGGCCGTCGACAATGACGCCCGCGATGTCGCGCAGCCGCGCGGCAAGCGACAGGTTGCCGCCCCAACTTGCTGCGTCGATCCCGCTTCGCTGCTCGATGACGATGACATCGCCCGGCTGCGCCGTCTCGATCGCCGTCGTTCCCAAATGTCGCGAGGCCACAGGCCGACCGTCGTCAGCCTCGAGCTTCACCGTCACGACACGTCCCGAGATTCTGTGATCGCTTGCGACGCGATGAATTCCTGTCGCGACGCCGCGCAGCCCGAGCCTGTCGAGCGCATCGGACACGGCGCACGAATCCAGGTGACTCAGGCGAATCTGCACATCATTCATTATCGATTTCTCGATCTTTGATTATCGATTCCTTGTTGATCGTTGATTTCTGATTGTTGATTAGTTGATGACCCTGTCGAGCGTTCGATCCCAATCACAATCAGCAATCGCAATCATCAATACAATCAACAATCAAAGATCTCCAATCACAAACGAATCAATAATCAAAGACCAACGAATCAACAATGTTTTCATAGCCAATAAGCGAAACACATTGCATTGCCTGTTCCGGCTTCCGAGCGATAGCACGGCACGTAGTCGATCTGATGGTATCTGAGACCAGCGGCGTTCATCGCGGCGATGACGGGAATCCAGTTCTTGATTTCGGCGGTCCCCACCTTGAAGAAGCCCTCCGGGAGCTCCGCCAATGCCGCTTCGTCGCCGGCCTTCATTGCCGCAATCACCTTCTGATCGAAATCCTCGTCGATGACGAAGTGCGTCAAACCACCCGATGCCATGAGCGCTACGCGCTTGAAACCGTCGAAGGTCTTGACGGCGCGCGCGAGCGCCCGCCCGAGTTCGAGGCAGCGATGCACCTTCGGCGTGTTGTGCGGAAAGTGCACGTTCAGAATGATGGGTACGCTCGGCGGCGTCTGGTCCTGAAGAATCGTGTGATAGAAGAAGCCGTACGCGTGAGGGATGCCACCACGCGGCGCGCCGCTTGGCGTCTCGTCCGACTGCGCCAGGTCGAAGTTCTCCTCACCAAGCGAGCGCAGGATGTGATCGGCCAATGCGGTGGCGCCAGGATAGGTGGCCCCTTCAGCGGGCGAATTGGCCGGCTCCGCGATGTTGAGGCCGGGCGCGTCCTCGTTCAGATGTTGAACGTTGCTGATCTTGCCGCCGCGGTAGATCGTAATGGCCGGCGTCAGTCCGGCATTGAAGAACTCTCGCTGGTCGTTGCCAAGGATTACCACCGCATCGGGTGCGACCTCGTTGAACTTCTGGCCCAGCGATTCGAGCGCGGCCCGGCACTTCGTGAACCGTTCACGCCGCTTCTCGACCGTGATCTCGTGCGCGAAGCCGGGCGCGCGCGACTTCAACAGCCCTTCGTAGTCGTAGGTCTTCCCGCGGAACCAGTGGTTCTTGTTCTCACGGTCGGCCTTCGCGCGCAGATCCCACTGCTCCGGCGGCGTCGAGAGCAACGGCCCGTGCGACGATCCGATCCCGAGGACGATTTCTGCCATAGTGCTCCTTTTATGACCCCGGGGGTAATTTCGCAACGTTGGATTGGCGAAATTACCCCGGGGTCTTTTCACCTCTCCGGTCTCCATCTCGAAAATCTCTTCTCCAACTGCTCGGCCAGCCAGCTCAATGTAATTCCAGCCAGCGCGATGATGGTGACGCCCAGGAACACCGTGTCTGTCTGGAAAGTCTGGCCCCCGTAGTTGACCATGAAGCCGATGCCTTCGCTGCCGCCGAACATCTCGCCAACGACCACGCCGATGAGACCAAGCGCGACCGCCTGGCGAACGCCCGTCAGAATGAACGGCACGGCGCCAGGGATGACGACGGTCGTGAAGATCTGCCAGTCGGAAGCGCAGTAGGCGCGAGCCGCCTTCAGCAAATCGTGATCGATGGCCCTGACGCCGCCGATTGTGTTGATGAGCACCGGGAAAACGGCGTTGATGAAGACGATGAACACCTTCGACCACATCCCGATCCCGAACCAGATCAGGACCAGCGGCACAAGCGCCACGCGCGGCGTCGAATACAACGTCGTCACAAACGGATCGATGACCATCGCGAGCCGCCTGTACCAGCCGATCAGCACGCCGAACACGACGCCAACGGTAATGGCCATTCCGACGCCGATGACGAAATTGAGCCCGCTGTAAGCGAGGTCCTGCTTCAGCCGGCCATTGGTCCATTCCTCGACAAATCGCACCGCCACCGACGAGGGCCCGGTGAAGAACAGCGGCGAGATCTTCCCCGCCGACCACAGCGCCTGCCAGCCCGCTAGAGCGACGAGGATCGCGGTGCCGCCGAGCAGCAAGCGTTCGTGACGCTCGTAGAAGCTGCGGCGCGGCCGCTCGAGGATCTCCGGTTCGGAATTGGTGTCCACTAGCTTGCCGTCTTGCTCATGCCGATGCGTTCCGGCGCTTCTTCAACCATCTGCCAGATCCGTTCCTCGATCTCGAGGAACCTGGCGTCGCGCTTCAATGCCAGTCCGCGCGGGCGCGGGAATGGAATCTCGACGATGCCCTTCACGCGACCGGGACGCGCGCTCATCACGGCGACGCGATCCGCCAGGTAGACCGCTTCGTTGATCTGGTGCGTGATGAACAGTACCGTCTTCCTGGCCTCGCTCCAGATCTTGAGCAGTTCGGCCTGCATGAACTCGCGCGTCTGCGCATCGAGCGCTGCAAACGGCTCGTCCATGAGCATCACGACGGGGTCGGCCGCCAGTGCTCTGGCCAGGTTCACGCGCTGCTGCATGCCGCCCGACAACTCTGATGGATAGTGGCGCTCGAAACCGTTCAGTCCAACCAGCTTGATGAAGTGCTCGGTGCGGCTGCGCATGACGTCGCCATCGAAGCGACGCTGCATTTCCATGCCGTAGCGTACGTTGCCGGCGACGGTCCGCCACGGAAGCAGGCTCGATTGCTGAAACACGACAGCCCGCTCCACGCCCGGCCCGTCGACCTTCTTGCCGTCGATGATGACGCTGCCCGTATCGTGGCGAAGCAGACCCGCCACGATGTTGAGCAGTGACGTCTTGCCGCAGCCGCTCGGCCCGACAATCGCCATGAATTCGCCGTCGCTCACTGAGAGCGACACGTCCGACAGCGCGAGTACCTGCCGGCCGTCCCGTTCCACGTAATAGCGCTTGGTGAGGCCGACGATGTCGAGTTTGTGCATCCGGTGTCGCGCGCCCTACTTCCCGAACGCGAGCTTGGCCTTGCTCTGCTCCTCGGCCTTCACGCCGGGACCGAAGACCTGCTGGAAGAACCCCTCTTTCACGAGTTTGTCGACGACGCTGTTATCCACGATCTTGCGGAAGTCGAAGGCTTTCAGGTCGGCCTCGAGGCGCGGGTCCACCTGCTGTGCGAGCGTCGACTTGACAGCGCCGCCCATGACGTATGGCACGCGCTCGAAGATGCTGCCCTTCTTGTACAGGTCGTAGATGCGGGCGACGTCGGCTTCCGGTTGCTTGTCGAAGGCGATGTATGCCTTCATCGCAAACGCCTTGTCATCGTAGAACCGCTTGATCGCTTCTGCATGCGCCTTGATGATCGATTCGGCCAGCTTCGGGTTGTCGGTCGTCGCCTTGCGTGCGAACAGATACACGGTCGACAGGAAGACCGACGGGTGATCGGCCAGGTTCGCGAGCACCGGGAAGCCGGCCTCTTCGAGGCGGAAGTAGTTCGGCGCCGTCAGCAACGTGGCGTCCGCTCGGTTGGTTTGCAGCGCCGCCGCACGACCGCTCACGTCCGTGCCGACCGGAATCCACTGAACGTCGCGAGCGCCGAGGCCGAGCGTTCCAAGCAACGCGACGGTGTAGTTGTATGGCGCGTCGCCAATCTGACCGACGGCGAATCGCTTGCCCTTGAGTTCCTTGAGCGTGAGCCCCTTTTGCGCCACCAGCGCGAAGAGTCCCTTGTTCGACGTGCTCCCCATCAACGTGAACGTGTTTGGATCGCGAACTCCGGCAATCATGCCCTGCTCGAGCGAGTGGTTGACCATCACGGCCTGACCACTCGTCAGCATCGCCACACCGGCCGGGTGTACGCCGAACTGCAGATCGACGTCGAGCCCGTATTTCTGGTAGTAGCCGCCCTCTTTCGCGATGTAGAGATGCCAGGAGGCGCCGCTGCGCGTCGGGTAGTTGATCGTGACCTTCTGCAGACTTTGCGCGTGCGCCCGTTCGACCATGCTCAGGGCGCCCCGAGCACCGCCGAGGGGCGGCCAGCCGGACCCCGCCAGCACGGCGGTCACGACAGCCAACAGCACGAGCTGCGCGCGCGTGATTCTCATACGGCAATCCTCTCGGGCACTTTCAGGTTGAACAGCTTCTTTGCGTTGTCCTCGAAGATCATCTTCTTGTCGCCGGCGCTGAGCCAGTCGATGGCCTCGATCGTAAACCGCGTCTCGTCCAGCCAGCGACCGGTTCGCGGATCCATCACCGTGCCCACGCCGGGGCGCTCGGTGCCGAACACGCAGCGATCGACACCCACCGTCTTGAACAGCAGCTCGAGGGCATCCTTCGAGTAGAGCACCGTGTCGTAATAGAGGTGACGCATCTGATCCGAGAAGCGCGGCGCGCCTTTCCGTCGAAGCGATCCGGCCTCGAACCGTGCGAATTGATACGGGATCGCACCGCCGCCGTGCGATACGAGAATCTTCAACGTCGGGAAGTCCTTGAACACGTCCGAATTCAGAAGGGATACGACGGCGACGCTCTCTTCGTTGATGAAGTGCAGCGAGTACGGCAACCGCTCCGAGCGGCAGCCGGTCGAATGAATGTGCCCGGGGATGTCCAGCTCCACCATCTTCTCGTAGAGCGGATACCAGAACCGATCGCCCAGGGGTGGAGTCTCGACGCCGCTGCATTCACCGGGATCGGGATTCAGGAGGAAGCCGACGAAGCCGCGCTCCTTGATGCACTTCTCGAGGTAGGGCAGAACAGCCTTGGGGCTGACACCGGGTGTCAGTGGCAACCCGCACACGCCGCGAAACGTGTCGGGATAAAGCTCGACCTGCTTCGCGATGATGTTGTTGGTCTCCTCGACGAACCACTGCACGAGCCGCGGGTTCTCGCTGGTCATCATCTGATACGGCCGGGGCGAAACCAGTTGCAGGTCGGTCCCGACTTCCTTCAACTGGTCCAGATGGGAACTGCCGCCAAAGACCGGTGAGTTGAGTGCTTCCTTCACGTCTTCCTCGACGGCCAGGTTGCCGCCGCGGCCGTGCGCGCCGCGATGCGCGAGGATCTGCGCCTTGTAGACGTAGAGACTGTCTGGCGCAGTTACGTGTCCGTGTGAATCGATAACCATGCGGAACCTCCGACCTAGAACTCATAGGAGCAATCGCGTCAACTCCCAACACCCAATTCCCAATTCCCAATTCCCAAAATGCCCGGAACCCTTGGGAGTTGGCAGTTGGGAGTTTCAATCGTCCAGCTTCAGCATCGCCGCGGCATTGCGCGAGTAGATCCGCTCACGGTCGTCGTCCGAGATCGGCAACCGGTCGATGATGGCAATCGTTTCGCGGATGTACATCGGCCCCTTCTCGGGATCGAACGGCGCGTCCGACGCAAAGAGCACGTTGTTTACCCCGTAGAACTCCAAGCCACAGACAGTCGCGTCATACGCCCCGAACAATGCAGTGTCGGCGTAGAACATCTTGAAGTAGTCGAGGGGCCGCTTCTTGAGCCCTTTCAGCACCAGCGAGAGGTCACGGTCGGACGTGCGCGCGCCCAACTGATCCCATCCCGGACCAACGCGGCCGGCAAAATAGGGCACCATCGCGCCCATGTGGTGTGCGATGATCTTGAGCGACGGCCAACGATCGAACAGACCCGCGAAAACCACGCGCGCCATCGCCGCGCTCGTGTCGTACGGCCACCCGAAGGTCCACCAGATCTCGAATTCGGACGCCTGCTCCTTCAGGTAGTCCGGGAAGTCTGCGCCGCGATAGGGGTGCAGCCAGATCGGCAAATCGTATCCCACCATTGCCTCGAAGATCGGCAGGAACTCCGGCGAGACGATTGGCTTCCCGAGAATGTTGGAGTAAATCTGCACGCCCTTCGCGTTGAGCTCGGTCACCGCTCGCTCGGTTTCCGCCAGCGCGGCCTCCGGCGCGTTCATCGGGAGCGCAGCCGCGAACGCGACGAAGTGATCGGGGTACTTCTCGACCAGCTCGGCCATGCTGTCGTTCGCAATGCGCGCAAGATTGATCGCCTGCTCGGGTGTCGCGAAGAGCTCGATTGGGGGCGTGGGCAGCGACAAGACCTGCTGATAGTCCGGAAACTGCTCCATCACCTGGAACCGGATGTCGAGGTCGTGCAGCATCGGCACGCCACGACTCCGCTTGCCGATGTCCTTGAGACCGCCAGCGATTTTGTCGACGCCTTCGGAGTAACCCGGCGGGGAAATGTGGGTAAAGACGTCGATCTTGCGCATCAGCCTCCTGCCCTTCGACTCGGTGGGCTCGTTCGGTCGAGGAAAAAGGGATTCTACCTTCGTCCCGAGGCTAATGCGACGAGGAGGCCCAAGTCGCGAACGGACCCAGGCCGTCGAGCGCCCGAAGGCAGCGTGGCGGATGCGGGAGCCCCGCGGCGGGCAGGATCAGGAAACCTGAGGACGTTCGTCGGCGCGGCGTTTCATCTCGATCTGACCGCGAAGAATGGAGCACCACTCCTTGTGCTCGGCGACCGGCATCCCGCACTCGACGCACACTCGAACGCGCTGTTTTGGTGGCTCGGACAGACCCAACAATCGTTTGAGCAATGACATCCCTGTGCCTCCCGGGCTAAGGCCAATAAATGACATTACGTTGGACGAACAAACTGGGTTCACAGTTGGCCCGAAATTCCGCCCTGGCCGGACTTTAGGGCGGTCCTCCTGGTGTAGATTTCCCCTTCCTCAGCCAGAGGGGCGCAGGGTGGAAAGGCTGCGCCTCGGCGCGGCATTGCTGACGCTGACCTCGGTTCGATGAGCACATGCCGCCGGGACGACCCGACTTGGAGCGGGTGTCCCACTAGCAAGCGCGCGTTTCAAGCCTGAACGGAAACGAAAGAAGCTTTACTCGCGCCAGGTGATCGGGCGGCCATCCCGATGCCACGGGACGCGTCCGCTCGCCGTGTTCGCCATCGTGCGGCCAGGATTCGCCGCGAATCGGATTCCGATTCGCAGGAGCGGGTTTTTGACGCGGCGCTCCGCCCATTGAACCACGTACCGGTCGAGTGCGTCTTCCGCCACGATGAGCCCGAGTGCACCGATCGGCGTAACCACATAGTCAACCCAGCCCGTCGTTTCCGGCCGCATCCCAACGTTGCCGATCGAGGCTTCGCTCAGCGGGCCGATCTCGAACTGAAGGCTGTAGCTAGCGCTGAACGCAAAGGCGCGCATCCGCGAGGACCAGTAGCCAGGGGTCGGGCGGAAATCCGAGGGCGCCGCGGGGTCATGGTCCAGCCAGATGTACCCCGCTGCCGCGCCATGAATGGGATGGCCGACGTAGTTGACTAGCCCTCCGTCCGTGTCGTCCCACTGCCGGGGAATGCGGACCGAGCGTCGATAGTCAGGCCAGAATTTGCCTTCCTCCAACGCCTGGCGTGTCTTTTCCTGGAGAGCGATGCGGGTGCCGTGCTCGATCAGGAGTAGTTTCAATGAATCGGAAAACGCGCCCAGAATATCGGTCCGCTGATCGCGCCCCGCTGTCGTAAGTCCATTCTGCGCGGCTGCCTCACCGACCGCCCATGGCCCGGCAACCAACAGGGCAAGCAGGCACACTCCAGCATGCCGCTTCGGCATCGTTCAACCTCGCTCTTTCTGAGCTCCGCCGGGACGCTCCGACTCAGGGGGATATAAGAGGCCACCATCTCGACAGCTTGTTGGACATATCGGTGCAGGTGTATCCGACATACAGTGGTTCCGCCCGTGACAGCTAACTCTGATAGGATCCGCGCGGCTCTCCTGCCCAACCCACCATGCAGGCGAAACTCGCGGTGGCGCCCGCCTGGATCGCGTTGTTCGCGACGCTGTTGAGCGTCGTGGCATTGGTGGTGTTCCGCTTTCCTCCGGCTGTCGCGCTGGCGCAGGTCGTCGGCATTCCCGTTCCTGACCCGCCTCTGGGATCCCACTGCGCTTGCGAACGCGGCATCTGTCCACTCGACTCGAATGGCCGGCGCTGCTCGTGCGGGTGCGCAAAGAGAGCTGATGCGCAACCGCTGCAGAAACTCGATTCGCTGACTGGCGCCGCGTGCACTGACGGCATGGCTGGAAGCTATCCGTGCCGCGAGATCGATCTGATGGCCTTTCTGCCGCATGGCGAGATCGGCGAGGGATCCGGGAACGACCTCTGGGGGTGGACGGATCCGGTGACCGGGCGCGAGTACGCTTTGGTTGGCCGATCTACCGGAACCGCGTTCGTGGACGTGTCAAACCCACGCCAGCCGGTGTATGTCGGCAATCTCCCGACGCAGACCGTGGGCTCGACGTGGCGCGGCATCAAGGTCTTCGCCGATCACGCGTTCATCGTGAGCGAGGCGGCCAATCACGGAATGCAGGTCTTCGACCTCACGCAGCTTCGAAGCATCACCGCCCCGCCGGTCACTTTCGCAGCGACGGCGCACTACGCCGGATTCGGTTCGACGCACACGCTGGCGCTGAACAGCCGTACCGGCTTCGCATACGCGGTCGGCACCCGCACCTGTGAAGGCGGCCTTCATGCTGTCGACGTTCGCAGCCCGACGGCGCCGCGCGCCGCCGGATGCTTCAGCCTCGATGGCTATACGCACGAGACGCAGTGTGTCATCTACGCCGGACCTGACAGCGTGTATCGCGATCGAGAAATCTGCTTCAACTCCAACGAAGACACGCTCACGATCGTCGATGCCAGCGACAAACTCGAACAGGTCCAGCTCTCACGCACGGGCTACGGCGGCAGCGCGTACACGCATCAGGGATGGCTTACTGAGGATCAGCGCTTCTTCCTCGTCAACGACGAAGGCGACGAAGTCGCCTTCCGGCATCCCACTCGAACGTGGATCTGGGACGTCTCGGACCTCGATGCGCCGGTGCTTGCCAGCCAGTACGACGGCCCCACTCCGTCGATCGATCACAACCTCTATGTTCGCGGCGATCTCGTCTATGAGGCGAACTATCGGAGCGGCCTGCGCGTACTGGACGCGAGCGACGTCACTCGCGGCGTACTGCGCGAGGTTGGCTTCTTCGATATCTATCCTTCTGACGATGCCGCGTCGTACAACGGCGCCTGGTCGGTGTACCCTTTCTTCGCAAGCGGATCGGTCGCAGTGAACGGCATCGAACAGGGACTGTTCGTCCTCAGGCCGCGTGTAACGCCTCGGGGTGAGTCAACTGGACTCGGGGTCTCGATCACCGGACCTGGTAGTGCGGCCGCGGTCGGCACCGACTGGTCGTTTGTGGTGATGGTCGACAACCGTGGACCCGAGCGCCTGTCGCAGACGCGCGTGATCGAAATGCCTCCCGGCAGCGCGCAGCTGATCTCGGCTCGACCATCGCAGGGCCAGTGCTCCATCAGCTCGATTGCCACGTGCGACCTCGGAAACCTCGCGCCGGGATCGCAGGCCGTCGTAGTCGTCACGATCCGGCCGGCAGGTGAACTCGATCTGGTCAGCACTGCGATCGCCAGCGCGAAGAGCGATGACGGTTCATCACGAGAAACGTCCGCGCAGACAAGAACGAAAGCCGTCAAGTACGAGCCAACGCTGACACTGCGTCGGCCCATGGGCGATACCTCGTTCTGGATCAGCCGCAACAACACGATTCAATGGACACTGCGCGGTGTCCCTGGCGGCGTCAGGATCGATTTATCCCGCGATGATGGCGCGACTTGGACCAGGCTGAGCGAGGAAGCAGAGAACGTCGGATTTTACGACTGGACTGGAACAGGTGGCCTGGCCGCTCGCGCACGGATTCGGGTGACCAGCCTTACGCGACCGGAGCTGACACAGACTTCACCCGCTTTCACGATCGCGACGCGATAGAAGCAGCGCGACGACCTACTTGTCGCCCTGCTCCACTTTCACAGCCTGCCCAGCAACGGTCAGCGAGCCTTCGCGCTTCTTGCCAGCGTTCGCTGCAACGTTGAATCTCACCGCTCCGTTGCCAGTACCGCTCGCACCGGCGGTGACCGTGATCCACGAGTCGTTGCTCCTCGCAGTCCACGCGCAGGTGCTTCCGGTCGAGACATTAACGGTTCCGGAACCCGCGTCCTCCTTGAACTTCACCTCGTCTGGCGAAACCGAGTAGTTACACGGAGGCGGGGGCGGCGGTGGCGGCGGGGGCGATGGGGGTGGTGGTGCCGGTGCCGGAGCTCCCGGCGCTGCCTGCGAGACGGTAAATGCCCGTCCGCCGATCGTCAACGTTCCCGTGCGGGCCGCGCCGGTGTTGGCGGCGACACTGAATCCAATCGAGCCGTTTCCGGCACCGCTCCCGCCAGATGCCACGGTGATCCACGACGCATCGCTGGTGGCGGACCACCGGCATCCGGCCTGCGTCGACATCGCCACCGTCCCGGTACCACCTGACGCGGCGATATTCTGACTGCTGGGAGAGATCGCGAACGTGCACGGCGCTGCGGCGCCAGCCTGCGTGACAATCGATTTCTGGCCGGCGATCGTGATAGTACCTGATCGCTCATTACCACCATTGGCTGCGACGGTAAAACCGACCGTACCGCGGCCGCTGCCGTCTCGTGGCGGCTCGACACTGATCCAACCCACGTCGGTGTTCGCGGTCCACGCGCACTCGGCTGATGTCGTCACCGTGACACTGCCGCCGCCGGCGCCCGCGCCGACACTTTGATTCGGCGGTGTGACCTCGTATCGGCACGGCGCGCGTTGGGTCACGCGCGCGCGAATGTCGTTGACGACGATATCCCCTTCTCGCCCGGAACCACCGTCGTTGGCCGCGACGCGAAAGTCGACGTCGCCGGTGCCTTGCCCTGAGGCTGGCGACAAACCGGAGATCCAGTTAACCGCACTCGATGCCGTCCACGCGCACTCCGGTTGCGTCGACACCGAAAGTCTGCCTGCGCCACCGTTGGCGTCGACCACGGATGGGCTGGCCAGCGTCACCTGACACTTGATGGGGTCAGGACCTGTGGCCGTGGCGGTTGTGGTTGAGGATGCGCTGCAACCGGCTGTGAGTAAAGCGGTAATCAAGCCAATCGCCGCCACGAGTGATGGGCAGCGATTCACACGGACGAGATTCGACGCCAGCCTCAGAATCATTGTGGACTTTCGTCGTTCGCTGGCCAAGGAGCGTTCCGGCGCAGACCTCAGCAAGAGCTATTCCAAGGATTACGTCCCAGATCAGCAGGGACGTCGACGAATCACGGGGGGTGCAAGGAAGGATTGCCCGCGAGATACCGATGACTTGCAATATTTGCATCGAAGCGCGCTCACCAGGTGTTGATGTCGCGGATGGTGCCGGTGGAGAGCAGGTAGATATACAGGTCGGTCAAGGCAACCCACACGAGGCTGCACCAGGCAAACGCCATGTGACGGGCGTTCAGCCACGAAGACCAGGTCCACGCGTGGTACCGCGGAGCGACGCCGCCGCCGCAGGAAAAGCAGTCGAGTCGTCCTCCGATCAAGTGGCGGCAGGAGTGACATCCGAACGCGTACGCGGTCAAAAGACTCGCATTCACCAGCATGATCACCGTGCCCATGCCAATCCCGAGCCGGCCATCGCGGAAGAATGCCGAGAGACCTTCCCACCAGAGGCACACGAGCAGAAACAAGGCACCGTAAAAGGTGTAACGGTGAAGGTTCTGGAACAGCAGAAGCGCGGTCTCGCCGCGGTAGTGGCGCGCAGCGCCGCCCACTGCGCACGACGGCGGCGTCATCGCGAACGATCGGTAAATCGCGCCGCGGTAGTAGTAGCACGTCAGCCGAAATGCGATCGCGAGCGCCGGCGCAAAGAACGCAGGTGACTGCGGCAGGAACTCGGGCCACCACGATGGGAACACACCCAGCCACGCGTGCTCCGGCGGCACGGCGCCAGGGTAGCCGGAGGCCGGCGTGAAAATCGGTGGCGCCACTGTCGGACTGATATACGGCGGGTACCAGACGTGCGTCGCGTTGAACGCGCGCAGTGTCAGATAGCCGAAAAAGAGCAGCAGCCCGAATGCATTGGCCGCCGGCGCTATCCACCACGCATCGACCCGACCGGTGGCGAATCGTTTTCGACGCGTGGTGCGCGCGAACGGCACGTGCTCAACGTACTCGCGGCTCTCGCATTAGACAATCACAAACGTCTAATTCGATATATTAGACGTGCTAATGATCGCGGACGCGAGGCTGGTATGCACATCGAGACATTGAAAACCTTCTGCGATTTGGTCGAGACCGGCAGCTTCAACAAAGCGGCGCAGCGCAGTTTCATCTCGCAGTCCGCCGTGAGCCAGCAACTGAAAACGCTGGAAGGCCGATACGGTCGTCCCCTGCTCGAACGCGGGTCGCGACGCGGCCTGGCGCTCACCGACGCTGGCAAGCTCTTTTACGCCGAATGCCGCGACCTGTTGGAGCGGTTTCGACAACTCGAGGATCGTCTGCGCGAATCAGCCGACGCGATCTCTGGAACGGTGCGGCTCGCGACCGTGTACAGCATCGGCCTGCACGAACTCCCGCCCTATGTGACGAGGTTCATGAAGGCGCATCCGCGGGTGAAGGTGCACATCGAATACAGCCGCACCGACAAGATCTGTGAGGCGTGCCTGCAGAACACGATTGACTTCGGCATCGTGGCCTTTCCGTTGCCCCGCGCGAACATGACCGTGGTCCCATGGCGTCAGGAGAGGCTGGTGCTCGTTTGCCCCCCTGGCGATCCGCTGGCGCGCCGGCGCAAAGTCCGTCTTGCCGAGATAGCGGGCAGGCCATTCGTCGCTTTCGAGCGGGACATTCCGACGCGGAAGACGATCGATAGAATCCTGAAGAACCACCGTGTCGCGGTGGAGACGGTGATGGAATTCGACAATATCGAGACCATCAAGCGCTCGATTGAAGTCGGCAGCGGCGTGTCGATCCTGCCGGAAACCACGCTGGTCAACGAGGCCAGAAGCGGCCTGCTTGTAACACGCGATTTCGTTGAAGGTCCTTTCCTTCGCGACGTCGGCGTCATTCATCGTCGAGGACGCGTGCTGAGTGCAGCAGCCCGCGCCTTCATGACCCTGTTGGTCGGCCAGCGCAGGTAGAGGCGGGTCTTTGACCCGCCTCTACCTGTCCTTCGAACGCACCCGTGGTCTAATTGTGGCCATGCGCGCCAGTCACTGGTTTGTCGTGTGGACCGTCATCGCGTGTTTTGTTGCCGGCCTCTCTGTTCGTGCGCAATGGCTGAACCAACCAATGGCTGGCGCTCCGCGAACACCGGATGGCAAGATCAATATGACCGGTCCGGTCCCGCGGCTGAATGGAAAACCCGACCTCTCCGGTATCTGGCAAGTGCAAGGCGATCCGCGCGCTCCCGGCGGACTTTTCGGATTGGGTGAGTCGCTCAACTCGAGATACTTCCGCGACATTCTGTCCGACTTCAAGCCTGATGAACGCCCGCTCACACCGCTTGGTGTCGAGCGGCTCCGCCAGCATACACAGCCAGGAGCCTTCAACCCGACGTTGAACTGTCTTCCCGATGGCGTTCCTCACGGCGATCTGTTGCCGGAGCCATTCAAGATCATTCATTCGCCCGGCGTGATCGTGATGCTCTACGAGGTCGAAACCACGTTTCGTCAGATCTTCATGGATGGACGCAAGCTGCCAGCAGACATGTCACCGACGTGGCAGGGATATTCAATCGGACGCTGGGAAGGCGACACGCTGGTGATCGACACCGCTGGCTTCAACGATCGCAGCTGGCTTGACGCACGCGGCACTCCCCGCAGCACCGACATGCGCGTCGAGGAGCGCTTCCGCCGCCGCGATTACGGTCACATGGATCTCACGATCACCATCACCGATCCCCAGATCTTCACGAAACCAATTACCTTCAGCGTCGTCGAAGAGCTCCTCCCGGACACCGATCTGCTGGAGCACTACTGCGTCGAAAACGAAAAAGACGACGCGCACATGCCGGGCCGGGAGCGGAAATAGCCCTCGTCATGGGGCCGGTGCAATCGTCCTCGGCGAAGCTGGAACCGCCGGCTCCAGGCTCGGCACTACAGCTTTCGTAGATACGCCAGCAACGCCGGCCGCTCGTCCGCCGTCACGAATCCGCGATCGATGAGCGTGCCGTTGGATGAAACAAACGGCGGAATGTTGGGCGGTGGATTCAACCGCGCGGCGCGTCTGAAGAGAGCGTCGTAGTGATCGAGCACTTCCTCCAGTGTCGCCGCCGAATTGTTTTGGAAGTACGGGGCGGTTCTACCGATTCCATGGAGTTGGGTGACGTCCATCACGCCGAGGTCGGCGGGTTGTCCCGTCAGCAGCAATCGTCCCGGGTCCGAGGTCGTGACCGTCTGGATGCTGCCGTTCCCGAGTGTGATTTGGTACGTGCGCGCGTTACGGTTCAGCCGCTCCGGACACGGCAAAAAGCCGTCGGTGGTGGGGCGAGGGCAGGCAGTCGCGATGGGGTGATAGCGCGCGATGGGGCGCACGAGTGTTGCGTCGCCCGTGGACGTACTCGGATGCAACGCGCCGCCGTGGCATTGAGCGCAAGCCCGGTTGAAAACCCTCTTTCCATCCTGCTCGAGCTGGTTCAGCTCGGGGTCCGGGTCAGGGATGCTCGAGCCGGAGCGGATCGCGTCCGCCAGAGCCTCGACTCCTTGCGACGAGAATAGTGTCTCTTGGAATGCCGCGAGGTCGTCCAGCAGACCCGGCGTGGGTTCCACCGTCACCTGCGCGTGCGCGAAGAGCGCGCCGCGGGCCTGCTCCTGCAACGTGGCGAAGCGCGCATCGTGCTGGTAGCCTCCCTGCCTGTTCGGGCCGTTGGGGTCCTGACCGAGGATGGGGAGACGCTGCTGCGCAGCCGGAGCCCAGAGCGGCAAGACGAAATCCGGTCCGGTGATCGCGACGTTGAGCACGGGCATCACCGCGCGCCAGAGATCCACCGAGGTGTCCCCCGAGGGCTGACCGGAAGCTATATCGACGACCTTGACGTTCAGAGGCAGCGGCATGGTCACGCGCACGAGCCCGTTTTCGACCAGGTTCGAGAAGTCGCTCGCGTCGTCCCCGTTCACGCGGAAGTCGTCAGCGTCAACCGGCCTGAAGAGCGGATCGTCAGCGTTCTTGTTGCGCGCGCGCTTCGCCAACAGGGCCTCAAACCGGGCCCTGGCAACCGCCGGAGAGAGTTGGAACGAGTCCGACGGGATGTGGCAGTCGGCGCATGCGCGTCCGTTCCCACCGAGTTCGTTGAGATTGCGGTCATTGAACGCCGCACGACCCCGCGCCACGTCGTCGCATGGTGGGTTGCCGCAGTTGAGTTTCGTCGCGCCGTTTCCCTGGGCTATCGCCGGCCCGGTGTTGGCGCTCCAAAGAACGCTCACGACCACGAGCACACTGCCCGCTACAACGACATTACGCTGCCATGTCTTCATGCGCTGTCTCGCTACTGGTGAACCGGCCCCGAACACGCAACCGCAACGAACGGTTCGATTTCGGCCTTCGGTAAAGAAGCTGCGATTTCCGTTTTTGGAGTCGCACAACTGCGAATGCTGTTTTGAGCAGCGCGACAGTATCGATTCGCACGTGTGGTGGCAGTTCAATACTGCACACCTGAAGATTCTTTTTTGGCGGTTTCAGCTACAAGTGGGGCACTCAGTGCTCAGCGTCGCGCGCGTCCGGCCTCCACGCAGTTGTACGGCTTGACGGTCTCGTCCGGACGCCAGACCCACGAGCGGCTCAACTCCAGCGGCGACGTGAATGTCGCCGGATCGGTAATGGTCATCGTGTAATTGAGACGGGTGCCATCGCTCGTCGGCGTGAATCGCTCGACGATGGTCGCGGATGGACCTTGAGGGATGCCACTGGGATCGAAGTACGGCCAGTCGATTCGGCTCGTCGTCACAACCAGGGTCTCGCCTTCCCATCGTCCCGTCGATCGTCCGAGCAGTGTCTTGGGTAGCGAATCGACCTTGGCGTTCGGAGTCATGTTGATCGTCCGAACCGAGTCGTATTCCTCGAGACGTAACAGGATGGTGTCGCCTTTCCTCACGAACTCCATCGGGTAGGGCTGCTCCATGATTGTCGGCATGCCTTTCGGACGGCAGCCGGGTGCGACGGTGTCCGTCAGGGGATTGAAGGCCGCACGTGCCTTCTTCGCCGCATCGGTCAACGGGTAGTCCCTCCGCCACAAGCCTCCCGGTTCGTTGAATTTGGTACTCCACACCCGAAACAGCCCCGCCGTCTTGTTCGCGGCCGTGCCGCCCTCGAACCATGTCGAATTCGAGCCAAGGGCGGTGCCTTGCCAGCGCGGCTTGATGCCGGGACCAAGGACGATTTCGCGGCCGTTGGCCGCCAGGATGTTCATCGCCCACATCCGGTTCGGCGCGCGGCGCGAGGGCGAGCCGGCAACTTTGATGGTGTCGCCGACTTTCAGGTTCTCCGGCGTGGCATCGGTTCGCCGCAGGATGCTGAACGAGTTGGCTTCGATATCCCACGTCAGCAGCTTGCCGCTCGGATCCGGCGCGCGGACGATGAAGTGGACGTGCGGGTTCTGCCAGGCGACCTCGAGCAGCTGGCCCTGGATTTCGATCGTCGTCCGGTCATATTCCGAACCGGAGTGATGAGCACCAAGCGTCAATTGGCCAAAAAGACAGCAGACAGCCACCAGAAGGGACACGCGTCGCTTCATCTCGAACCTCCGTGCCTCGCGTTTCATCACTTTGACACCGGCTGGCGGAAAGAGTCACTGGCGTCCCTCAGCCAGGCGACCCGGGCTCGTCGAGATTGGGGCTTGAGCGGTTTCTACGCGGCGGTAATCCAGCCCGGCGTTGGTCGTCCCGGAAACGCGGCGCTTCGCCAGGAAATCAAAAGTGGGGCGCTTGACTGGTTCCCTATCCAGACGTCACAGCAGTAAACTCATACGAACGTAGGGCGGGCCCTCATGTGTGGACCCGCCGAGGGAGAGCACATGAGACGCCTCATTCTTGGAGCGCTGACGGGGCTGGGCGGCGCTGCGATCTTTGCGACCATTGCTGTCTCCGGCCAGGGCCGAGTCGACTCAGGCGGTGTGATGACACCAGATGGTGGCGTGCCGGCGCTGGGCACCTATAAGGTGCCGAAGACGCCGTGGGGCGAGCCGGACCTCCAGGGCACCTACAACGCCAACGACCTCCAGGGC